>ENA-OPSJ01000139-OPSJ01000139.1-human-gut-metagenome-genome-assembly--contig:-NODE-139-length-62638-cov-5.711040_pt1 | contig 62638 bp, 56 predicted proteins | sample MGYA00241801_ERZ501893 | MGnify/ENA primary metagenome ERZ501893 (study PRJEB25962, sample SAMEA2042219) | human gut metagenome | biome: human gut; feature: human-associated habitat; material: faeces...
GTATTCCAATTAACCATGAAAAAACCTAAATAGTAATTATTGTACCAATTATTAATCTTATATGTCTTATGTGAGTTTTACCTTAAGTTCAGACCCTTGATAGGGTGTGTCGTCTTACCAATTGAATCACAAATCAATTTAAGCGGCTTTAGTCCAAGAGGCCGGCTCTGAGTTATGTATAGTAATGTGAATAGTAGTTATGAGGGAGGTGTTAACGGTAGTCGGCGAAACGCTGCTGAAGCTCCTGACGGGCGAAGAATATGCGGCTCTTGACGGTGCCGAGGGGGAGGTTCATTTTGTCAGCGATCTCGTTGTATTTGTAACCGGCAACGTGCATTGAGAAGGGTACGCGGTATTTTTCGGGGAAGGCCTCGATGGCATCGGTGATCTCGTTGGCTGAGAAAGAGCCTTCGGGGGTCTCGAAGCCTGAGTCCTGACTGATGTTTAGGTGGTAGTAGTTCTCGGTCTGGTCGATGACAGTTGCGCTGCGGGCAACACGGCGGTAGTTGTTGATGAAGATGTTGCGCATGATTGTGAACACCCATCCTTTGAAGTTGGTGTTGTCGGTATATTTGTCGGAGTTGGCGAGAACCTTGAGGGTCGTGTCCTGCAGGAGGTCATAAGCGTCGTCGCGGTTGGAGGTGAGCATGTATGCGAAGTTGAGCATGTTGTCCTGGAGGCCCATGAGGCGGTTTTGGAAAGAGGTTGAAGCGTTCATAATATGATGTTTTGTTAGGTTGACGAACATGTTTGTTTGTCGTTTGACGATACAAAGATACGCAATATTGAATTAACCAAATAATTGTTGCGTTAATGTGTGTTAAAACTATTACACAGTTGTTACAAGATGATGTAATACGCAGAAATACAGGGGAATAAAATATTTAAATAAAAGTTACAAAAATGTGACGAAGTGTGAATATTTGTGTGACACGAGGCTGAAAACAGTTATGGGAATGGCAAAAAAAATCAGCAGACGGCCTTAAGGGTCGTCTGCTGTTAAGTGAAAACATGTCTTCTGTTAATTGGCAATAAAGCTGGCAAGATTAGGCCGGGAGGAGGGGAGGTAAGTGTAAGCTCTGGCAAACTGTTTCAGAAATGCGAGGGTCTTGGCACTTGGGCCATTGCTTTTTGCTGCATCATGCGAAGACGCAATAGGAGTGGGTTGTGGGGTAGAGGTGTTGTGCATAGGCAGGTGCTTTACGATGACAAATATTTGGTTTGGACATTGTTAAAACGCCCGATAGATGATGATTATTGTATATGAGAGTCAAAAAATTAGGCTAATGGCTTGTGAACGAGATTTGTGAATATTATTGTGCTGACAAATGCTAAAAATGATAAAAATAAGCTTTGGCGCTTGCAAAATGACAAGTAATGCCTTATCTTTGTAAAACATTTGCGTTTGTTGCATACGTTGATGGAATTACACAATACAATAAAGTACATACAGCTAATTAGATTTTTAACTTAACCTACAATTTGCCTATAGATATACTGCTACTCTAATAATAATAGGAAAAATAGTAATGCAGGACAAAATCAAGCTGACCGACGACAAGTTGGTTTCGGCTTACATTAAAGGCGACAATCAAGCTTTTGACATACTTTTGAAGCGTCATCAGACACGCGTATTCAACTATATACTTTCGGTTGTGAAGAACCGTGATGTAGCTGATGACATTTTTCAGGAAACCTTCGTGAAGGCTATTATGACTCTCAAGCAGGGCCGTTATGCGGAAACGGGAAAGTTTTCAGCGTGGATTACGCGCATAGCGCACAATCTTATCATTGACTATTATCGTCAGGAAAAGAGTGAGAATCTGGTGTCAACCACTACGGATGAAGACTCGGCAGATGTGCTCAACCGCAAGGATCTTTGCGAGGGCAATATTGAGGATTTTCTGATAGATGAGCAGATACAGTGCGATGTGCGCCGCATAATTGAGGCTTTGCCTGACAATCAGCGCGAGGTGCTTGAGATGCGTTATTACAAGGATATGTCGTTCAAGGAGATTGCAGAAGCCACAAATGTGAGCATAAACACAGCACTTGGGCGTATGCGGTATGCCATAATAAATATGCGCCGTATAGCCGATGAACATAATATTGCACTGACCCGATAAACCCGACATTGTTTCGCTTAAACGGGCAAAAGGTTTTATCTTCTGGCAAGTACTGATATACGGGGTGTGTCGTGATGACGGCGCACCCCTAATTTGTGAAATCGCCCTCAAATTTGTACTTTTGCTGCAAAACAAGTATGTATGAGCAATAAAATTATGCATATAGCCAGCTTGCTGGTTGTATTTTTGATAGTGGCCTCGCTCAGTTTGGTGCGAGACCGTAAATTGCTTGGACGGGAGATTGCTCCTGACAAGGAGGAGAATAGCTTTGTGAAAGAGTTGCCTGACGGCTCGGTAATGGTGAATACCTCTGAGCTGTGTAAGGATGTGGCGGGATATGCAGGTCCGGTGCCATTGGAGATAACGGTGACCGACGGTGTGATAGACAGTGTTCACGCGCTTGAAAACAGTGAGACACCCGGTTTCTTTCATCGTGTGACTGAATCCGGCTTTTTGCAGCGATGGAACGGAATGAGTCTTGACAGTGCGCAGACCATGGAGGTAGATGGCGTGACAGGTGCAACCTATTCTTCACGTGCGGTGATAGAAAATGTGAGAACTGGAGCTGCCTATTTGTCACAACATGAGGTAATGACGGCATCTGAGCCAATGAAATGGAGTGTGGCATGGGTGGCGGCTCTGATTGTTGCACTCATGGCTGCTATAGTGCCACTTAAGGTGAAAAATAAACATTACCGTACTATCCAAGAATTGCTGAATGTGGGTGTACTCGGATTCTGGACCGGCACGTTTGTGAACTATACCATGATGCTGAATTTCATGAGCAATGGCATTCACTCATTGGCTGCGTTGACAGCCGTAATCATGCTTGTGACGGCATTCATATATCCTCTGTTCGGACGAAACGGCTATTATTGCGCATGGGTTTGCCCTCTGGGATCATTGCAAGACCTTGCAGGGAGGGTGCCTACCCAAAAATGGCATATGGGTGCTGGTGTGGTAAAAGCGTTTCCATGGTTGCGCCGTGCATTATGGTGCGTTCTGCTCATTTGCATGTGGACCGGAGTGTGGGTGAGCTGGATAGATTATGAGCTGTTCAGTGCTTTTGTGGTCAAGAATGCTCCCGCAGGAATGCTTATTGCCGGAGGTGTGGTGGTGTTGCTGTCGGTGTTTGTGCCCCGCCCTTACTGCCGGTTTGTATGCCCCACCGGAACTCTTTTGCGCATGAGCCAGAATGTAGAATCTCCTAATGTGTGATGTTATGAACAAATCAATATGGCTTATGCTGCTGCTTGCGGCAGCCTTAGTAACCGTGAGTGCGCGGCTTGCGTGTGTGCAAAACCGTTGTGATTACGGGCATTCTGCCAATGAGGATGACGGCGGGGCAAAAGCTATCGACAATATTATGACGAGAGCGAGTGTGCGCCATTATACGGATGAAGCGCCCACCGACTCAATTGTACAGATATTGCTTCATGCGGGAATGGCGGCACATAGCTCAGGCAACAAGCAGCCATGGCGTATGGTTGTGCTTGTGGATGATGAGCTTAAAGACAGTATAGGCGCAGTGTTTCATAACATGAAGGCCACGGCCGAGGCTCCGCTGGCCATAGCCGTGTGCGGTGTGCCGGGAGAAACATTCAAGGGCGAGGGCGACGGCTACTGGGTGGCCGATTGTTCGGCAATGGCGCAGAACATAAACCTCGCCGCCCATGCAATGGGGCTCGGCGCAGTGACATGTGCTGTTTATCCACGCAAAGAGCGTGTGGCTAAAATCAGGGAGTTGCTTGAACTGCCTGACAGTATAGTGCCGTTTGCAATAATACCTGTCGGTTATCCCAAAGCCGCTACTACGGCCAAGGACAAATGGGATGAGGACAAGGTGAGCTATATGTAAGTGAATTGACAGTCAGTCGTCGTAACGACCACGGATTTTGTCCCATAGCGACTGCTTTTGGGTGCGTATATGTATATGCACCTTGGAGTCGTTTTTGTCAAGGAATATGATGGAAGAGTGAAGTACCAGAGCTACTTTATTCTCAAAATCCACGATTTTGTGTATATGGGTAAGTGGTATGGTATGGAATGGCGAAGATGGAGCAATGCTGTTTATTATGAGATTGCCATCATCGTCAATATAGAAATCGTGATTGTCCATAAGGTGCATGAACATAAGATCTATGTCAAGCTCGTCGGGAGAGGCGGGTCGTTTTGGAAATTTATGATATAATTCCTGTATTACCTGGTTATTGATCATGACTAAGGTTCGCGATAGATGTCGTGTAGTGTTTAAAAGTTCTTTTTGGCTTCGTGTGACAGGGAATTGAAATACACAATGCTGTATATTTAACGCCGCCGGCCAAGTAATGGTTCTTTGAGTTATCCCTATTTTAGTGTGTTGATGTATTTGTTTTTTATGATATTACCGTATTTATACGGGTTAAATCAACATATCCCTTAATGAAAAAAAGAAGCGCGGCGACAAGATTGAGGTTTGTCGCCGCGCTATGTTTAGTTGCGATTAGGCGAGGAAGCCGAGGAGCACACCGGCAGCAACAGCCGAGCCAATTACGCCGGCCACATTGGGTCCCATGGCGTGCATCAGCAGGTAGTTGGAGGGGTCGTACTCCAGACCAAGGTTGTTGGAAATTCGTGCGGACATCGGCACGGCAGAAACGCCTGCGTTACCGATGAGCGGATTGATTTTCTTGGACTTGGGCAAGAAGAGGTTGAAGAGTTTCACAAACAGCACGCCCGAAGTGGAGGCGATGATGAATGCCATGAAACCAAGGGCAAAAATACCGATTGTTTCAGTGGTAAGGAACTCTGAAGCCTGAGTTGATGCACCCACTGTCATGCCAAGAAGTATGGTGACAATATCGGTGAGGGCATTGGATGCGGTTTTTGCCAGACGGGTAGTCACGCCGCATTCACGAAGCAGGTTGCCAAAGAAGAGCATGCCGAGCAGAGGAATGCCGGAGGGCACCACAAAGCAAGTGAGCAAGAGTCCAACGATAGGGAATATGATTTTCTCGTTCTGAGTCACCGCACGTGCTGGTTTCATCTTGATAAGACGCTCTTTCTTTGTTGTGAACAGGCGCATGATAGGCGGCTGAATCACCGGAACGAGAGCCATATAGGAGTATGCCGATACAGCAATCGCACCCATGAGGTTCGGAGCGAGCTTGGATGAAAGGAATATGGCGGTTGGGCCGTCAGCACCACCGATAATGGCAATGGCACCGGCCTGATCGGGAGCAAACCCGAGCAGCAAAGCCACCATGTAGGCACCGAAGATACCGAACTGGGCGGCTGCGCCAATAAGCATGAGCTTGGGATTGGCAATGAGGGCCGAGAAGTCGGTCATGGCACCGATGCCGAGGAAAATCAGCGGGGGATACCAGCCGGCACTTACGCCATTGTAAAGAATATTGAGTACGGAGCCTTGCTCATAGATGCCTATTTCAAGTCCGGCTTCAGTGTTGAAGGGTATATTGCCTATAAGAATACCGAATCCTATTGGCACAAGTAGCATCGGCTCAAAGTCTTTCTTGATGGCGAGCCATATGAAGAAAAGACCCACCGCCAGCATCACGAAATGCTGCCAGGTAGCATTATAGAAACCTGTGAGATGCCAGAACTCACTAAGGTTGGATATTAAAAAATCGCCAAATGACATAGAATTAACTGATGTAAAGTGAAACAACTAATGGACTATGCCACGTGATTAGCCCTCAATTGAAAGGATTACAGCACCTTCAAGCACAGCGTCACCGGGATTTACGGAAATGGCTGTTACCTTGCCGTCACGACCGGCGTGGATGGCATTTTCCATTTTCATGGCTTCAAGCACGGCTACGGTGTCGGCAGCTTTCACGGTGTCACCAACTTTCACGGCTATAGACAGGATGGTGCCGGGAAGGGGAGCTTTGACCTGATAGCCGGAGCCGGTGGTAACGGGTTTGGAAATTATCTTTGCGCCGCTTTCAGTGCGGGGAGCAGCTGAAGGACGAGGAGCGTTGACAACTGTTACGGGCTTTTTGGTGGCATCGAGTTCCACTTTATAAGGAATTCCGTTTACTTCCACCTGCGCCACATTGTTGTCTATGTCGCCAATGGCTACTTTATAGGAGTTGCCGTTGATTTTATATTTATATTCTTTCATTGGGATAGTAGATTTATGAGAGTGAAACAATTAGTGGCGAGGCATTTCGCGCATGTTGTAGATTTTTGAGTTCCAAGGCGAGTAAGCGCGTTTCACTTTGTTGATAGTGAGCACGGTGTTCTCGCGGTCATGTGTGTCGAGATGCTCGTGGAGAGCCATGGCGATAGCAGCGATTTCTTCGCCGGTGTCATGGTCAGGGCGTTCGGTTTTCTCAACCTCCTTGAGATTGATGCCTTGTGAAGCTGCCTTGTTGCGGCGTGTAATCTTGGCACCTATCTTGCTGATGATGTAGAAGCATACGCTGAGAAGCAGGAGCGCACTGAACACGATGCACATGGCTATGATAGCCATTCCGAAGCCGTTCTCGTCCTGTTCGGCAAACATTTCCACTTTCTTGTTGGTCTCGCGGAGCACATTGGCGCTGGACGGAGTAACGGTGTTACCGAGTTCGCCGGTGCGCACTTCCCATGCATCCGGATTGCCAATGCCGCCTTCACCGTCCACTTTACGGGCGTAAGACTGTCCGGGCAGAAGAGATGCCGGTATGGTGATCTCGTCAATGAGAGAACCGTCGGCATCATATATGCCTATCCAGTTTTCCTGGCCGGGAGTGAAGGTGATGTTGGTGTGGAATGTGCCTCGAGAGGGTTCGCCGTCGGCCCAAAATATCACATGCTGGCGTTTTGCGATTCGTGTCAGGACATCGCCAAGCGGCACGGGATATTTTTTTACATTGTTGGAATCATTGCTGATGAAGATGCTTGAAATCTCCACCGGGGCAAAGTTGGAGTTGAACAGCTCGATCCATGCCGAGTAGCGACCGTAGTCATCTACATATCCTGAGTCGTTCTGCACCATTACCTCGTTTATGCGCAGCGATTTTCGGCCTTGAGCCTGAGCATTTGCCGCAGCCATCACAAGCACCAGGAGCAATATGATATATTTTTTCATGTAGTAACTCTTTAGTGAAGTCAATGGATGATTACAGAGGTATGTTGCCATGTTTCTTGGCGGGGTTGGTGAGTTTCTTTGTGGCGAGCTGCTGAAGAGCGCGGATCACGCGGAAACGGGTGTTGCGAGGCTCGATGACATCATCAATGTAGCCGTAGCGTGCAGCATTGTAGGGGTTGCAGAACAGTTTGTTGTACTCTTCTTCTTTTTCCTTAAGTACTTTTTGAGGATCTTCGGATGCTTTAGCTTCCTTGGCATAGAGTACCTCAACAGCACCTGCGCCACCCATAACGGCTATTTCGGCAGTAGGCCAAGCATAGTTCATGTCGCCGCGCAGCTGCTTGCAGCTCATCACTATATGGCTTCCGCCGTAGCTCTTGCGGAGTGTGACAGTGACTTTGGGCACTGTGGCTTCACCGTAGGCATAAAGCAGCTTGGCACCGTGAAGTATCACACCGTTGTATTCTTGACCTGTGCCGGGAAGGAATCCGGGAACATCAACGAGCGTTACCAAAGGAATGTTGAACGCATCGCAGAAACGAACGAAGCGTGCGCCCTTGCGTGAGGCATTGCTGTCAAGCACACCGGCGAGGTATTTTGGCTGGTTGGCAACGATACCTACGGCCTGGCCGTTAAAGCGTGCGAAACCAACAATGATGTTCTTGGCATAGTTGCGCTGGATTTCAAGGAATTCGCCATTGTCAACTATGGCGCCGATAACCTCGTACATGTCATAGGGGCGTGTAGCTGAGTCGGGGATGATGTCATTGAGAGAATCCTCAAGACGGTCAATGGGGTCGGAACAAGGAACCAACGGGGGCTCTTCAAGGTTGTTCTGAGGAATATAGCTGAAGAGCTTGCGGATGATCTTGAGGCAGTCTTCGCCGTCTTCGGCAGCAAAGTGAGCCACACCGCTCTTGGATGAGTGAACTTCGGCACCGCCAAGAGCATCCTGAGTCACATCTTCGCCGGTAACAGTCTTTACAACTTTAGGACCTGTGAGGAACATGTAGGATATTCCTTTGGTCATGATGGTGAAGTCGGTGAGTGCGGGTGAATATACGGCACCGCCAGCGCAGGGGCCGAGGATGGCACTGATTTGCGGAATAACGCCTGATGCAAGGATGTTGCGCTGGAAAATTTCGGCATATCCAGCCAGAGCATTGATGCCTTCCTGGATACGTGCACCACCTGAGTCGTTAAGACCGATAACGGGTGCGCCCATCTTCATGGCCATATCCATGATTTTGCATATCTTCTGAGCCATTGTTTCGCTCAGAGAGCCGCCAAATACAGTGAAGTCCTGTGCGAATACATACACAAGACGTCCTTCAATTGTGCCGTAGCCGGTTACAACGCCGTCACCAAGGAAGCTTTTCTTTTCCTGGCCAAAGTTGTAGCAGCGGTGGCGTACAAACATGTCAATTTCTTCAAACGATCCTTCGTCCAGAAGCTGTGCAATACGTTCACGGGCAGTGTATTTGCCGCGTTCGTGCTGTTTCTGGATGGCTTTTTCGCCGCCTCCCAGGCGGGCTTCGGCGCGCAGGGCTATGAGTTCCTGCACTTTTTCAAGCTGATTGCTCATTCTATAGTGAATTGTTTTTTATATGATAGATGGGAATAGCAATTATTTCTTATTTGGATCCTCGCAAAGCTCAATCAATGTGCCGCAAGTGCTCTTGGGGTGCAGGAAAGCGATGTTGAGACCTTCAGCACCTTTGCGGGGAGCTTTGTCGATGAGGCGGCCACCTTTTTCTTCTACTTCTGCCAGAGCATTTGCCACACCGTCTTCAATAGCGAAGGCAATGTGCTGAATGCCACCGCGGCCACCGTTGTTGGCTATGAATTTGGCTATGGCGCTATCGTCAGCGGTAGGCTCAAGAAGCTCAATTTTGGTTTGACCTACTTTGAAAAATGCGGTGCGCACTTTCTGGTCAGCAACTTCCTCAATGGCAAAGCATTTGAGTCCAAGCATGTTTTCGTAGAAAGGGATAGCCTCCTCGAGCGAGGGAACGGCGATACCCACGTGTTCAATGTGAGAAATGTCCATAACTGAAATGTATGTTAATTAGTTAATAATCGGTATGTTATCGTGATGTAATAAAGGCATGGCGCACTCCTGCCCATGTTAACAGTGCAAAATTAGCAAAATTTATCAGCCCATAGCAAAAAAACATCAAAAAAAGCAGCCGCGGCATGGCGGCTGCAATAGTGAGATAAGAACCGGTTCTTAGTCGGTAATGGGGTATTTGTGGCGGATGGGATCGTCGTACTGTTCCTGTGCCTGACGCAGAATGTGGCGCATTTGCTTTGTGATTTGTTCTGTGCCCGGCTGACCGTAGATGTTGTGCATCTCTGTGGGGTCGTTCTGCAGGTCATATAGCTCCCAAGTGTCAATGTCGTTATAAAAATGGATGAGCTTGTAGCGGTCGTTGCGCACTCCGTAATGGCGTTTTACCATGTGTTCGGCGGGGTATTCATAGAAATGATAGTAGATCCAGTCGCGCCAATCATCAGGGTGCTCACCCTTGAGCAGCGGCAGTATGGACACTCCGTGCATGTCTTCGGGTGTCGCTACACCGGCTATGTCAAGGAATGTGGGTCCATAATCGATGTTCTGCACCATTTCAGATATGTCTCCGCGCGCGTCAAGCCCCTTGGGAAGATGCATAATAAGCGGAGTATTGAGCGATTCTTCATACATGAAGCGTTTGTCAAACCATCCGTGCTCACCCATGTAAAAACCTTGGTCGGAGGTATAGACCACCAGCGTGCTGTCAAGCATATTGTGTGTCTCCAGATAGTCAAGCACACGGCCCACATTGCGGTCAAGGGAAGCGACTGTTTTGGCATAGTCGCGCATGTAGCGCTGATGTTTCCACTCGGTGAGGTCGTTTCCACTAAGCGAGTCGGCATAGAATTTCTCTATTATGGGGTTGTAATGCGCATCCCAGCGCGCTCGCTGTGCAGAGTCCATTCGGCCAAGGAAATATTCATAGTTGTGACGCAGGCGGGTGTCCACTCCGGGATATATCATTTTGCAGTCATACACTATGTCCATGTCGTGTGGCGAGGCGATGGCCATTTCCTGCTCCTTGGCAGCCTGTCGGCCCGAGTAGTCATCATAGAAGTTTGCAGGCTTTTCAAACAGTTTGTCCTCGTAAAGGTCAAGGTCGCAGGTGTCGGCCATCCAGTTGCGGTGTATAGCTTTATGATGTATCAGGATGCAGAACGGTTTTGATTTGTCGCGTCCGTTCTCCATCCAGTCTATAGCCTTGTCGGTAATTATGTTGGTCAGATAACCGTGTTCGGTTATTGTGTCCCCGGACTGCAGTATGAAGTCGGGGTTGTAGTAGTCGCCTTGGCCCGGAAGTATCTCCCACCTGTCAAACCCGGTGGGAAGAGTATGGAGATGCCATTTGCCGAACAATGCCGTTTGATAGCCGGCCTTTTGCAGGTATTTGGGGAATGTTGGCTGCGACCCGTCAAAAGGTTTGCCGCTGTTGTCGGGAAATCCGTTGGCATGGCTGTGCTTTCCGGTCAACATGCATGCGCGTGACGGTCCACTGAGTGAATTTGCCACAAAGCTGTTGACAAATTTCACCCCGTCGTTGGCAATGCGGTCAAGATTGGGGGTGGATATATGGCGCTTGTCATAGCAGCTCATCATCTGGGCTGTATGGTCATCGGTCATGATATACACTATGTTGTAGGGCTTGTGCTCTGCATTGTTTTGCCGAGGAGTGCCTGCAGTGGCTTCGGCGACCATAGCGGTGGCAGCTATAGGGATAATAATGTGGGCTGTGGATGGGTTCATGGCATATAGTTTTGAGAATGCAAATATAATCAAAAATATGATGCCATGGAGTATGTGGGTGCAAATTAATGTGCAGCAGTGATGGCAGAAGCGATGTCTGACACATTCTCTCCGGCAGGACTGCAGAACAGTTGCAGTCCAAATTTCGGAGCTATGGCCACAAGGTGTTCAAAGATCTCGCTTTGCACGGCTTCGTATGCCGTCCATGCCGTGGTAGTGTAGCAGTAGATCTGCAGGGGGATTCCGTTTGGCCCGGGATCCATGATTCTTACTAAAATCTGCTGGTCGGTGCCGATAAGGGGGTGATGGAGCAGATAATGGCACATATAGGCCCTAAGCAAGCCAAGGTTGGTGTCGATGCTTCCGTTCACGCATGCCACAGCAGGGTTGTAGAACATGCCTTTGGTCTGTACACGGGTGATGAACTCATTCATGCCGGGAAGTGTTTTTACGCTTTTTATCAGCTCAGGCGTGGCGGGTTTCACGCTTTCCACATCTACCAGCATGGAGCGCGATATGAGCCTGTAACCGCTGTCGCTCATGCCGCGCCAGTTCTGAAATGATGTTGACACCAATGTGTAGGGCGGCAACGTGACTATGGTGTTGTCCCAGTTTTGTACTTTGACGGCGGTAAGTGACACATCAATGCATATGCCGTTGGCTATAGTGGAGGGCACAACGATCCAGTCTCCGACATGAAGCATGTCGTTTTGCGACAGCTGTATGCCGGCTACGAATCCTAGTATGCTGTCGCGGAACACCAGCATCAGAGCCGTTGCGAATACTCCTACGCCGGCAAGGAGAGCTGCGGGAGATTTGTCAAAAATGATGCATAGTCCTATAATCGTGACAATGATCCACACCACTCCTTTAGCCACATTGAGAATCCCCTTAAGCGGCAGATTGCGGGTATTTTCCTTGCGGTCAAAACGCGTCCAGATGAATGTAAGCACTGCGTTGATGGCAAGGGCAGTGACTATGACGGTGTAGAGCGTGGCCAGAACTTCCAGTACGTGCAGGATAAGCGATTTGGGCTGGAACGCAAACGGGAGCAGCCCGAGAAACACCAGCGGAGGTATTATATGGCTGCATTTGGAGAACACACGCTGATGTATCAGATCGTCACCCATGTCGGTGTGACGCCACCTTACAAGCTGTCGGGTGCCGATAAGTATCAGCTTGCCAAGGAGCCATGATATCAAGAAGGCTACTGCTATTATTATGGCCACGTAGAGAATTTCCTCGGTGGTATGATTGCGGCCCAGTCCGATTTTGTCAAGGAATGAGTCGATGTTGCTGAGCAGCCATACGGCAACATCATGAGTGGGAATTATATCGGCAAGCATAATGAGTGATGAATTATAGTTTACATTTTAACATCATGTCCGCTCTCTTTGTTCCATAAAAAAAACAGCCCGGTGTGAAGCCGGGCTGCTGGACTGTGGATGATATATGTTTATTTCTTAGGACCCATTTCCATGATGAGTTCGCCACCCTGCATTATGTCGGAATGCATGATGTAGGGCTTGTCGTAGGGTTTGCCGTTGAGTTTCACGGAACGTATGTACATGTTTTCAGGCGAATTGTTGACGGTTTTGATTACAAATTTGCCGCCGGGAACAGCAAATTCCGCTTCATCCCACATGGGAGAACCAAACCAGTAACGGCCTGAAGCCGGCTCAACCTGATAGAATCCAAGAGACGAGAGTATGTACCATGCTGACATCTGTCCGGCATCCTCGTTACCTGACATTCCGTCGGGTGCTGCTTTGTAAAGATTGCGGCATACATAGCGCACTTTTTCAGCGGTTTTGTCAGGCTGACCGAGCATGGAGTAGATGTAGAGAGTATGGTGGCTCGGTTCATTGCCGTGGGCATACTGACCGATAAGGCCTGAAATGTCGGGTGACGCATCGGCGCCTTCCAGCTGCGAGCTTGCAGTGAAAAGGGAATCAAGTTTGGCAAGCATGTTTTCGCGAGAGCCGAAACATTGTTCCAGACCATCAATATCGTGTGGCACAAGCCATGTGTATTGCCAAGCATTGCCTTCGCAATAATCATCGGCGCGGTGTTCGGTCTTGAACGGCGAGAACGGTGTGCGCCATGAACCATCGGCCATGCGTCCACGAATGAAGTGTGTTTCGGGGTCAAAGTAATGACGGTAGGAATGGCTGCGCTCAGTGAATTTGCGCATGGTGGCAGTGTCGCCCATGGCTTCGGCGGCACGTGCTATTGCAGCATCGGCAATGGCAAACTCCATGTCAAAGGCAATAGCCTCAGTCATTTTGTCGCAAGGGATGTAGCCATATTCCACATGCATACCGTAGCCACGCGCGGTGTCGGTAGCGGTTTTGAGCAATGCGGCATAGGCTTTGTCGCGGTCAAGGCCCGGAGCTTGCTTCACAATGGCATCAGCCACAGCAATTATCCCCGGGTTGCCTACCATACAGTCGGTTTCATTGCCCCAAAGGTGCCAAACCGGGAGGCGTCCCTGCTCATCGGCTATGCGCACCATGGTAGATGCGAATTTTCCTGAAAGTTCGGGATTGATGATGGATGTCAGAGGAAGAGCCGCACGATATGTGTCCCAAAGAGAGAATATAGTGTAGTTGGGAGCATTTTTGTCGCCTTTGTGCACCTTGAGGTCAGCACCGTAATATGATCCGTCAACATCGTTGAATGTGGCAGGCACTATCATTGTGCGATATAGTGCTGAGTAGAATTTTGTGCGCTCTATCGAGTCGTTGGTAGTGATTTTGATGCGGCTGAGTTCATCATTCCATGCTTTGTCGGCAGCCTTGCGGGTGGCATCAAAGTCCCATCCCGGAAGTTCTGCGGCCATATTGGCTTTGGCACCTTCAATGGATGTGGGCGATATGGCAACCTTCATAAGCACTTGTTCGGCAGAATCGGTGGCAAACGAGGCGCGGCCATACATGTTGTTTTCACCCTTTAGCTCCCATGAAGTCATAGGCTTGGAAAGCTCGGCATAGAAATATACTTTTTGGTCTTTTGCCCAGCCGGTGGAGTAGCGGTAGCCCTGCACATGTGTGGAATCGACAGCCTCAATGTGGGTTTCGGTAGGTTTGTCCCAACATCCGCCGTTCTCAAGGTCAAATACTATGGCCGCGGAGTCGGTGGCAGGGAAAGTATAGCGGTGCATGCCCACACGGTTGGTGGCGGTAAGCTCTGCAAGCACGTTGTAACGGCTCAACGGCACGCTATAATAGCCGGGTACGGAGATTTCTTTTGACCGGTCAGCGTAGCTCCAAAGGCCGCTTCCGGGTATGGAGTCATTGCCTCGGGAATAGGTTACATCTCCTACCACGGGCATTACGGTGACATCAAACAGATCGCCTATGCCCGTGCCTTCAAGATGGGTGTGGGAGAAACCGATTACGGTGGAATCGCTTTCATGGTAGCCTGAGCACCAGTCCCATGTCTCCGGCACGCTTGTCGGGCCTAACTGTACCATGCCGTAAGGCACGTTCGCGCCCATGAACACATGCCCATGACCTCCGGTGCCTATGTGGGTGTCCACGTAGGCGGTGTAGTTTGATGCTTGGTTGTCGGCTTTTTGCGAGCATGCTGCCAACAGTAGAGGAGCGGCCCACAATAAATGCTTTGCTTTCATATTGATTGGTTTACTTTTTTGGTTTGTCTGTCAATTTGAATTTGAGAGTGCCACCCTGCATGAGCCTGTCATGGCTTATGCGGAAATCTTTGAGGGGTTTGCCGCCGAGGGTCATTTCACTGATATAGACAGATTCCGGTGACTCTTTTTCCACTTCTATTTGCAGTTTTGTACCGGATGGATCGGTTATGGTAACGGAATCAAATACCGGAGATGTAAGTGTGTACATCGGCTCTCCTGGGCAGTCGGGGTAGAATCCCATCATAGAGAATATGGCCCATGCTGACATTGTGCCTGTGTCATCATTGCCGGGGATACCGTCGGGTTTGGTGGTGAAATGCTTGGCAAGTAACTCGCGTACCTGTTTCTGTGTACGCCATTCCTCGCCTTTTACGCGGCTGAAAAGGTAGGGGTAGGCTATGTCGGGTTCGTTGGCCGGGTCGTAGAGACCTTCGTCAAACACCATTTGCAGTTTATCAACAAATTTCTTGTTGCCTCCCATTAATTTTATCAGTCCGGGCACATCGTGAGGCACGAAGAATGTGTAGTTCCATGCACTTCCTTCATGGAATCCCGGTACCGGCTCAAAGTTTTCTCCCTGACGGGGATTGAACGGGGTGAGGAACGAGCCATCCTGCATGAGAGGACGCAACGTGCCGCTCTCTTTGGAGTAGTAGTGCCTGTATCCCTTGGCGCGCTCCGCAAGCTGGCGGGCAAACTCTTTGTCTCCTTTTTGTGCGGCAAGCCATGCCAGAGCATTGTCGGCCACATAGTATTCAAGTGCGTGTGACACGGAATTGTCGCCGCTGAGATCGGCAGCATGTGTGCCCATGGGAACATAGTGCCGGGTAAGATACGGATCAATGTCGGGGCGCATAAGGTTGCTGTCGCCGGGAAGGGTGGCAGAGCGTTTCATGGCCTCATAAGCTGCGTCCAAGTCAAAATCCTGAAGCCCCTTGCGCCATGTGTCAACAATTACCGGTATGGCGGGGTCGCCTTCCATAGTGAATGTTTCACGGCCATAAAGTTCCCATTTGGGGAGCCAGCCCCATTCCTTGCTCATGTCAACCATGGAGCGTACCATGTCAATCTGCCGTTCGGGATATGCGAGGGTCATGAGCTGATGCACATTGCGGTATGTGTCCCAGAGCGAGAATACTGTGTAGCGCTGATGTCCTTCGGGAACGGTAAGATTTTCAAATCCTTCCATCTGAGGGTATTGGCCGTTGACATCTGTCAGAATGTTGGGGTGGATGAGCGCGTGATATAGGGCTGTGTAAAATACCTGTTTCTGCTCATCGGTGCCACCGGTCACGGCAATGCGTCCCAAATCATTACGCCATTGTGTGCGCGCTTCGGCCAGTATTTTGTCAAAATCCTTGCCTTTCTGCTCTTTTTCAATATTTTCGCGGGCATTGGCTATAGAGACATATGAAATACCCAGTGACACTTCAATTTGTTCACCCGGCTTGAGGTCGCGGTAGCTCCACCAGTAACCTATATCATCGCCGCTGAGGTCGCGGCCATACTGTGTATAGAGCTTGTATGTGCCGTCGTCGGGAGTCCATTCGGCTTCCACGCCGGTCATTTCGGGTTGCATTTTCCAGTAGCCGCTTGTGGAGGGTTTCTTGCTTACACGTGCCACGAAATATACAGGAAAAACTTTTTGAGGGTTGTAGCAGAAAGTGCCGAGAAGTTTTGAACCTTCAATTTCAGTATCGCTCACGCGACGCACTGTGGCTCCGCTTTCGTTGGTCAGTCCCTGGCCGAGATTTATCAGAATGTTGCCGTCGCCGCCCGGGAAAGTGTAACGCTCTACCGCTGAGCGGGCAGTAGCGGTGGCTTCGGTGATAATGTCGTATTTGGAAAGTTTGTTGGTATAATATCCGGGAGAAGCTTTCTCCTCGGTATAGGCCGAGCCGTATTCCTTGTAGTTGACATTCAGAGGCCCTGTAGTGGCCATGGTGAGCAGGGAACCCATGTCTGGACATCCCACGCCGCTCAGTGAGCCATGGGCGTAGCCGGTAAAGAATTTGTTTTTGAATTCATAGGGAGTGGACCACCAGCGGGCATCTTTGTCAAAGACATTTGTGTCGGATCCCATCACATTGAACGGTACCACCGACATCATGCCGTTTGGTACAATGGCTCCGGGATTGGTGGTGCCGAAATTGGATGTGCCTACAAAAGGATTGACCCATAAGGTAGGGTCATCGTGGGTTTCAGCAGCGGATGCGCCGAGCCATAATGTGGCAGCAACCGCAGTGGCTAAATAGCGGAAATTCATAGGGGGCTATATAGTTATGGTATTAGTAATCTTTTAGCTGCAAAGATAGGTAACTGTCATGATATTTGCAAATTCAATACTGTCATGGTGGCTTGGGCAGGCATGTAAACAAGTATATCCGCTGCTTGCTGATTTAGCGGCGGATATACAGAATATGGATGAGTGTGTTATTGCTGTCAGTCTTTTACCAGATCCATACCACGGTTTATGGCCTCGCGGTTGAGGGGCAGCAGATGATGGTGACGCTCCGGAAGTGCTTTTTTCAGCCCGGCCATTACGGAGTCAACCGACACTATCGGACGAATTTTAAGCAGTGCTCCAAGTACAATCATGTTGTAGGTCTTGGCATTCTTCATCTCAAAAGTGGCATCCATGGCATCAACGCGATAAACATTGATATCGGTGCGTTGCGGCATACGGTGAATACCGTAGGAATCGTAGATGAGTGTGCCCCCGGGCTTCACTTTGCTTTCAAATTTGTCAAGGCTCTGCTGATTGAGGATTACGGCTGTATCGTAGGTGTCAAGTACCGGTGATGAAATTTTGGCATCGCTTAATATCACGGTTACATTTGCAGTACCTCCACGTTGCTCGGGACCGTATGAGGGCATCCATGTGATTTCAAGGTTGTCCATAAGTCCGGCATAAGCCAGAATTTTGCCCATAGAGAGCACGCCTTGTCCACCGAAACCGGCTATAATTATCTCTTCTTTCATTTGGCAGTGTTTTTGAGGTCGCCCAGCGGGTATGCCGGGAACATGTTTTCTTCCATCCATTTGTTGGCCTTGGCGGGGGTGAGTTTCCATCCGCTGTTGCATGTGCTCACTATCTCCACCACAGATGTGCCACGGCCTGCAAGTGAGTTCTCAAACGCAGCTTTGATTGCGGCTTTGGCCTTGCGCACTGCTGCCGGCGTGTGCACAGCCTGGCGTGTTACAAGGCATGTGCCCGGCAACTCGGCCAAAAGGTTGGATATTTTCAGCGGATAACCATTGAGGTCCACACGGCGTCCGTAGGGCGTGGTGGCGGTGACCATTCCTTCAAGGGTGGTTGGGGCCATCTGACCACCGGTCATGCCGTAAATGGCGTTGTTGATGAATATTATGGCTATGTTTTCACCACGATTGGCAGCGTGGATGGTTTCGGCGGTGCCTATGGCAGCCAAATCGCCGTCGCCCTGATAGGTGAATACCAGTTTGTCGGGATTTAGTCGATGTGCGGCGGTAGCCACTGCAGGAGCACGGCCATGAGCTGCCTCTATCCAGTCAATGTCGATATAGTTGTAGGCAAAAACGGCACACCCCACAGGAGCGATGCCTATGGCTATGTGTTCAGCGCCCATTTCTTCTATTACTTCAGCTACCAGTTTGTGCACTACGCCATGAGAGCATCCGGGGCAATAGTGCATGTGGTTGTCGTTGAGCAACCGTGGTTTTGCATAAACGCGGTTCTCTTCTTTAATGATGTCTTCGCGGTTCATGATGCTCATTTGTTAGGGTTAGCGTCGGGAAAATGTTTCAGCATCTGGTCAAGCACTTCCTGAGGATTGGGCACGTTGCCACCCATGCGTCCGTAATGGAATATGGGTACACGGCTTTCGGCGGCGAGACGCACATCCTCAATCATTTGGCCGGCATTGAGCTCCACTACGAGAATACCTTTGACGCGGTGGCTAAGCTCAGAAATGATTTTTTCAGGGAACGGCCAGAGGGTTATGGGCCGGAGCAAACCGACTTTAATGCCTTTGGCTCGTGCCTCTTCAATGGCTTTCAGACAGATACGGGCAATGGATCCGAATGCCACAAACAGATACTCGGCATCGTCAGTGAAATATTCTTCATAACGAACCTCAGCATCACGAATGGCTGCATAGGTGCGCTGATAACGCTCGTTGTTTTGCTCCATTTTGTCGTCGTCAAGCTCCAGAGTGGTAAGCACGTTGGGCTTGCGTGTCGCGGGACGTCCTGTGACAGCCCATGGGCATTGTTCGGCAATTTCACGCTCGGTGCGGCGCGGACGCACGGGAGGTAGCACTACTTTCTCCATCATTTGGCCTACAATGCCGTCGGCCAGAATCATGGCAGGTGTACGGTATTTGAATGCGAGGTCAAATCCCAATCCCACAAAATCGGCCATTTCCTGAACTGTGGCAGGGGCAAGGACTATCAGATGGTAGTCGCCATGACCACCGCCTTTGGTTGCCTGGAAATAGTCGCTCTGTGATGGGTGAATGGTGCCCAATCCGGGACCTCCGCGCATAACATTGATGATCAGCGCGGGCAATTCGCCTGCGGCTATATAACTTATGCCTTCCTGCATAAGGCTTACGCCGGGGCTGCTGGATGATGTCATTACGGCTTTGCCGGTAGATGCTCCGCCATACACCATGTTTATGGCAGCCACTTCGCTTTCGGCTTGAAGCACAACCATGCCGGTGGTTTCCCACGGCATCAGAGCTTCCAAAGTTTCAAGCACTTCGCTCTGCGGAGTGATGGGGTAACCGAAGTAACCGTCGCAACCGTAGCGTATGGCTGCGTGGGCTATGGCTTCGTTGCCCTTCATCAGTTTTATCTCCTCTTCCATATGTGATATTTTGTTTTTTAACTGATTATTTTTGCACTACGCGAAACACTTCAATGCATCCGTCGGGGCACACGGTGGCGCATGCGGCGCATCCTATACATTTTTCCGGATCCTTGGGATAAGCGTAATGATAACCGCGATTGTTCACCTCTTTGGGCTGAAGTGAGAGCACATCCACAGGACATGCCACCACGCAAAGGTCGCATCCTTTGCATCGCTCTTCATTGATGATAACGGCTCCTGATATTTTAGGCATAATGTAACTGAGTTAGATATGTTGTGTTTCTAATACACAATACAAAAATAGTCAAAGTTTCGTAGAATCACGTTTTTTAACATTTACTTAACCTATGGCACATTTGTTGCAAAAATGTGCCATAATGGGAGGCTTTAGTGCAATATGCTGATTCTTATACGTTTCCCCTTTAATTTTTGAGGTGAACACAATTCTACAATCTTTTCGGCGTAATCTTTGGGCACTGCAACGAGCGCGTTATGGTCGCGCAAAGTTATGGTTCCGATGTGTGATGCAGTGAGGTCGGTATGTGCCAGCAGGTATCCTACAATGTCACCTTTGGATATTTTTTCTTTTTTGCCAGCATTTATGTGCAGGGTGGTCATGGAAGCCGTAATCGGGTCGGGGTTATTGCCGTCAGGCACCCATGAGCGGTCGGTTACAACATATTCGGGTATGTTTTCTCCTTCGGATGTGATCACGTACACTGTGCCCTGAGCGTTCATGCGGGCAGTGCGGCCGTTGCGATGTGTCCAGCTTTCAGCACTCGGAGGCATGTGGTAGTGGATAACGCTTGACACCCCTTCCACATCTATGCCTCTTGAGCCGAGGTCGGTGCTGACAAGTATTGGTGTGGTGCCGTTGTGAAGCAGAGTCAGAGCATTGTCTCGGTCCATTTGTTCAAGACCGCCGTGGTACAATCCTACAGGAAATCCTTCCTTGCGAAGAATAGAGTGTATGCGTTCGGCACTTTCTCTATGGTTTACGAATACTATCACTTTTCCATTGGGCAGAGAGTGCAGGAGCCGGATGAGTGTGGACGCTTTGTCGCGTTCGGGACTTGGTATCTCCACTATCTGAGTGCGTTTGGCCGGGTGCGCGTTCTGCTGCGCTTTTATGACTACCGGGTCGTTTACCGGCATGTAAGGGGGCAATTCTGCAAGTTCGGTGGCACTGGTGAGTATCACTCTCTCGGGTCGGTGTATGCGGCGTACGATGCGGCTCATCTCGTCGGCAAACCCCATTTCCAGGCTTTTGTCATATTCGTCCAGCACGAGTATCCGTGTCTGTTCTATGCTCAGTGTTTTCCGTTGAAGATGGTCGAGAATGCGCCCCGGAGTGGCGATAATTATGTCAGGTGATGGCGTCAGGGAGGAAACTTCATCCAGCATCCTGTGTCCACCGTATAGTACGGTTGTTTTGAATCCTGAGGCAATGGGGCGTATGACATCATAAATCTGGAGTACAAGCTCTCGGGAAGGTGCAAGCACTACGGCCTGTACTTTCCCGTTGGGGGAGTGCATGGCAGAGAGCAGATTGGCTGCAAATGCCAGTGTTTTTCCCGATCCTGTGGGTGCTATAAGCACTGCTGCGGGGTGACGGAGATTAAGCATTTGCTGTTGCATGGCATTGAGTTGCCCGATGCCATGGCGCAGCTCGATATTTTTGGTTATGAGTTTTGAGTCCATGTATGATATTTTTTACAAATATACGTAAAATAATAACAAAGCAGGAAATAATAACAAAGCAGGGCGGCCCGATGGGACCGCCCTGCAATTATTCGGGAATGTGAATTGTTATTCAGCTTTTTTTGTTGCCTTTTTTGCCGGGGCTTTTTTTGCAGCCGGTTTCTTGGCAGCCTTTTTTGCAGGCTGCTCTTCAGGCTTATCCTCTGCCGGAGCTTCCGTTGCAGGCTTGCGGAGAAGGTGCTCCTCGTTGAAGTGCTCGATGTTCTTGCGCATTGAGTTTACTTCTTTGTTGAGGGTCTCGATTTCGCGTGCCTGATTGCGGATAGTTGTGAGCAGTGCGTTGAGTTCCTCGTTCTCAATTGACAACGGGTACTGCTCCTCTACGCGCACAATGAAGTCTGCCAGTACATTCATGTAGTTGGTGAAAGCCTGGAACGGGGTTTCATAGGGGCTGAAATGTGAGTGTACGGCACCATCGGCAAAATGCTTGGTTGCCATGTAGAAGAGGTGGTCGGAAGCTTGGAGATAGTACCAGTCCTGTTTCAAACGGCGGTCGTCGCAAAGGCGTACGCGTTCGGCTACTGAATACAGCTTGTCAAATGCTTCTCTCTGGAGTTTGTTGCCCAACCATGCTGATGTGTCGCGAGCTTCATCGGCCCATGAAATCGGGTGAAGGATAGAAAGTTCGCCTATGGGTTTGAGCTTGGTTATGGCATCGGTGGGAGTGAAGAATTCCACGCCACGTTCGCGAGCAAAGTTGGGAAGAGCCTCAAGGAACTGGAATATGCCGGTTTCTCTGGGCTGCATTTCGCCGAATGTCTCAAGGTTCATGAACAGGTTGATAATCTGCTCTTCCTGAGGAGTGGAAGCAATCCAGTCAATATATTTGTCAGCAGTGAGGGGATAAGCATCCCATTCGGGGTTGGAGAAGCGGAATGAAATATCATCGCTGAGTTTTGAATTCTTGAGCAGGAGCTTGAGCTTGGGAGCACTTGCTGCGCTGTACACATAGTTAGGCGATTTCCATCCAAGAATGTGCTTTGCGCCTTCGGTGATGCATCCTTTATAGCCCATGGCAAGAATCTGCGGAGCAAGCTCGTCGCAGTATATAAGCTCGGTGTTGCGAAGCACTTTGGGGCGCTGTCCAAAAAGTTCATGGATTTTTTCGTCATGAACCTTCACCTGATTTGCAAATTCATCGGGGTCAATGAGCGATGACAGGGAGTGTGCATAAGTTTCAGCGAGGAACTCTACGCGGCCGGTGTCGGCAAGTTTCTTTAACAGGTCGATGAATTCGGGTACATACTGTTCAAACTGCTCCAGTGCTGTACCGGTTACTGACAGTGCGCAACGGAAGCCGGGGTAGCGGTCAAGCATGCGCAGAAGGGTTTCCGCAGCGGGTATGTAGCTGTGGTGTGCTATGCGGGTCACGATGTCGTCGTTGGCGAAATCGTCGTAATAGTAATGGTCGTTGCCTATATCAAAGAAGCGGTATCTTTTGAGCCTGAAAGGCTGGTGGATTTGGAAATAAAAACAGATTGCTTTCATGATTGTGTTATATATAATATAGGTGTTGCTTAATTATGATTTTAATATAGGCAGCTTACTGCCAGTTGAGTACTTTTTTATAAATGTCAATTACTTTGGCACCGGCTTTGTCCCAAGTGATGCGGTTTACCTCGTCCAGACCGTCCTCGCGCAATTGGTTGTACATGGCGGGGTAGGTGATGATGGCGTTGATAGCATCGGCCATTGCGTCAATGTCCCAGTAGTCGGTTTTGATGACATTGGTGAGGATTTCGGCGCATCCGCTCTGCTTGGATATGATAGACGGCACACCCATCTGCATTGCCTCAAGAGGCGAAATGCCGAAAGGCTCGGATACTGAAGGCATCACATACACATCGCTGGCCTTGAGCATTTCATATACCTGCTTGCCTTTCTGGAAGCCGGGGAAATGGAAGCGGTCGGCAATGTCGCGTTCAGCCGCAAGCTGTATCATCTTGTTCATCATGTCACCGGAACCTGCCATCACAAAGCGCACATTGTGGTTGTTCTTGAGCACCTTGGCGGCGGCTTCAACGAAATATTCCGGTCCTTTCTGCATTGTGATACGGCCAAGGAATGTCACTACTTTTTCTTTGGGCTTGGGCGGATTTACGTTCAGAAGCTCTTCGCTGAGAGGTGTCACAGCGTTGTGTACTGTGGTGACTTTGGCGGGATCAATGCCGTATTTCTCAATCACGGTGCGGCGTGTGAGATTGCTGACGGTGATGATGTGGTCAGCATTGTTCATGCCGTCTTTTTCGATGCCGAACACTGTGGGGTTCACATTGCCTCGGCTGCGGTCAAAGTCGGTGGCATGCACATGGATTACGAGAGGCTTGCCGGTAACCTGCTTGGCATGGATGCCGGCAGGGTAAGTGAGCCAGTCATGGGAGTGTATTATGTCGAAATCAAGTGTGCGGGCAATTACGCCGGCGCAAATAGAGTAGTTGTTGATTTCTTCAAGCAGATTGTCGGGGTAACGGCCGGAAAATTCAAGGCATCCAAGATCGTTGGTGCGCATGTAATTGAAATCGGCGTAGATGTGGGAACGAAGGTCAAAATAAAGATCGGGATTCATGTATTTGCCTATACGCTGCTCCACATATTCACGGTTGACTTCGCGCCATGCTATAGGGATCTGCGAGGCTCCTATGATATGGGCAAAGCTTTTGTCTTCATCGCCCCAAGGCTTCGGGATTACAAACGATATATCCATATCGCCACATTCCCACATGCCTTTGGTGAGACCGTAGCTGGCAGTGCCGAGACCGCCGAGGATGTGAGGTGGAAATTCCCACCCAAACATTAAAGCTTTCATTATTTATGGATTGCGCAAGGGGGGTTATACATTGAATTTCTTAAGAGTAGTGATGGTGCGCAGGATTCCTGCCACATTTGTGGCGTGGCTTATGGCACCGCGACCGCTGAACGGCGGGTTGGCATCATAAAGCTGGCTGAGCGCACCGACACATGCCTGTGTCATCTCGTCTTCGTAGCCTATGAGCATGCGGTCAAGATAGCTGACGCCGCTAAGACCGAACACACGCAGATAGGCTTCGGCATAGAAACCAAACAGCCATGGACGTGCGGGTCCGTTGTGCAGAGCCATTTCGCGCTCTTCGGGGCTGCCAAGATAGAAGGGACGGTAACCGAAGCTGTTTGGTGACAGTGTGCGGAGTCCCTTAGGAGTGAGAAGCTCACGGGTTACAACATCAAGCACGCGTTTGCGCTGGCGGCGGTCAAGCGGTGAGAAATCAAGACCTATGGCTACTGCCATGTTGGGTCTAACCGACGGATCGGCGTAGTTCTCGCTCACATAGTCAAACAGATAGCCGTAGTCGTTGAGGAACATGTCCACAAATGCAGGCTTCAAAGTTTCTGCTATGGCTGTCCAGCGTTCGCGCTCGGATGTGGATGTGATTTCTTCACCGAGAAGGCTGATGCCGAACATCAGAGCATTGTACCACAATGCGTTGAATTCTACCAGATAACCTGTGCGCGGCACAACCGGGCGACCGTTGAGTGAGGCGTTCATCCACGATACCGGAGTTTCGGTGCCTATAGTATAGAGCAGACCGTTTGACTCCATGCGGAGGTTGGGATGACGGTTGTCGGCCACATAGTTGATGATTTCGGTTATGAGGTCTTTATAGCGTTCACGGCATGCCTCGGGTCCGTAAGCTTTGGCATACTGCTGGAGGGCCCAAATGCACCACAGTGGTATGTCGGGGAGGTCAATGCCGATTATGCGTTTGTCAAGTTCGCCGGTGGTCATGAAATGGCGCAGTGCCTTGGATGCGGTTTCCATGATGGCTTCATAATCGGCGCGGTGGTCAATGCTTATGGTATTGCCCGGAAGAGCCATGAATGTGTTTCGGGCAAGTATTTTACCCCATGGATAACCTGACAGCATGTACATGTTGTCGTCTTCCTTGAGATAAAATTGCTTGGCGCAGTTCTTAAGACAGTTGAAGAAACTGCTGCGCGGGGTACGTGATGCAATCTCCTGAGTCCAAATTTTGGCCATGGAGCGTGGCTGCATTTCGCTTACGCCTGCTGAGAAGATGATTGATTCACCTTTTTTAATGGGTATTTCAAAATGTCCGGGCACCCAGAGGTCTTCGGTATATGGTACTCCACGTTCCATATCCTTGAGATATTCAAAGCCGTTGTACCAGTTAGGCTCGTAATGCCATTCGGGTTTGTGGTTGAACTGCATGTAGAGCTGCGGATATCCGGGATAGAGGCAAGTGGATACGCCGTTATTGCATGGCGGACATTCGGGGTTGAGGGCGTCATTGGCCACACAGAGCTGGTTTACCTCGCGGAATGCCAGAATGGGACGGAACCGCAGAGTGGTGGCGGAGTGTGCCTCTACCAGAGTGTAGCGGATGAGGATACGGTTTTCATGCGCGATAAACATTTTCTCTTTGGTGAGAATCACGCCGCCTACGCGATAGGTGGTGCGTGGCACGCTCTCGCAATCAAACTCTCTAATGTACTTGTGGCCATTGGGGCTGTAAACTCCGCCACGGTAACGGTGAAGGCCGAGATTGAACGATGCACCGTGCTGTATCACAGTTTCATCAAGTGATGACAGCAGCACATGCCAGGAATTGTCCATTTCCGGCATCGGTATCACCAGGAGTCCGTGCTGCTTGCGTGTGTTGCAATCCACCACGGAAGTGCAATGATAAGCGCCTGACTGATTGGTACGGAGCATCTCTTTCATCAAAGACTGCTCCAAGTTGATCATCAAGTTCTTATCGAATTTCAGATAACTCATGATTGATATTTAAATGATTGGTTATTCAGAGGGTATTAGAGCTTGCAGGTAATGGCAAGTTCTTTGATACGCGAAAATAAGCACATTTTCCCGACTGTGCAATTTTTTTGTCTAAAATAGCATAAAAAACTGATGTGTTTAAGAGCATAAAAACGAAAAGGGGCCGATACATGGTATCAGCCCCTCTATAAGAGCCACATCAAAGGATGCGATGAAACTCCGGAAGACAGGATTTGAGTGCTCGCCTACCTTTGTAATCCGCCTGGGCTAATTAAGCCTCCCCGAAGGGATGGGGCCCGCCATTGGTCGGCTAAGCTTGTCTCGGTATTTCGATTGTAATTGATGAGTTTCCCAATCTACTTTGATGTGGTAGAAGTTATGTCAATGTTCGTGAGATGCGCTTGGCTTCCCGTTTGTTTTTATAACGCAAAGATAGAGCACAGGGTTCGTATGAACAAATTTTTTTCAATGTTTTTTGACATCGTTTTTGCCTGTGGGCTGGCATAGCAAAGATTCATAGGCGGTTAGTGACTTGCTAAAAATTTTTATTGAAAAAAGTTTTGGGGGAGTGTAACTTTTGGCATGGTATTTCCGTCATATATACTGAACAAATTGGTATGCCACTCATCATAGGGCATGCTGTTAGTGCGAATCATGGCAAATATTATAAAGCTTCAAGATGTAAACAAAACCTATTTTGGTGCAGTGCCTCTGCATGTGCTCAAGGATATCAACCTTGACATAGAGCGTGGCGAACTGGTGTCGATAATGGGTGCCTCAGGATCAGGAAAATCCACATTGCTGAATATACTGGGAATTTTGGACAATTATGATTCAGGATCGTATATTCTGGATGGTGTGCTTATAAAGAATCTCAGTGAGAACAGAGCCGCCGAGTTGCGAAACAAAATGATCGGGTTTGTATTTCAGTCATTCAATCTTATCAATTACAAGAATGCCATAGAAAATGTGGCACTCCCTTTGTTTTATCAGGGTGTGAGCCGCAAAAAACGCAATCTTATGGCAATGGAGCAGCTTGACCGCATGGGTCTCGCGGACCGTGCCCACCATCTTCCTACCGAGATGTCAGGCGGACAAAAACAGCGAGTGGCCATAGCGCGTGCTCTGATTACAAATCCGTCCCTTATTCTCGCCGACGAACCTACAGGTGCTCTTGATTCACATACATCAAAAGATGTAATGGAGGTGTTTCGCCAGTTGAATTCCGATGGCATGACAGTGGTAATTGTGACGCATGATCCCGGGGTGGGTGAACAGACCAACAGGATTATCAGAATTTCTGACGGTATGATTGTGTGAGGCCATGTGGGAACTTTTTCATGAAATAGCACAGACGCTCAAGCATAACAAACTGCGCACAGCATTAACCGGATTTGCTGTGGCGTGGGGCATTTTTATGCTTATAGTGCTGTTGGGTATGAGTCGGGGCGTGGTGAATTCGTTTGATTCCAACTCTGACGCGGAACGCTCCAATTCCATGAGCGTATGGGGCGGCATGACATCCAAGCCCTATAAGGGTTATAAGGAATGGCGATGGATTCGCCTGAAGGGCTCGGATTTAGGCCCTATACGGCAATACAATTCGGCGCAAGTGCGTAACGTGAGTGCAAATGCTTCGCTTGACAGTGCCAAAGTGTCCACTGCCAAAGACTATCTTACTGACGGAGTGAACGGGGTGTATCCTTCGGCACAAGCCCGTTATCGTGTCAAGATTCGTCACGGTCGGTTCATCAACGACCGTGACCTTGAACTGGCACGAAAAGTAATGGTTCTGCATGCAGACAATGCCACGCTTTTGTTTGGCAGTCCGGAGGTTGCTGTCGGCAAAAGGGTGGATGCAATGGGGCTTTCTTGGCTTATTGTGGGCGTGTTTGATCAGGAATGGGACAAGAGTTGCTATGTGCCGTTCACCACGGCCATGAATCTTAAGGGATTTACTGACTACGTGGATGAAATCGTGGTGGAGGCCAAGGGTCTTAAGACCGAAGAAGACGGTAAAAGGCTTGAGGAAGGTATAAGAAATGTAATGGCCCAAACACATGATTTTGACCCCGAAGATGAGGGGGCTGTGCATATATGGAACCGTTTTGAAGGGTATCTCCAGCAAAAAACAGCTACGAGCATTCTTAATCTTTCGGTTTGGCTCATAGGCATATTCACATTGTTGAGCGGAATTGTCGGAGTCAGCAATATCATGTTTGTGTCGGTGCGCGAGCGCACTCACGAAATTGGTATTCGTCGTGCTATAGGGGCTAAGCCCCGCATTATTCTGGCTCAGATAGTGCTTGAGAGTGTGGCAATAACCACTCTTTTCGGTTACATCGGCGTATTTCTCGGCATGGTGGTCATGCAGATAGTTGATTCGCTTTTCGGCAATACCGATTTTCTGAAAAATCCTACCGTGGATCTTGCCATGGCTCTTGAGGTGACGCTGGTGCTAATTATTGCCGGCGCTTTTGCCGGACTGTTTCCTGCTGTCAAGGCTACCAAGGTCAAACCGGTAGAGGCTCTAAGAGATGAATAGTTATGAAAAATCCGATATTTGACATAGATAACTGGCGTGAAATCGGTGCAACCCTTGCCCGAAACAAAACACGTACTTTCCTGACAGCTTTCGGTATCTTCTGGGGTACCGCCATGCTTGCCATGCTGCTTGGTGGCGCAAGCGGTTTGGAAGGGCTGCTCAAACGCAACTTTCAGGGCTTTTCCACCAACATGGCTTTTGCCGGTGCAAGTCGCACTTCATTGAGCTACAAGGGGTTCAACAAAGGCATGTCGTGGGATATCACAGACCGCGACATTGAGGATATACTTCGTGTGACCCCACATATCGATGCTTTTTCGCGTCTTACACAAACGGGTGTGACCGTGGTCAATGGCTCGCAGACCAAATCTTGCGGTGCCATGGGCGTAGAGGCGGATTTTTCAAAAATTCAGATTCCCGTAATATATTCCGGACGATTCATAAACAGTCGTGATGTGAAGCACAGCCTGAAAGTGGCGGTGCTGGGTAAAAATGTGGCCGGAGAGTTGTTTGGAGCATCCTCACCTGTGGGTAAAAGTGTTAATATCAATGGTATTTATTTTACCGTGATAGGTGTTGCCGGTCAAAAAGGTGAGGCTTCAATAGGCGGCCGCATGGACGATTCAGTCATATTGCCTTTCACTACTCTGCGCCGGGCATTTTATCCCGGTACAAATGTGGGCTACTTTGTTTTCAATGCCGCTCAGGGATATACCCCCACGGAGCTGAAACCTTATATTGACCGTGTATTCAAGGCTAATCATCCCATAAATCCGCAGGATGACAACTATTTGTGGTTCGGTGATGTGTCCGAACAATTCAAAATGGTGGATAACCTGTTTCTCGGAGTGAGCCTGCTGGCCTTTTTCGTGGGAATAGGAACATTGCTGGCCGGTATAATCGGTGTGGGCAATATAATGTGGATCATAGTTAAGGAGCGTACCCAGGAAATCGGCATACGCCGTGCTATCGGAGCAAAACCCCGCGACATTATAGTGCAGATTCTTTCGGAAGGAGTAATGCTGACGGCTGTGGCCGGAACTGCCGGGATATCGTTTGCCACTCTGGTGCTGTTTATAGTCAATAAGGTCACTACCGATCCTGTGCTTGGCAGCGCTCATTTTGAACTCTCATTTTCTACAGCGTTGGGCATAATGATTGTGTTTCTTGTGCTTGGCACCGCAGCCGGTCTTATACCGTCAATCAAAGCCATGCGAATAAAACCTGTAGAGGCTATTAATGAAAAATAAAAAAATCTGATATAACGATGAAAAAATTCTTCAAAATTCTGCTATGGGTAGTTGTTGCCCTGCTGTTTGTGGGCACGTTTGTGTTCTTGTATCTCAATTCCCGTCCTAAAGAGGAGAAATATGTTATAGTGCAGCCCAAGATTGATTCGGTGGAGCGTTCCACAGTGCTTACCGGTAAGATTGAACCGCGAGACGAAATTCAGATAAAACCCCAGATTTCCGGTATCATCACTGAAATATGTGTGGACCCGGGTGACATGGTCAAGGAGGGTGATATTATAGCCAAAATTAAGGTGATACCTGAGGCTTCGCAGTTGTCGAGTGCCGAAGGTCGTGTCAATACGGCAGTAATCAATCTTGAGGATGCCCGTCTTAAGCATGAGCGCAACACAAAGCTGTATGAAAAAAAGGTTATCAGTCGTGAGGAATACGAGGGTACCAAAACGGCATATGAAAATGCTCAGGCCGAACTTGCATCGGCACGTGATGCCGTGAATATAGTGCGTCAGGGTGTGAGCCGCTACAATGCTGATGAAAGCAATACAATGGTGCGTGCCACTATAACTGGCCTTGTACTCGATGTGCCTGTGAAAGTAGGTACTTCCGTAATTCAGGCAAACACATTCAATGATGGTACAACGGTGGCAACTATCGCAGATATGAATAATCTCATCTTCAAGGGTAACGTGGATGAAACCGAGGTGGGACAGCTTGCAGTGGGCATGCCTATGACCATAACTATCGGAGCTTTGCCTGAAGTGACACCGTCGGCGGTTCTGGAATATATAGCACCTAAGGGAACCGACAACAATGGCGCCAACACTTTTGAAATCAAGGCTGCTATCAATGTGCCCGAGGGCGTGAGCCTGCGTGCGGGATACAGCGCAAATGCCGCTGTTACTCTAAGTAAAGCTTCCAATGTGCTTACGGTGCCCGAAGGGGTTGTGGAGTTTGCCGGTGACAGTACATATGTTTATGTGCTTACCGATTCCTTGCCACAGCAAAAATTTGAGCGCAAGGCCATTACAACCGGTGTAAGCAACGGTATCAATATTGAGGTTAAGAAAGGTATAGACAAAACCGCAAATCTGCGCGGTGACAAAATCCAGTAAACTGCAATGAACAGATATAGCAAATTTATAGCCGCTGCGGCTCTTATGGGCTGCGGGGTGGTTCAGGCCGCACAGCCGTGGAGTCTTGACAGCTGCATAAACTACGCCATTGAGCATAATATCAACGTGAAGACGCGTGCTTTGGAGGTTACTTCCGGCGAACTGTCGGTTACGGAGGCCAAGGACGGTTTTTTGCCAACTTTGCAGGCCGGAGCGAACCAATCGTTTGATTTCGGACGAGGACTGACTTCCGATAACACCTATGCCAACCGCAATACTTCAAGTTTTGGTTGGAATGTGAATTTGTCGCTTCCATTGTTTCAGGGGTTGCAGAATGTGCGTCGTCTGGCGTACAGCAAGGCTAATCTCCGTGCGCTTGTGGAGCAGAGCGAGGCCGCAAAGGATGATGTGACCCTCAATGTCATTTCTCAGTATCTTCAGGTATTATATACTTCCGAACTTCATCAGGTGGCCTTGGAACAGGAGCATATTTCCCAGGTGGAGTATGAGCGCCGCAAGGTGCTTCTTGAAGCCGGTAAAATTGCCGAGCTGGATCTGACTCAGGCTGAATCGCAGTTGGCCCAGGACAAGGTGACAGCCATAACGACTGCCAATGATCACATTCTTGCACTGGTGGATCTTGCACAGTTGCTTGAGCTGCCAACAGTGGAGGGGTTTGACATACAGCCGCTGACAGACGAGAACCTTGGACTTATGAGCGCTGATGAGGTGTATCGTCAGGCGTTGCAGACCAACCATTCTGTGCTTGCTGCACGTTTGAATGAGCAGGCGGCTGATAAAAACATATCGCTCGCCAAAAGCGGATGGTTGCCGACACTGTCGTTTTCTGCCGGTCTGGGTAGCAGCTATTATCATCTGTCTGGGTATGAGAGTGCACCGTTTCATCGTCAGATGCGCGACAATTTCTCAAAATCTGTTGGATTTTCACTCAGCATTCCTATCTTTGACAGGTTTTCAACCCGCAATTCGGTGCGTCGGGCTAAAATTCAGAAACTTAATGCGCAGCTGCAGCGCGAAAATGTGGAATTGACCATGTATAAAACAATTCAGCAGGCCTACTATCAGGCTGTAGCAGCTGAAAAACGCATGGCAGCTTCCGAAACAGCATGTGCGGCCACCAAATCGGCTCTTGAGGCAATGCAAGAAAAATACAATTACGGCAAGGCAAATTCCACAGAATTTGAGCAGGCCAAGACCGATTATATCCGTGCCTGTTCCGAGGCTCTGCAGGCCAAATATGAGCATCTGCTGAGGCTTCGTATATTGCATTTCTATGGGCGAAGATAGTTAGTAAAGTGGTCAAATAGTTGATTTTCTTGCTTTGCGCATTAAAAATTATTAACTTTGCGGCGTTAAATACATCAGTACACAACGCCAGATATGATAAAAGACGCACTTGAAAAGGTGATAAGTGAGGATCTGTCGGAGATGTGGAGCGTTCTCAACCCTGAGGAGAAACGCAAGATTACCGACAATTTCACTGTTCACCATTTCAAAAAAAACCAGATAATTTATGCCGAGCGTGAGGTCCCGGAGTATCTTTGGTGCTTGCTTAAAGGCAAGGCTAAGCTCTGCAAGGACGGTGTAGGTGGGCGTCAACAGATTTTGCGCCTGATTCGTCCGGTACAGTATTTCGGCTACCGTGCCTATTTTGCACAGGAACCCTATGTGTCCACGGCTATGGCTATGGAAGCATCGGTACTTGGCTCAATACCCATGAAGGTTGTAGAGGAACTGATTGACGAAAATCGGCAGGTGGCATGGTTTTTTATCCATGAGCTTAGCCGCAATCTCGGAAGCTCCGATACACGCATAGTTAATCTTACCCAAAAGCATATACGCGGCCGTCTGGCCGAGGCTTTGATAGTGCTGAGTGAGCACTACGGCTTTGAGGAGGACGGGGTGACTATACGTGTTTATATGGCGCGTGAGGATTTGGCCAATCTCTCCAATATGACCACTGCCAATGCCATACGTACTCTGACTGCGTTTGTAAGCGAAAAGCTTATCCTCGTTGACGGTCGTCAAATCAAGATTATCAACGAGCCTCAGCTGCGCAAGGTGAGCAAATTTGGCTGATAGGACAAAAAAATACGCTAAAATTATTGGGTGTTTTTGGCAAAAGTCATACATTTGCACCATTGAAATAATTTTTTATTCGTATTTATCCAAAATTTAATTCTTATCATGGCTTACGTAATTACTGACAAATGCGTTGCTTGCGGCACCTGTCTGCCCGTTTGCCCCGTTGAGGCTATCTCTGAAGGCGATATCTACCACATCGATCCCGATACTTGCATTGAGTGTGGTTCTTGCGCTGAAGTTTGCCCCAGTGAAGCTATCGTTCCCGGAGAATAAGCATCAGCATTACCGCTTATCTAACACAAAGCTGCATCCTCTTGGATGTGGCTTTGCTGTTTGTTGTAGGGCTTAAGTTAGTATTATTTAGATGACATGTGCAAAATAATTGCCCATGCAGAGCGTAGCTTTGTCGGTGTAAACGGTATTGCTCTCTGCTTGCAATACACAAGCCGTAAGTATATGTTATTAGTACTCCTTTGTGCCATTTGTTGGTTCGGTCAAGCTCTTAAGGACGGTGCGGATATTTAGCCTGAGCCGTGAAAATCACCCTGTATGCGGAGCGAATAAAAGGTTTTTTGTGCGAGGTGGTGTAAATAGGTAATGTTTTTGTAAATTTGTGCTTCTCAATATGAAAGCATTACTTAAGCGTTATATCATCACTTTTGTGGCAGGAATAGTGGTATTTGCCATTGGCAAACTGCTGTTTTTGTTTTTGAACGGCAGCGTTTATCAGCATATTTCTGTTGCCGAAGTTTTCCGGATTCTCTATCACGGGTTCAGCATGGACTGCACTGTGGCAGCCTATGTAGCGGCATTGCCCTCTTTGGCATGGTGCGTGGCATTATGGACCGGCTCCAAAGGAGCGTTGGACACTGTGATGCGAATATATTTTGCCTTGATAGCAATGGCTCTGAGTCTCTGCATTGGTCTTGACGCAGTGCTCTACGGTTATTGGCAGTTTAAGCTTGACATCACACCATTTTCATATTTCTTTTCATCTCCGTCGGCAGCATTTGCCTCTGCTGTATGGTGGCAGATATTGCTCGGCGTTTTAGGCTGGATAGTGCTGTCTGTGGCCATATATTGGCTGTATGTGTGGGGTGTGCTAAAGCTCGGCGGCATGATAACAAGAGTATATCCGTTGGGTAAGCGTATATGGTGTACGGTTGGCGGGGTATTGCTGACGGCTCTTTTGTTTGTGCCTATTCGTGGCGGTTTCACTGTCAGCACCATGAATCTGAGTCGTGCATATTTCAGTGCCGACACAAAAATGAATCATGCTGCAATCAATCCTGTATTTTCACTCCTGTATTCGGCCACTCATCAAAGTGATTTCGGCAGTATGTATCGTTTTTTTGCGGAGGATGAGGCAAATCAATTGTTTGATGAGCTGCGTGACGCCCCCATGGATGCCGATGTGCCCAAGTTGCTGAATGTTAGCCGTCCGGATGTACACATCATACTGCTTGAAAGTTTTTCGTCGCATCTCATGCCGCTGCTGGGTGGCGAACCGGTGGCAGTAGGCCTTGACAGCATAGCAAGAAGTGGAGTGGTGTGGACTGATTTTTATGCCAGCAGTTTCCGTACCGACAGGGGAATACCGGCAATTTTGTCGGGCTATCCCGGGCAGCCCACCACTTCGGTAATGAAATACGTGTCGAAGGCTGAGCATCTGCCTTCATTGCCGCGATCCATGGTGGAAAAAGGTGGTTATGAGGCCACTTATTACTATGGCGGGGATGCCAATTTCACAAATCAGATGGCCTATCTTGTCGCTTCACGGTTTGGCCGTGTGGTCAGCGACAAAGATTTTCCGGTGTCACAGCGTCTGAGCAAATGGGGCGCACACGATGAGGTGGTACTGAACCGCGTGTTGGCTGAGCTGACGCCTTATAATCCTGACAAGCCGAAACTCACGGTAATTCAAACATCCAGCTCTCATGAGCCGTTTGAGGTGCCTTATTCATCACGTGGCCGCTTGTCGGATAAGCGGGCAGAAGCTTTTGCGTATGCCGACAGTTGTGTCACAGCCTATGTCAACGCTTTGGCCGCTCGTCCGGATTGGGCCAACACTCTTGTAGTGCTTGTGCCTGATCATTATGGGGCATATCCTGAACTTACAGATCCTGTACAGCGCCATCGCATTCCTCTTGTAATGGCAGGCGGAGCTTTGGCTATGCATGGCGAACAGACAACTGTGGGGTCACAAACCGATATAGCGGCCACTTTGCTTGACGCACTGGGGATAGAGCATGATGAATTTCCGTTCAGCAACAATCTGCTTAATCTTCGTTCCCCACATTTTGCCTTCTTTGCCGACCCCAGTTATATCGGCATGATAACTGATGACAACACTTTGGTATATAGTCTTGACTCCAATACTGCGATTGTGGACAACGGTAACGCTCCCGGCAGCAATCTCAATCATGCCAAAGCGTTTTTGCAAACTTTGTACACCGACCTTCAGTCACGATAATTGATTGACATGCAAACATTCATTGACATTGACACCAATATATTTTTGTATCTCAACAGCCTTCATAATGTCTATTGGGATTACTTCATGATGATGTTTTCGGGCAAATTGATATGGGCACCCATGTATGCCGCATTTTTATGGATGGTGTGGCGGTGTTTTTCATGGAGAACGGCTCTTACGGTCACTCTCATGGGTGTAGTGCTCATAGCTTTGGCTGACCAGACTTGTGCCTCGGTTATACGCCCTTACGTGGAAAGATTGCGGCCTTCACGCCTTGAAAACGAACTTTCGGATTATGTGCATGTGGTGAATGATTACAGAGGAGGACTCTACAGCTTCCCGTCGTGTCATGCGGCTAACTCGTTTGCATTTGCTGTATTTGCCTCATTGCTAATGCGTCGCAAAGTTTGGACAGTTTTTATTCTGTTATGGGCATTGCTTAACAGCTATTCAAGAATATATCTCGGAGTTCATTTCCCGGGTGATTTGCTTGTCGGTGCGCTTTTGGGCACGGTTGTGGCTTTGGCAGTTTATTGGATGACACGGTATATCTCGCAGCGTTGGAGCCATAATCCCACGCCGTTTGCCATTTCTCCTTCGGCCTCTATTATGATTGCGGGCCATAAGGTACATCCTGTTGCTGTACCTGTTTTAGCCGGCAGTATAGTATTGATATTCATAGCTATAGCTTCTATCTGATTGTGATTTGACGTTTGACGCGGTACAAAATTTTGTAAAAAAGGTGTGTTTTCAGTAATTTTGCAGCGCAATTCACAAAGAGTTGCATGGTTAATGACTGTTATATCTCATTTGTTTCTTGTTGCCGCTCCGATTGTCAGAAATTGGGGTTATCTTGAAAGTTGGAAGAGCACTGCATCCCTGTGTGATTTTATTTAAGGCAACAATTCGCTATCATTCTTTATCGTGCCCGTATTAATAAGCCGGGCCTCAATTTTATCACATTAATCCTATTTTTTTCATGAACAATCACCGATTGCTCACAGGGCTGTTTGTCACAGCTTTGTTGAGCGGTGGAGTGCGTGCCATGGGGCAGTCAAGACAGGTGTATTCTCTTGAAAGACTGTTTGAGATTGCTGAGACCAACAGCACGCAGCTTCGTCCGTCATTTGCCGCCGAGGAACAATCCCGGCGCGAAATCAGTGTGGCGCAAAGCAATCGCCTGCCGGATATAAAAGCTAATCTGTCGCTGAGTTATATAGGCGATGGGTTTACCACAAAACGTAATTTTTCTGATTATCAAAGAGCTATTATCCCACATTTTGGTAATGCTTTCGGAATAAGCATATCTCAGCCTGTTTATTCAGGCGGTGCCATATCAAGCGGCATTGAGATGGCCGAGCTTAAATCTACAGCCGCACGGTTTGCAACTGATTTGCAGCGCGACAATATCCGTTTTCAGCTTACCGGTTTTTATCTTGACATATATAAGTTTGAGAACCTGAGGTATGTGGTGGAAAACAATATCGCTCAGGCCCGAAAGGTTCTTGCCGAGATGACTGCACGTTATGAGCAGGGGGTGGCTTTGCAAAACGATATTACCCGCTATGAGTTGCTTGTGTCAAATCTGGAACTGCAACTTGTGAAAATCAATAATACACTCAATATTCTCAACCGGAATCTTGTGGTTACTGCCGGACTTCCCGATGGCACGGAGGTTGTGCCTGACTCAACTATTCTTGCACGCTCGTTTCCCTCTGCCGGTGAAGAATGGTGGCAACTTGAAGCTGCTGAGAATGCTCCGTCACTCAAACTCGCCCGAGCGGGTGTGGATATAAGCAAAAAAGCCGAAGCTATTGTGAAAAGCGAACGGCTTCCCAAAATCGGATTGCAGGCTGCATGGAGCATTGATGGACCGATATTGGTGGAAGTGCCTCCGATTAACCGTAATCTGAGTTATTGGTATGTGGGCGTGGGAGTAAGTTATAATATCTCGTCGCTCTATAAAAGCAATAAGGCTTTGTCAAGAAGTCGTGCTGCCACTCGTGTTGCGGTTGAGCAACTGGATGCCGCATGTGAAAATGTGGGGTTGAACGTGCGGGCAGATTATGTGCGTTATCTTGAGGCTTATGAAGAGCTGAAAACGCAGCAAAAGAGCGTGGAATTGGCCGAAAAAAACTATCGCACAATCTTTACGCGTTACTCCGCCGATATGGCATTGATTACCGATATGCTGGATGCCGCCAATTCCAAGCTGGATGCCGAGCAGCAGCTTGTAAACGCCCGCATCAATATCATATACTATTATTATAAACTATTATTCACTTCAGGAAAGATATGAGCCATCGTAGTAAAAAAATTCTGTCATATATTATTACCGTTATGGTAATTGCGGTTGCTGCCGCATGGGTGTTTGTGAAATTTGTGCATCTGGGCAATGTGGAGTTCACCGATAATGCGCAGATACAGCAGCAGATAGTACCGGTAAACAGCCGAGTGCAGGGGTATATCAAGAAAATCTGTTTCAAGGAGTTTGAGCCTGTGAAAAAAGGCGATACGCTGGTGGTGATAGACAATGCTGACATGAGATTGCGTGTGGCGCAGGCACGGGCCGATTATCAGAACGCTTTGGCCGGACGCGATGTGGCGAGCCGCAGTGTCAGTGTTGCTTCGGCAAATGTGGCTGTGACGGAGGCTTCTATCGGGGAAGCAAAGGTGCTGATGGACATGGCCGCTACAGATTACGAACGCTACAAAAAACTTTTGCAGCAGGAGGCTGTGACACGGCAGCAGTATGATGCTGCAAAAACTGATTACGAGGCAAAAAAAGCACGCTATGAGATGCTGTACAGGCAGCGCAATGCCACTTCGTCGGTGGTGTCTGAGAGCCGTCAGCGCATAGCTCAGAACGATGCCGGAATAGATTTGGCAAAGGCTATGCTTGAAACAGCGGAACTCAATCTGACATATTGCGTGATATTGGCTCCCTGTGACGGTTTTGCATCGCGTAAATCCATTCAGGTGGGGCAACTTGTACAGCCGGGTCAGACTCTGCTTGACATAGTGGATTCAGCCGATGTGTGGGTTACTGCCAATTACAAAGAAACACAGCTTAAGCATATAGCTCCGGGCAGTAAGGTGGAGATAAAAGTGGATGCTGTGCCCGATGTGGTGTTTCACGGTCTCGTGCAATCTATTTCCAAGGCTACAGGCGCGTCATTGTCCGTTCTTCCGCAGGATAATTCTGCCGGCAACTTTGTGAAGGTGCGCCAGCGTGTGCCCGTAAGAATTGAGTTTTCAAAAGACAATGACATTCATGACATGCAGAAACTACGTGCCGGCATGAATGTGGAATGTGAGGTAAAGTACTGATATGGCTGACTGTCATACTCCTCAGGGCACGTTTGATATCCCTGATGTTCCCGATTACATACCGCGTAGGTTGAAGCCGTGGCTGTTTATATTCTTTGTTCTGGTAATACAATTTTCCGGAGGTGTTTACCTTGCGGCTGCTTCGGATATGGTTGGTTCCACTGCTCTCATGCAGGAGGATATACTGATGGCCGGTTACGCTTCTCTCATAGGCATGGCTATAAATTTTGCGGTGATGTTCCGCATCAAATTCCGGTTTCCCAACCGCACCCAGCTGCTCACGGCCGGAGCGGTGCTGATTGCGGCAAATATGATTTGCGCAAGCACTACTTCGGTGCCGGTGCTTGTGATTACATGCCTTGTGGCCGGATGGTTCAGAATGCAGGCCACGTTTGCCTGTAACTCTACCATACAGCTGTGGCTTACACCGGTGCGTGACATGTCGGTGTTTTTCTGTTATGTGTATATTGTGGTGGACGGTGTGATACAGCTCAGTGGTATCGCCACTGTTTACGCTTCATTTTTCTCGCAGTGGGAGTATATGCACTGGATTATGATAGGAATGCTTGCACTCATGATGCTCATGGTCCTGATTTTTGTAAGGGCCGTGCGTACTCCGATGTATATTCCCTTGCTTGGTATCGACTGGATAGGCGCGTTGTTGTGGACCGGGTTTATGATCTGTTTCACTTTCATATGTGTATATGGAAATTATTTTGACTGGTGGAATGCATCTGAAATATGCAGAGCCACGCTGCTCGGCGTTGTATGCCTTGGCATAAATTTGTGGCGAGCTACTTTTCTCCACCATCCTTATATATCATTTCAGGCAATGAAAAATCACAATGTGCTCCGCGCCACCGGAATATATCTGGTGTTCTTCACGCTCGTTGCCACAGAGCATGTATTTGAGCACTCTTATGCCGCCAATATACTCGGGTTTGATGAAACCAATCTGATTGATCTCAACTGGTATGTGCTTGCCGGAATAGTGGTTGGGTGCGGGTTCACTTATGTCACGTTTGCCCGCAGAAAATGGAGGTACAAGACTATGACTTCTATCGCATTTGCTCTCGCTATAGTGTATCTTGCATATTTCTATTTCTTCATAGATTATGGTGTAGAGAAAGAGATGCTGTTTGTTCCCCTGTTTTCCCGTGGTGCAGCCGCCGTCATTATATCCATTGTGTTTCTGACATCTATAGTGCAGAGCGGGCTTCCGTTTCTGGTGTTTCCGCAGGCTCTTACCATCAATGGTTTTACCGGTGCAGTGATGGGCGCTACTTTAGGTCCGGCTATTATCGGAGAAATATTGAGGCATACGGTGGCAAAGAATATGTCGTTTATCGGCTCCCGATTGACCAATTTGGATTTGGCTGCTGTTAATATGCCTTCGGAGCAGCTCTATGGCATGGCCCAAAGGCAGGTACTGGTAGTATCTATGAAGGAAATATATGGATGGCTGCTGATTGCGGCACTTGTGTCGCTGACAGTGATTCTTGTCAGTTACAGCCATGTGCGTCCATGGGCCATATTCCCAAAATGGAAAACAGTGCGCCGTGCTTTGCGGGGCATGATCAGGTTGCAGAAACGCGAAAAAGAGGTCTGTTGACATGCGTGTCAGTTGAAAGTGTCAGTTTGGCAGTTGGTTAACGCTTTGATAATTAATTGTGTAATTATTTTTCAACCATTTTGGCATTAAATTTGTTTTTAGTATATCCGAAAGCGAGAAATCGCCGAGAGAACAACTTCGTGATAATTAAAAATAAATTATATAACCTAAAAATTCAAACTAATTATGGGAAAGATTATCGGTATTGACCTTGGCACCACCAACTCTTGCGTGGCTGTTCTTGAAGGTAACGATCCTGTTGTGATTCCTAATAGCGAAGGTCGCAACACCACTCCTTCGGTAGTGGCTTTTGTGGACGGCGGCGAACGCAAGGTAGGCGACCCTGCAAAGCGTCAGGCAATTACCAACCCCAAACGTACCATCTACTCTATCAAGCGTTTCATGGGTGAAACCTATGATCAGGTTAAGAACGAAATAGAACGTGTGCCTTATAAAGTGGTGCGCGCTGACAACAATACTCCTCGTGTGGATATTGACGGCCGTGAATACACTCCTCAGGAAATTTCGGCCATGATTCTTCAGAAAATGAAGAAAACCGCTGAAGATTATCTCGGCCAGTCTGTAACCGAGGCCGTTATCACAGTGCCCGCTTACTTCAACGACTCACAGCGTCAGGCAACTAAGGAAGCTGGTGAAATTGCTGGTCTTACCGTAAAGCGTATTGTAAATGAACCTACCGCAGCTGCCCTTGCTTACGGTCTTGACAAGACCAACAAGGATCAGAAAATTGCCGTGTTTGACCTCGGTGGCGGTACATTCGATATTTCGATCCTTGAACTTGGCGACGGCGTGTTTGAAGTAAAATCTACCAATGGTGATACCCACCTTGGCGGTGACGATTTTGACCACGTGATCATTGACTGGCTTGCTGATGAATTCCAGAAAGAAGAAGGCGTTGACCTCCGTCAGGATCCTATGGCCCTTCAGCGCCTGAAAGAAGCTGCCGAAAAAGCTAAGATTGAGCTTTCAAGCACCACCAGCACCGAAATCAACCTGCCGTACATAATGCCTGTTAACGGTATTCCAAGGCACTTGGTTAAGACCCTTACCCGTGCTAAGTTCGAGCAGCTTGCCGACAAACTTATTCAGGCTACCATCAAGCCTTGCGAACAGGCATTGAAAGATGCAGGCCTCACAGCCAAGGATATTGACGAGGTTATTCTCGTCGGTGGTTCTACCCGTATCCCCGCTATCCAGCAAATCGTAGAGAAATTCTTCGGCAAAGCTCCTTCCAAGGGCGTTAACCCCGATGAAGTTGTGGCCGTAGGTGCTGCTATTCAGGGCGGTGTGCTTTCTGGCGATGTTAAGGATGTGCTTCTGCTTGATGTTGTGCCTCTGTCAGTAGGTATTGAAACTCTCGGGGGTGTGATGACCAAGCTTATTGAAGCCAACACCACTATTCCTACCCGTAAGAGTGAAGTGTTCTCTACCGCTGCCGACAATCAGCCTTCAGTTGACATCCACGTGCTTCAGGGCGAGCGTCCTATGGCTGCTGACGACAAGACTCTTGGCAAGTTCCATCTTGACGGCATTGCTCCCGCACCCCGTGGCATACCGCAGATTGAAGTTACATTTGAAATCGACGCCAACGGTATTCTCAACGTATCGGCCAAAGATAAAGCTACCGGTAAAGAGCAGAGCATACGCATTGAGGCATCAAGCGGTTTGACTGATGCAGAAATCAAGCGTATGAAAGATGAGGCTGCCGCAAATGCCGAGGCTGATGCCAAGGAAAAAGAGCGTGTGGACAAACTCAACCAAGCCGACGCTATGATATTCCAAACCGAGAAACAGCTTAACGAACTCGGCGACAAGATTCCTGCCGACAAGAAAGCTCCTATTGAAACAGCTCTTGCACGACTCAAAGAGGCTCACAAGGCTGCCGATATCGCCGGTATTGATGCCGCAATCAAGGACATTGAAGCAGCATTTGGCGCAGCACAGCAGGAAATCCTCAATGCGCAGGCACAGGCCCAGCAGGGTGGTGCTCAGGCAGGTCCCACCCCCGGCCCTCAGCCCGGCAACGGACAGGACGGTCCCGTAGATGTTGACTTCGAGGAAGTGAAGTAAGTTCCCAAACCAACGATAACAAAATGGAGTGTAGCTCAACGAGTTACACTCCATTTTTATTTACACTTTTCTCTCAGAATACTTGTTTTCTATGGATTTTTAGCTTATATTTGTACCAAAATTGTACCGAAACTTATTTTGACGTTGATTTTACCTTATAATACTAAATCGGCGTTAAAGTGATACAACTACAAGATTATGCCAGAAAGCAAAGCTAAAATCATGCGTCATTGCATCGTTTGCGGGAAACCATTTCTCGCAAAGAATGTCAATTCAGTCCATTGTTCTAAGAAATGTTCCGATGAGACATTTCGGAATAAGAAACGAGCCATTAAACGAGAAGAAAGAAGACAAGCCATCGTAGATAATGCGGACGGACATCAGTATCTGACAGCCGCTCAGGTAATCAACAAATACAACATCTCAAAACCCACATTATATAGATGGATTAGACTTGGGAAAATAAGAGCTTATAATCCCGGGGTACGAATGACGCTTGTTGATGTTACCGAAATTGAAACGATATTAGAAGTTCGTAAGAATCCACTTGTGGAGGAAACCCCAAAACGGTTATATTCATTGGAGCCAGAGGATTGCTATACTATCGGAGAAGTTTCCAAACTGTTTCGAGTAAGCGAATCAACCGTATATAGCAATCTGCGAAGACATAGTATTCCTATGCGTCAGATAGGCCGATATGTATATGTTCCTAAGTTTGACATTGATAAAATCTTCAAGTCCGAGAAATGAAAAAGAAACTCCAACATACAACAGTATCCGTAAAACTGCGAAAGAGTGAAATTCGGAATGAATGGTATCTCTATGTCGAGGCATACCCTGTTTATGAGAAGGAGAATGAAACTCCTAAACGAGTACGTGAATATGTCAAACGTATCATAACGACACCGATATGGGATAAGAAAAGACCTACTCGCGGAGGCTTTCAACCGAAACGTGATATCAATGGCGTTATCATGTGTAAATCCCAGATAGATCAGGAATCGTGCATCTATGCCGATAAGGTACGGCAAATCCGTCAGAAGGAATACGATACGGCTACCCTCTACTCCGACCAGGATGCAGCTCAAGCTGAATTACAGGAAAAAGCCAATGCCAATTTCATTGACTATGTGAAAAAGATTACTATTGAGCGGCATAAAAATAGCTCGGCATCAATCCTCATAAACTGGAAACGAATGGGCGAATTGTTGAAAATCTTCTCAAAAGACGGTATTATACCATTCGGAAGAATTGACACTAAGCTGATAAACGACTTCAAGAATTTTCTTCTGACGGCTCCGCAAGGGGGTGGCAAGAAAGGAACTTTGTCACAAAACTCGGCTGCGACATATTTCTCAATCTTTAAGGCGGCGTTGAAGCAGGCATTTATTGATGGTTATATCTCTGTCGACCTCTCGGCTAAGGCAAAAGGAATCGCAGAGGCAGAAAGCCGTCGTGAGTTCCTGACCATCGCCGAACTCAACACATTGGCAAAAACTCCCTGCGATAAGCCAATCATCAAACGTGCGGCATTGTTTGCTGCGTTGACAGGGCTACGCCATTGCGATATTCAGAAACTTCATTGGGGCGATATTCAAAAGGTGGGAGATCAGTACCGCCTGAACTTTACTCAAAAGAAAACGAAGGGAGTAGAATATCAGCCTATTTCAGAACAGGCATATCAATTATGTGGCACACCGGGAGATGCCGACAGGCTTGTATTTGAAGATTTGCCGGATCCGTCGTGGGTATCGCGCCCTTTGAAAAGATGGATTGAAGCAGCTGGAATCAAGCGAAAAGTCACCTTCCATTGCTTTCGACATACCTTTGCAACGCTTCAAATTGCCGGTGGAACAGATCTTTACACAGTCAGCAAGATGTTAGGTCACACAAATGTCCGTACTACTCAGATATATGCGAAAGTTGTTGATAGACTGAAAGATGAAGCTGCAAACGCTATCAGTCTTGACTTGAATTTCAATGATATTGAGTAACAATATTTATAGAAAAGCGACTATATTTATATAGATAAAAAAGCCTAAAAGTGAGGGTATTACAATGTAATTTCTTTATCGTTTTCTATGGATTTTCTAACTTTGCAGAAAATTGAAGAAAATGATATCGAGAACTCTCCCCAAAATAACTCCGGGAATCATCACCGGAGTGAACCTCACCTTGTCTACTGCAATGGCGTGGGGAACCTGCGCCAAATTTGATTTGGGATTGCAATGGAGCCTGTTGCTTGTACCGATATATTATGCGCTTTGGCAACTATTGTACGCAGGATGTAATAGAATCAGTGAGCGCATAGTCAATGCTTTTGATAAGGCTCATAGCGATTTGATTACGCGCAAACAGCAGGAAGCAGTCAAAGAAGCCCTCAAAAATGTTGAGCCGACAGTTATAGTCAAAGATTCGGATTACGAAGACGCAATCAAATTTCATGACCATTATGTTGCCGAATCCAGCATAGTAAGGGAACAACTGGTCCGAGAGGATGCTGAGAAGCTTGACAAAATTCTCTCGTATACTAAAGAAATCTTTATGCGCCTGAATTTTTCTCAAACCGAAGTCACTCAGATTTTGGATTGCGTGAGATACTTTGTCAGCCATAAAGATGTTCTCAATGTGAACGCCATGAAAATATCAAAGAAACCTGAGGTGACTCAAGCCTCTTTGAAAAATTTCGCATGGAACATCGCGTTCCAATATAACATTGATGGCGACACCACGGCATCATTTGTCAAAGCTACTTTCGGCGAATGGTTCGCCAATACAGAACTCTCATCAATCAAAAAGACGCTTCGCAACACCCGTGGTGCCCATGCTATCGAGATTGATGAGAAGATTCTGAAAGACTAAAAGGCTATCTCCTACTTTTGGATCTCGCTCGTTGGAATTTGTCCTTGTCGTTATCATTCCACGGCAAATCGGATGAAGAACCACCAGAGCCGGTGCCGACATGCGGTGTAGGGATTCCTCCGGCTGCGGTCTGGAGCGCAACGGCAAGAAGGCTGTGCTGTGATTCGTCAACCTGCTCCCACGGCTCAAACAGTTCATTGATCAATTCATGTAGAGTTATCACGCCGCTATCGTACTTGTCAAGAAGATTCTGAGACAGATTATAAGAGGTATTCTTGAACTCGTTGCCATGAAACAGCGTCGTGATGGACAGATTGGGGTACATACGGTTGGGAATCCAGCCACTGACAAGTTCTGCTCCAGATGAAAGACGGTATCGTTCGGGATATGCCATGCGATGCAGTTCCTTCGCCCGGTTGTGTTCGGCATTATAACGACTCTCCCATTCGGCAGCTCGTTTGGTCGCCGCATCGATTTCTTTCTGGTAGGAGTTGCGCTCACGGAGCGAATCGGCTTTCAGATCATCGTACCGCTTTTGAATCTCGGTGAGCTGCTTTTGTAATGCGGCAATCTGCCTGTCCCTGTCGGCCACTTCCTTTTCCAGTTTAGGCAGTTCCCCGGTTCCGAGCCACGACAAGATACGGTTCTTGCCGTCCTTCGCTCCTTTCTCGACTTTCTCCTTTTCGGCTGCGAGTTTCTCAATTTCGGCTGTCAGTCTTTCGATGTCTGACTGAAGTTCGAGTGCTTGCTGACGGTTGTATTGCTGTTGCGTCTGATGTCTTGCACCACTCGCCACGACACCGCGCTTCAATCCGAATCCGGCCATTGCCTCTGCGTATGTATCCTGATATTGCCGGAGCTTGCCGCGTGTCATCAGCTCATTAGCGCACAGCCTCGGTGCCGGGGTCTTCTCCTTGTACTTCTGCTCACCCTCGCGCTTTCGGCGTGTGCGTGGTGCCGTTACAATGGGAACAACCGTTGCATGAAGGTGTGGTGTCTTCTCATCCATGTGGAGCACACACGATACAAGGTTATCCTTGCCGAAGGTGTCATGCAGCCATTTGATATTGGCCCGGCACCAGTCATCAAGGCGACCGCCGTTTGCAAGAGCCATCATCTGCTCATGCGTGCCGGTGAGAAGCACACGGATGGCACGGGTCTGGTTCTTGCCGACTTTTCTTTGAAGTCCGGCGGTCTCAATACGGTGCTGAATCGCTTGTGTGCGGTTTTGAACGCCTTCGGGGAAGGTGATAAGCTCGCGGTTGAGATGTGTTCTGTTCTCGTCGGCGTTGTCGGGGATGTGCGGTTTGCCCTCGGCGGTCTTGCGCTCGATGTGGCAGGACATTCCCGAATCGTTGCCTGCGCCACGCTCCATGTGGCACACTGCATATTGTGTTGTCATACAGTCTTGATTTAAATTGGTTATGATAAAATTCCGTATCAATCGCAAAAGAGAGCCGGGAGGTGGCTCGATGCCTGATGGCTTTTTCGGGAGAGGTCTGAGACATCGGATGAAAATGCCATAATAAGCTACGGAATTTTATTACTAAAATCCTCCCTACATTCAGCAAGCTGACCGGCTTGGTCGGCAGCTTCTACAATGGGGTTATTCCGGCTTGCCGCATCCAAAAGGAAGTCGGCGATGTCGAATTTGGCGGCTCTCTGCTCCGGTGTTGCCATGTCTGATATGGCAGTCACAATCCCGGCAGTCGGAGTAATTGTGCGGAGCATTGTTAATTTCTCACGCCAACGGTCTTCGGCATCAAGGTCCGGCACGAGCCACACTTCCCTACCTTTCAATACCTGCGAAGCCGTCTGATTGAGGCATCCGCAACATCCGCCACTTGCCAGCCAAAGGTACTGCGGATAATAATGAGAGGCGATTATCGCAGACTTCTCGGATTCCACTATCATGACTTTGGAATCGGGATAAGCAGAAAGCAAGTGTTCGCCGAAGAAACACTGCACGAGATTGAAGTCTTCTGGATGGTCAACCATTGATTTCATACGGTGCGCCCACATGAAGTTTACCAATCCATCTTCCTTTATGCGGTGTCCGTCGTTGCCGTATCGCATTATCTTTCCTGTGCGGATACATCCGTTGATATCCACTTGCCAAAATACCGCCGCATCGTTCATCCGGGTGGTTGCTCCTACATTATATAATCGGAACAACCGTATGGTATCATCCTCACCCCATAATGAACTGAGGAATCGGAACAGAGCCGAAGACTGACATCGATTCATGGATTCAACCATTCGGCTGCGCTCTATTAATGACTGCTTAGAGTTCTGCCCATTGATGCGTAAACTCTCCGATTGATGGAATGAAAAATCATTCAGCCAGGGATGGGCACGGAAGTAGTCGGATGGTGTGTAGTGGTATCCGCATTTGAATATCCGGTCACATTTGCCCACATGATCGGCAAGAAACCTCCCCGTCTGTGTGTCAACATATCGCACAAGTTTCTTCTGCCGTCCGCAGGCAGGACATGTCACTTTGATGCGAGGACGGGAATTGTCAAGCCTATATCGGTAATCATTAGTCATTATAAGGCGAATTTTGGTTGGGTGAGGTGTCGTGAATATATAGGTCCGCTTCATCCAACTAACTTTTTCAATAGTAAAAGTCCTGAAGATAGCGGTACGGATTGCCCTTCTTCTTGCCCTTGTCCACCTGCTCAATCATCCGTTTGTTCTTCAGAAATGTTATCAGAATCTTGAGCTTGTAGTCGCTTAGTTCAATATCATCGTCGGCGTATGCGTCACGGAGCGCGTCCATCAGTTCGCCATGCCGCAGCAATGTTTCCGGATTGGGAAAGGCAGAATCCAGCGCGCTTCGGTGAGTGTCTTCGGAGATGTCATAATACGGGTCCCATGCCTCGTTGCCCTTGGATTCGGGTGTCGGCACATAGTCCTTAATGAGTTCCGGCAGAGCCTCGCTGTTAATACGAAAGGCAAACGAAGGGAAGAAAATAAAGGTAGAATTTAAGAGATAATATTAGGATAACAAAAGATTATATAATCCTATTTTTCAATTATTTAGTATTGAAGTGACATTTCTTTTAGATTCACGTAAATTCTTATTTTACGGTTATTTTTGTTACCTGTTTTGATACTCATATCAGATTTATTTACTACCTTTGCAAGCGGATATAATATACTGAGAAGCAATGGGTAGAAGAAAGACATCCAAAGTAGATAAAAGTCCGTACAAGTTGCGCCAGCGCAAACTTGCTGATGGTCGTGTGTCCCTTTTTATCGATCGCACCGTGAATGGGACGCATGAATACGAGTTTCTCAAACTATACCTTTTGCCCGAAACCTCCGAAAAGGTACGGCGTGAAAATGCCAGAACCCTGCGTAAAGTTGAAGAAATAATCCTTGAAAAGGGTGAGGCTTTTATCCACGAAAAAGCGGAGAGCGCCAAAGGACAGGATAAATCCGGTATCCTTCTTTGTGAATTTATCGACATCCTGATTTCCCATTATAAGGAACGGGGCATGAACTCGTACCGGGGACTAGTCACTGCACGAAAATCCTTTGAAGACTTCAGACCGGGATGCAGGTTGTTTGATATCGACAAGAAATTCTGTGTTGATTACAGGGACTGGCTGCTGTCGTATCGTAGCCAAAGGACAGGCAGGATACTTGCAAAGAAGACCGCTTTCAGCTATTTCTGGCAGCTTGCCGATATTTTAAGCAACGCCATGTATATGGGATATATCAGGTGCAATCCTTGGAAACTTCTTGACACCTCCGATAAGATGACGGAGCCACCGACCACACGTGGATTCCTGACCCTTGAGGAAGTCGCCATTCTTGAGGCAACGCCATACAAGCATGAAAATATCAGACGGGCTTTCCTGTTCTGCTGCTTCTGCGGTTTGCGTATTTCCGATATGCTGAATCTCCGTTGGCAGAATATTTCCAAAAGCGGTGATAATGTCATGCTGTCATTTATAATGAAGAAGACCGCAAAGCCTGTTTCAGTTCCCCTGACCTCAAAAGCCATCGGTTATCTCCCGGAACGGGGCGGCGCACCATCAGATTCACCGGTATTCGCCGACCTGCCGAGTCAGGCAATAATCGGAAAGCACCTGAAGAACTGGGCAAAGCAATCCGGTATCTGCAAGAATATCCATTTTCATATGTCGAGGCACACGTACGGAACTATGCTGATGACAGCCGGTGTCGATCTGTACACCGCAAGCAAGATGCTCGGCCACTCCGATGTACGGGCGACTCAGGTTTATGCAAAAATAATCGACAAGAAGAAAACCGAGGCAATGGATCTCCTCGACAGAGTATTGTAATCCTCAAATTCCGAAATGCCAAAACAACACAATTATAGTATGCAATATGGCCTCTCCTAAAAAGAATACAACAAAGCTCAAGGAGCCGGTAAGAATCCGCACCAAGAAACTCGCAGACGGCTCCGAATCCTTCTATCTTGACATATATGTCGACGGGAAACGCAGCTACGAATTCCTCAAACTCTATCTCCTCCCTGAAGTCAGCCAGAAGGTCAAGGAACAGAACAAAGCGACCCGCGCCGCTGTGGAGGCAATAAAATCACAGCGGATAATCGAAATAACCAATGGTAAAGCCGGAATAAAACGCGCATCCGGATGGCAGAAACTCCTGCTATCGGACTGGCTGGAAAAATTCAAGGCGGCACAGGAGCGCAAGGGCATCCGAAACATCAGGATGCTTGGGTGTGTGATAAAGGTTGTTGCATTGTACGGCAAAAAAACACGCATGGGCGATATTGACAAAAAGTGGGCACTCGGATTCATCGACTGGCTGCAGAACACCTACACCAGGCAGAACAAAGTGAGCGAGGTGGTAAGGAACAGTGCGTGTGCGCCTAAAGAAGGCCGGGTGTCACAAGGTACAGCTGTCAGTTATGTCTCCCAACTGTCAATAGCCCTCAATGCCGCTGTCCGTGCAGAAGTTCTCGGCGAAAATCCGTTTATGCTGCTCTCTGCGGCGGAACGTATAAAGAAGCCCGAATCACAGCGCCAGTTCCTGACCATCGAGGAACTGAAGAAAATAACAGCCACAGAATGTCCCATTCCGATAGTTAAACAGGCATATATGTTTTCATGCTATTGCGGACTCAGGATGAGCGATATATACGCCTTGAAATGGAAAGATGTGCAGATGAATGACGGCAGGTATCTGCTATCGGTTGTCATGAAGAAAACATCTACACCGATTTATATTCCGCTATCCAATAATGCGCTTGCATGGCTCCCGGAGAGAAGCGGTGAAGAAAATGCGCCTGTTTTTGCCGGCTTGCCGTCTCTCACTACAATCAACAAGGTTCTCAAAGTCTGGGCAAAAGCCGCCGGAATAGACAAGCATATCTCCTACCATTCATCGCGCCACACGTTCGGAACACTGATGATGACAGTGGGAGCAGATCTTTATACAACCTGCAAGCTGATGGGGCATTCCGATGTCCGCACGACCCAGATTTACGCAAAAATCGTTGACAGCAAGAAGATTGAGGCCGTAAACCTTGTTGACAGGATGTTTGAGAAGAGAGAGTCAGAATAGCTCCGAACACGAGTAATCCATTACGAAACTCTGTTGGGATGCTCCCAACTCTACACGAAAAACAACTTTTTCCCGGTCTAATAGCACCTAAAAGGTTATTTTTCGTGTATTATATTTGGCGACCCCCCTTCCAAGCAAATATCAGTGCATTAAGGAGGCTTATCATTTTTCTCCATATGCAAAAGCAAATCATAATATTTGTGACTCAGGGGATTATTGCCGAAATTTTGTTAACTTTGTAATCTAATATACTCAGAAATGACAAAAGAAGAACTGCTCGACAGGCTCAACGATATAGAATGGGACGACTTCGAGATAAAGGAAGCGTCCGGCGGTATTCCCAAATCCATGTGGGAAACTGTCTGTGCATTTTCCAACACTGCCGGAGGGTGGATAATCCTCGGTGTCAGTGAAACAAAGGTCAAGAGCGTGTCAACTTATGACATTACCGGTATCGAAAAAGCTGAAAAGATGGAACAGGACATAATCAGCACACTGCGCTCCGTCTCGAAGTTCAACGTGCCGATACTTGCCACCGCACAACTTCTTGACTTTGACGGTAAATCGGTTCTCGCATTCCACATACCCGTGTCAGCGAACAAGCCTGTATATTTCGGCAACAATCTCAACAACACATATGTACGAATCGGCAGCGGAGACCAGCGCGCCACAGACATAGAGATTGACATACTGATGCGTGAAAAGACTTTCGGAATGAAGTCGGAAATGGAAGTCGATGGAACCGGATTCAAGGACTTGAACACGCAGTCGCTCCAGACATACCGCCGACGCATCAAGGACTACAACCCCGATTTTCGATACAATGACCTCGATGACGAGCAGTTCTGCATAAAGACCGGGATAATCAGCCGTGGCAAGCTGACTTACGGCGGATTGCTGATGCTTGGCAAAGGAGAGGTAGTACAGGAATATTTGCCTCATTTCTGGATTGACTACATCGAGATCCCCGGCACGACATATTCCGATGCGGACTGCCGTTATACCTACCGTATGCCCGAGCAGGAAAATATCTGGGAGTATTTCAAGGTGCTTCTGCAACGGCTTCGCCTGTATGTTGACAATCCCTTCATGGCCGGTCCCGACGGATTTTCGCCGGAAGATAACTCCCAGTTGTACTGCCTCAGGGAGGGGCTTGTAAATCTTCTCGCCCATGCCGATTATTTCAGCCCGATGCACTCGACGATAAGGGTATTCAATGACAGGATTGAGTTCCAGAATCCCGGCCGTTTCGCCGTGCGTATCTCAGATAAGCCCGGAAAGGTGAAATCAGTACCGCGCAACCCCAATATCATAGCCCTTTTCCGTTTCGCCCGACAAGGCGAGAACGCCGGATATGGTATTGACAAAATATTGCGCTGGACTAAACTGACAGGTCTCGAAGTTGATTTTGAAAGCGATATAACATCCTCGACCGTGACCTATCCGTTACCTGTAAAGGGTGGTCAGTCAAGTGGTCAGATAAATCAGGAATTTTCAAACGTTGCCATTAACAATCAGAACAATACCTTAATCAAAGGTGGTCAGAACAAGGTGGTCAGAACCGGTGTTCAGAACCCAGGCGAGGAAACACGGAGTAAAATTGTCGAGGCAATGCGAAAGAAGCCGGAAATCTCGCGTCGGGAGCTTGCCGAAACGGTAGGCATATCTCCGTCTGCGATTCAAAAACACATAGAACACCTGAAAAGGGCTGGAATCATTATCCGTCTTGGCAGCGATAGGAAAGGGTTATGGAAAGTGTTGAAATAATATCCCGATGACAAGAATGATAACAGAAAGATTACCCCGGCTTAAAGAGATCAACGAGATAATTGCAGGTTGTTCAGATGGCACGATGTCTTTTGAACAGGCATTTACGCTTGCCCAATTCTACTACGATTTTCAGGATACTAACGCACTTATAGCCGATGCGGAAGAAGCGGCGGCTAATGACTTGGATGGATTGAGAGATGTCGCCATTTTCCTGAAAGCAGAGACAGACACACTCCTTAATAATATAGGCCGGCTTGACGGCGTTGCTTTCCGTGAGATAGCCAACACCCATTCCAGACATTATCACTCCTTGTTCCAAAAGGCTTCGGACGAGCTTAACCCGTACTGGAAACGGTATTGTGAACTGAACAACCGTCTTGACTATCTCCCTCTCGGCTCAGATGATTATGTCGAGGCAGAAAAGGAGTGTGAGGCGGCAAAGGCCGAGCATGACAGACGGCAGACCGGTGTCAAGAAAATCTATGCCGAGTATGAGCGCGAGAGCCGACGCAGCGGGGATGTCTTTCTCCTCAAAGCCTCTCACCTATATGCGCTTGCGGCGAAACTGGACGGCATCGCCGGGAGCATAATCCACGACATAGACCGCATGGAGAAAGGGGAAAGCCTATGAGCACAAGCCTTCTCCTCGAAACATCACGCTGGAGAGATGTCGTGGAACTCGGACTGTGCATGGCGATACATGATGTCTGCAACGACAGCCAGTTCGAGAACTGCACCCCTCTCGATTTCGCCAATTTCCTTAACGTGAGGGAAGAGGCAAGGCGGATAGCGGTGCGCCCGAAAGAGAAGCTGCGTGTATGCTACATGGTCTATGCCGTGGCGCGGAACATAAGCCCGCGCAAGGAGGCAGAGGCATGGACGCAGTTGTTCCTCCTGCGATGCGATATAGCCAAAACTTACTATGACAAGCACCGCACCGACATATGCGCCGACTATGCTACCGGGGACAACCGGAACTACCGTCAATCCATCGACGAGGCCATTGACGGGTGGCGTTCAAGGCGTAGAACCCCGTAATATCCCTGCCATTCCCCATCTGTAACATACATATCCGTTTTAATGACGCACTATGCGGCTGAAATTCAGCACATAGTGCGTTTGTCATTTTTAACCCTTCCCCATGTACTCCCGATTGTGCCACATGGGATCGGCTGTAATTTTGCATCGGAACTCAAAGGCTGACAAGTCTATCAATCAGCACATTCCATAATCAATGAATACAAACTTAAAATACTAAAGAACCGATGCAGACAAAACGAAAACTTCTCAACTCACAGGAGGCCGCGGAATACCTCGGATTCTCCCTGTCCTACTTCCGCAAGATGATGATGAAGCGGGTCATACCCATGTATAAGCCGAGCGGCAAGCTCTGCTTCTTCGACCCCGATGACCTCGACGCCTACCTCACAAGTATGCGGATCTCCTCGCAGAGCGAGATTGACAGCGAGGCCGCACGCTATCTCGCGAACAAGAAACCTTTATGAATCACTTAACCCATACAACCATGCCTACTGACATCAACACCAGAATGGTGAACAATCCCCTCAGACCGACAGAGACCAAAGTCAAGGATTCCAAATCCGGAAATCAGAAGAAAACACAAATCATCATGGAGTTCCTTAACGAGTGTGCTCCATACGAGGCCGATGCCCTGCGTGCCATGCTCGCAATCGCCGCCGGTAAAATGACTGTGGAGACCATGCCGCAGTATGACCGCTCTGCCGTCAACCGTTTCCTCAACTTCGGTTGCGACAAGGAAGCCACAGGCATCGACAGTGTACGCGCACATCGACAGGCACGGGCGCTGGAGCTGATAAAATCCGTGTCGCGTTATGTCGGCAAGGACGAGATAATAGCCATCACCACCGCGCTCCTTACCATATCGTTCGATTCAAAAGCCATCGAGAACGTGGTCAGCAATCTTCCGAAAAGAGAACTTCCTGACGGGAGCATCAATTCGGGACAATCCTCCGGTAATATGCCCACACGGAAATAGACAGTACCGCATCCCTTGTCCTTCCCCTACTTTTCCTTGCACTCATTCATGCTGTTGGCAAGTTCATTGCGCCAAGCGACATCAGAAGGTATTGATTGTAGCGAAACATTCCCAAAATGTCAGCGTGGTATGAGTATGTCATGGAGGAACCAGGGGACAAGCTGATATGTTTCCTCTGACCATAATCCCGATAAAAGTATCAGGCTTTACAAGTGAAAATAGAATCAAAAATATCATAACAACCAAGGAACATGGAACATAAAAGTATCCACCCTTTTTCATCTGTCACTATCCGCTTGACAGCGGATGCCGTGGAATGGCTGTCTGGAACAACAACCGAAATCGACGGCAAAGAAATCCGCAATATGTCGATCTTCAGCGGTCTGCTGAAAGATATGCGAACAACACCCGGATATGACGCCGGATTCCGCCGACCGCTAAACCTTCTGCCGGGACAGGCGCAGTTCTCGGAAATAGGTCTCGCCGCGAAATGGAGACTCCGCCGTAAGAAGATGCACAATCTCCTTATGAGAATGGAGGCTGTCGGTCTGGTGAGCATCTACAACTCGCGTGTAGGCTCGGCTCTCTCTTTTACCTGCATAACGGGCTGGGACAACCCTGACGGAGATCCTGTAACCAACGGATTCTTCGCAGATTGAGAGCCATGCCGGATGTGCCTCGGATAGCCGGAAATACCGATATGGAGACGGTTTTTTGCAGAAGTGTTGCGAGATATGTTTTGGTGTTACCCTCGCTTCGCTCAGTTGCCCCAAAACGCCTCGCCGCTCCCTGCGGTCTCGGTCATGGCCGCTCGCAGGCTCGCACCCGACATTCAGTTTTACAAATAACATCACAAATTCCATTTTTATGAGTAAATCAAAACGAAAGAAGCTGCCACGGGAGGCTGTGCGGTCATGCACCGTCACGACTAAAATCACAGCCGGTGAGCGGCGGAAGATACACGATATGGCCGCAAGATGCGGTCTGACTCCGAGCGACTACATGAGGCAGCGGGCATTGGGCTATGAGCCTCCATCGGCACTTACTGCCGGGGAATCGGTCCTGCTGCACAACCTCGACGGATGCCGCGTTGACATCCTCAACTTCGCCAACGCCCTCGCCGGAATGAAGAACGGTGAACGGCTGCGGCTGTTCCAAAGGATACCGTTCATGCTTGAATGGTACAGGCAGGTCGTACCTGTAACCAATGCCGTCACCGAGTTCATCAACTCTGTCATAAACGGCGGCAGACTGAGCGGACGCACAATAAAAACCATAACCGACAACTGAAAACATGATAGCCAAAGCAAAATCAATATCGCACGGCATAAACGCGCTGAACTACATTACCGGCGTGTCGGCGAACAAGCAACATCCCGAAAAGATCTTCCATATCTGCGACAGCTTATTTCCTGCAGGCATTGACCCGTTGGGAATATGGAACTCCGTCAAACTTGATTCCATGTCCCGGCCCCGCATGAAAAACAACCTAATACGAATCGAGATAAGTCCGGCCATCGAGCATACGCGGGACTTCACTGACGATGACTGGAGACAGCTTTGGGAGGAATTTGTATCGGAGTTTGACTGTCAGGAGATGAAAGGCAAAGGAGGCCGTATCCTTTCTCCGAAAACAAATATCGCCGGAAGCAAATCGTCCGTCTGGCTGCATCTCGAATCCGACAGCGGAATACCGCACCTTCACGCCATCGTGAGTCGGCTTGATGAGAACGGGAACATCAACAACGACAGCAATATCCATCTGCGGGCACAACGGGCGGCGGAGAGGATTGCCAGGAAGCGCGGCTGGCATACGGCGGCAAATATCCACGCGATAAACCGTCAGACCGTCAGCCGGGACTGTCTTGATGTCCTTGGCAAAATGAAGAAATGGTCTCTTGAAGACTATTTCGCCCGACTTGAGGCGAAAGGATATGATGTCAGGACGAGACCTGATGACAAAGGCATTGTCAGGGGCTATGTGCTGAAGAAAGGAAACGCGAGGTTCAAGGCTTCGGAACTTGGCAAAGGCCGCAATCTTATGGCGAGCAAACTTGAAGGTACATGGAAAGCACTGCATAAGGAGGAAAGAAAGCAGACTCAATCAGGCAGCGGAACCGATGGCATACGACCCGACTATTCATCATACTTCCCTGGAAGCTGTAAAACAGACATTGAGCATGAAGGCGAGACATATACCCGGTTTATACCCGTACAGGTCATGAGACTCTTTGATGATGAGTTTGACTATCGGGAGGTGGAGAACTGGGCAGACCTGATAAACGAAGCCTGCTATCATTTTGCCGTGGCAATGAACCTCATGGCATTTCTCAATGCGCCGACCTATACATCCGGCGGCGGAGGGGCTTCGAACAATGACCTACCGAAAAAACGCGATGATCTGGAGGAAGAGATAGCCCGTGCGCGTCGTTGTGCCGAGTCGGCCCGCTCAAAGATTGGGATTGTAAAGAGAAAAGGAATCCGGAGATAACATCAATCACCATGGCTCTTAAAAAATTTGATTTACCCGAAGTGGTAGACACGATAACCAATGCCAAGGATGACGAGTTGCGCCAACAGGAAATCGAGGCGCAGAACAATCTTGCCGCGCAAATCGGGATGCTCAGAAAGGAAGCTCCCGATATAATCCGGGGAATAAGTGAAGCGGCCTCGCAGATGGACGCGCACAGATTCTCTGCCACTGTAAGTGATGACCTCAACAAATCCGTCACCGAGCTGGCGCAGCTCTTCAATGCGAAAACGAAACAGACGGTTGACAGGCTTGATGCCGCCCAAAGAGGGATGGTTGTTCCCAACATTGTTGTCTATATCATCCTTGTCTCCCTCCTTTGGCTGTTCGTATTTTTCGTGCTGGCAATCTTCTCCAATTCGCAGACCATCCATTCCGACCGGTTGACGGCTCTTGTTTTCCTGATAATCCTGTGCTGGGTCGTAACCGTCGCCGTCATCATTTACTTCACCCGAAAATTCAAATGGTGAATGTCCATTTCACCAATGTTTCCTTCGCTCTATTATATAGAGAAATCAAATAACGTAATCAAAATGGCTACGATAAAAGTAAAGTTCCGGCCCTCGACTGTCGCAGACCGTGAGGGCACAATCTACTATCAGATTATCCACGAGAGGAAAGTGCGACAGCTTCTGACCGACTATAAGGTTTTTCCTCCGGAGTGGGATGAAAGCCGCGCGATGGTAACTACGTAAGCACTAACTTGCCGCCCTGTATGTTTCATAAAACCATCGTCTAATAATGCACCGAGGGGATGCGCTCTTTTCGGAGTGTGTTCCCTTGCTGTATCTTATTTTCCGATTTTTCACTGGAAATTAGATGGGCACGGGCATTTTTCAGCGGACAGATTTCGGCAAATCTCGATGCCTGGTTATAAATTTGGTGGTTTAGTAGAACAACTGATCACTTTTGTAGTGGAGAGACCGGTTTGCTCGGAGATGACTCTGCCGTGGAGGCCACTGCCGAAGCATCCGGAATATCGGTTATCTGAATTTTGTGTGCCGTCGAAAAATGTCGGCGGAGTTTAAGATACTTTTCGAATGCGTTGTAAGGAATACTGTTGACCGAACAGAAGGACTGAAGGGACATCCCCTTCTTGACCCCTCTTCTTTGTAGCGTAGCCAGTATTCCTCCATTTTCTCGTTTGAAATCATAGCTTTTTAGTCTTTGATTACGCCTGTAAAGTTATTCCTTTATTGATTTTCTGCCAATTGGCATAATTGGACAGTTATAGTCATTATCTTTTTGGCAACAGGTATCTGTTGCAAATTATACCGGATATGCACGCCGGGATAACCCTGACGACTCATTTCATAGAGATGCATGAATCCAAACGCCAGACAAGGGATGAACGTGCGTCAATGCTCTTCACTTATTATAGACGAGAACTATCTGAGGAACTGAAGAAGCAGCTTGACCGGTGGATTCCCAAGATGTGCCCTGATATGGACAATGTAAAGTGGGAGATAGATATGATACTCCGGAAATGGGGTTAGTGTTATCAATCTCAGAAATGAGTTGTATTCAGTCTGTTGTTAGCGCGAGTGCCTCGTCGCTGCATTGAGTATGTCGTGGTCCACGAGCTTGCACACTTTCAGGTACGTGAACATAACGACCGCTTCACCGCCATCCTCGATGCCAGCCTCCCTGATTGGCGTGCCCGTAAACAAGAACTCGATAACTTCATCGCTTTGGCGTTGCCAGAACAATAATTCAAAATGGAGCAAGGTTTTATCAGTCAAATACGTCTTGCTTGCACGGACTGGATACTCGAAAGTGAATATGCGCCATATGATTGTTGCTAATCCAGATCAAACATCTGTCTATCCTCTTTAGAAATTTTCCAGGTTCTTTCTGCTATGGGAATAATACTGTATATTGAGATAATGCCATTCCTATCGTTGATAATCATGTTCCCATCCTTACTAAACACAATATTATTCAAATAGTCTTCGCTATCTGTGTTAATTTTGACCAAATTATTTCCTGCAAGGTCAAAGAATGAATATTGATTATCGTGTTTTTGGAGTTCGACTACGTTTCCTTTATATTCATATAATTGGTCGTTTTCATTGATTAACGTATCTTTTTCTATATTAAATAGTCCTTTTGTTGTTATGGCATAATCACTATTAATCCCTCTAAGTTCACCAATGTTCCTCTGTTTTGAATGAAAACATACTGAATCAACAGCAGTATCATATATTATTATTTCAGACCAATTACCAGTGCTACCGATTTGATTATCTGAAATCAAGATTAAATTATCATATATATTCTCAGACTCGTTAATGATTTCAGGTTGACTATCAGGTTTGATTATGTCCTTATATAATCTACCATACTCAGTAAAATAATAAATGGAATCATTTACCAAAATCACATCATTCAAATCATCATTTCTATAATTTGTAATATCGAGTATTGACTTGTCTATGTTGGAGTATGAATACACTTTTTCCCCATCTGTAACTATAAGCGAGTTGCCGGATGGCGAAAAGCAACTCTTAAAACTGTAGCTCCAAGATTTTGACTTTTCTGTCAGGATATTCACGGATTGATTCTTTAAATCTAACAATATAGCCTGATATTGGTCCTTTTGCATATCATTTGATTTGGGATATTCCACGCAGATAACCAATTTCGATCCATCATTTGAAATTGCTAATAACTTGGAAATGTTTGTAAATCCAAGGTGCGTATTCTGTTGTGATGCTAATTCATTAATGTAAGTTGAAGTTATTCGATGAGTAAGATTGATGCTGTCTCCATCAATTTTCTTCTCTATTTTGCCAAGTTCTTCTGTAAAAGAAGGATATAATATACTTTTATGTTGATTTTTTAATTCTTGAATAATGGCATACGCCCGTGCATATTCTCCCTTATCTAATATTTCGTTAAGAGATATTAAATAACATTCACGTTTTTCACGCCCGTTAAAGTAAAATAATGATGCAGCTGTTACGAAAACAATTGTTGCAAGAATAGCAATTGCCATTCTTGTATTGTTATTGAGAAAATCAGGTAACCGTCTCATCATATCTCCAGATTTTCTACAAAATAACCTAATTTGCGTTGGAAGTGCAAAAATACAATCTTTAATATCCCTAATCAATCCATGCAATCCTCGATTTTTGAGCTCTTTTTGAAAGGAATAAAAGACATTCTTATATACAAAGAACAGACATATCAGACATCCGAGGCATCCGATAACGCTCGCAATAGATTGATTACCCGGTAGTATAATATTATATACCGTCCAATAGAAAGACATAAATGATAAAATTGCCAATAATGACATGCCGATTCCATAAACAAACGATAACGAAAAAGCAACTAATGTGTTCCTTTTTTGCGCCTGATATTTATTGAATGCAATAACCCAAAAGAAACATTGTACTACAAATATGGCCATAAGAGTAAGAATGAGCCATACTCTTTGACTTAAAAATGCAAACATTCCAGAAGCATTGGTTTGCCATATGTGGTAAATACCTCTTTCCCGTATTGAGCGAAATGGCTGGTATTCTGTTAACTGAGAATATTTATTCTTTTCTCCAAATGGCACATAACAATCAGTAATAGTTTTAACTGAGTCTGTAAGGCCTGTAGGTATTAGAAATCTTTTATTCTGACCAACATTTACTACTATCGGTGTACGAAGTATGATAATTGTATTGTTGATGCTATCATAATTATAAAAACGGTCATAATCACTCTTCGAAACTCTTTTGCCGACATATGGATGTTGTGATCGATATTTCACATATTGTATACTATCAAGAAAAGAACTCTTAACAATTTTAGCATCATTCAAGTTAATATTCGGACAATTAAAAACAGATATCATCCCATCAAAATTTTCAGGATAGGAGATGCGAATTAGACTAGGACAATTATATATGTATACGCTTCCATCTTGGCTTAATATATTTACTTCTTTAAGAGCCGGACAGTCAAAAATATCATACTGCCTGTTAATCGAGTCGATTGTAATGGATATGGATGTTGTATTAACATCTGATATTAGGTTTAATGCATCCTTATATAATTCAGTATTAGCTGGGCGAGAAAATGAGAATAAAAAAACGCAAGACAAAATTGCAATCAAGGCCAAAACTCCAAATCTTTTGGACCTTTCACTTTTTCTGGCATTTCTTATCTTGCTTATAGATGCTGCTAACTGATCATGAATGAACTCAACTCGCCCTTGATTTTCATTAAGTAGACGATGATTTGAATTACCCATGAGCTCTTTCGCTTGCGGAGCATACTTTTCAAGATCTGATAAATATATTGAAGTACGTCGACCTTGATTATCTACAAGATTATCTTCAATATAATATCGTTGGTCTTTAGGCAAATTTTTTGTAACCTCTTTATAATACGTTTCGATAACATTGTTATAATTATCAAGATCGGATATGGCTATTGATTTACCATGTGTTACAAGATTATTATATAGAACATAACATATTAGCGACAACAAAAGCGTATTGACTTTTTGCCCGTTGCTCTTTGATAGTTCTATAATAGCATCAGCGATTGAATCTTCCTCTCCTTCCTCAAAGATATGTCGGCTCAATGCAGGCAATAATACAACCTCCTTTGCTTCAATATCCGTCAATGGTAACAATCGGTATCGATTGGATTTAAACTCCACACAATTAAGGGAGTCAATAGCATCTTCAAAAAGATAAAGGTCATCCTCTCTAATAGATATAACTACGCGGAAATTTGTATCGTCATGCCAGTGCGGATGTAATACGTTTAGATTATAATTGTCATCTATCAGGGCGTAGAGTTGTGAAATTAATAATTTCCCCGCCTTTGGTGCATTATAGAGAATCTCCTCAAACTGATCCAAAACAATGACAGGCGATGTTTCTTCGCCGGCGGCATTCAAAAATCTGCCAGCACTGAATAATTTGCGGAAAACCAGAACCTCCCCGAAATCCGGAGCATATTGATCCGTGGAATCACAAGTGGTATACTTATAGCCGCTAGCCTCGAGTGTGGTCAATAAAATTTCCCAAATAGTTTCAGCGGCCGGATTTTTGTCATCGCTAACACCGCTCAGTCGTATTGCAACCGGGAGCATTCCATTTTTCCGCAGCACAGGGAATACGCCCGCCTGAAGAAGGGAGGTCTTGCCGATTCCGCTTCGACCGTAGAGCGTTACGAACAAATTTCCGCGTATCAATGATGAGAGACCGGCGATTGCTGCCGAGCGCCCATAAAAATGATATTCATTTTATTACTGTCCGCTAAACCATAAAAAGGCGAGTCCAACTTCTTGAACGGCAGAAG
>ENA-OPSJ01000142-OPSJ01000142.1-human-gut-metagenome-genome-assembly--contig:-NODE-142-length-61997-cov-3.542782_pt1 | contig 61997 bp, 68 predicted proteins | sample MGYA00241801_ERZ501893 | MGnify/ENA primary metagenome ERZ501893 (study PRJEB25962, sample SAMEA2042219) | human gut metagenome | biome: human gut; feature: human-associated habitat; material: faeces...
GTACAAACCTCTATCGCAATGTTCCGGGCGAAAAGGATCAGAAAATCTTCCAGAGCGGTGTTGCTTATTTCCGGTAATTTCCGGCAGCAACCCCCTGAAACAAGTAGATACACAAAAGCGGCAGCATTCCTTGCGAGTGCTGCCGTTTCTTGTTGCCTAAAACAAACAGCGGACAACATTTCTGCTGCCCGCCGTTCTCTTTTAAAAGATAGAGGTCTTATTCTTTATTCTTCTGTATACGGCAAATCTGTAATGCCACCGATTAAGAACTTCATCAGTACGCTTAAATCGGCTTCTTCGCCAGTAACACCGTTTCCGTTGCAGTCGGTTGCTGCCAACTGTGCATCACTCATCTGCACCAGACCTGCCAGATACTTTCCGAAGTAAATTGCATCTACAAGGTCTACTGTGCCATCCAGATTGACATCACCGCAAGTGTCAGACTCGCCGATGTAGTAATAGCCTTGATTGAAGATTCCATACCGTTCTTCTTCTTCGTCTGTCAAATGTTCATATTCCTTATACAGTGCTTTCGCAGCTAAATAATGCTGGTCAAACAAGCTGCCCCGATAAAGATAAACATTATGATAAATGTCTCGATTACTAGTAGATTTCAGATAGTAATTTGTCCAAGTGGTCAAATCTGTTCCAAGCGGCGGAACAAAATCCTTGTCAATCACAATGGTTTTTGCTACACTCACTAAATCCTTAATCTCACTCAAAGCACTGCCCTGATTGCCAGGAACGTCTGTGCCAGAGAGATACAGAACCCGCTTTTCAGCATCAAACTTCCAATGCAAGCCCTTTTCTGAGCTTCCCTCTGTCATACCATCTTCGGAAACAATCACGTCTTTTGCAAGACCAGTGGACTCATAAATCCAATGATTGTCCGGATGTAGATCCATCGCATTCATCAACTGAAAATAGAATACGGACTGCTGTTTTACTTGGAATGTAAGATAATCATTTGGATTAATTGCATAATCAAAAAGATTCGTGTTTTTTAAACTCTCTGGAATTGTAACGGTGCAACGTTCGCTTTCACTGGATGGAATATCATGTCCAAACAAATACCAACGATCTGCCACAATACGTGTAATTCCTTCTTCAATTATGATATGCTTTGGATGATAGTTCGGTACAGCTCCGTATCCATACAACCAAGAAGGAAGCGTATATTTTTCCGTTCCCACATCATAAAGTCCTTGCATTTCGCCTGTTCCAGAAAATGTCATTGTAGCGGTTGCAACATCATATGTCCAAGTAACGTTGTCGCCACCCTCTACACCACAGTTGCCGCTATATGTTGACAGATTCGGATTGGTTCTAACAACGCACTGATATTCAAACGGATTTGTTTCTTCTTCTGTTGTCGGATACTGCTTTTCGTAAGCTTCCTTTACTTCCTCATATGCAGTTTGAAACGGCGATTGATAGTAACAACAAAAGCCCTGCGAACTGTTAAAATACTGCAATGCCGGATTATCAACCAATACTTTCTTTAAGTATGTGTAAGTCGCCGGCATTACGGTTTCATTCGGGTCTTCCGGCACGGTAAAGTTTTCATCAAAGACAACTTTATCTGCTGCCTTCATCAACGGCATCAGATGCTGAATCAGATAACTATTCTGGTAATCATCTGTTCCGCTCAAGGTCAACTGCCTAGTTTCATAATCGAACTTCCAAGTCAAACCAGTGTCAGAAGTCCCTTCTGTTGGTACAACTGGATTTTCTGCTACGCCGCTAGAATAAATCAGCCAATTCCGATTGGTAAAGTAATTTCTATCTGCAATCGCATGAACATCACAGTAAGCCGCAGAACCATCCTTTACATAAAGGATGACACCTCTTGACAAAGAAAGTGCTGTTCCATAATGGAAATCTGTCAGACTTTCCGGCAAGATGATGGTGCAAGGTCTTCCGCCTTTTCTCAAATCAAACAAGCCATTTTCTTCTGCAAAATCCGGCAAGCTTGTAATGCCTTCTTCCAAAACAACTTTCTTTACATTATAGTCATCTGAAGCCGACAGCCACGGCAATGCTTCACCGCTTGCCTGATAATCCTTAATTGCACCTGTTCCGGAGAATGTAAGGGTCTTTTCTGTTGGATTATATGTCCATGTGACAGAAGAGCCTTCTGCACTGCAATCACCAGAATAAACAGCCTGTGCTTCTTCTGTTGCGGCAGTTGTTTCTTCCGCAAAAGCAGAAACCGGAGCAACCTGTGCAAATGCCAATGTCAAGGCCAAGATTCCAGCCATACATTTCATCGCTTTTTTCATAGCACATACCTCCCTTATATGCTTTCTCAGCTTAACTTATTCCATGCAATGGCATCCCGTATATCCAAAACGCCATCCATATTCAAATCAACAGCTGTTGTATTAACTTCAAATGCCATTTTATCTGATACATCTTTGTAAGAAATATATCCATCGAAAGAGTTCATTACAAAGTCCATTAAGTAAGCATAATCATCATCGCAAACAACGCCATCATGGTCAAAATCGCCCAGTACAAATGTGTGGAAAGTAAAATCACTATTTATTTGATTACCATTTTTCAACAAGCTAGCTGTTTTCTGCACTTGAATCGCATTTTTTACAGCAGCTTCACTCTTCAGAGAATCACTTGCATCAAACGAAAATGTGCACATTATCAGTGGACGACCAGCACTATTGGTTTTTGTTTCTGTCTTAAAAGAAACGCCATCTGAATCCAGTCCAAATGAAGTAAAATTATTATAGTTATTAAAAATATAATAATCCTTCTTGTTTCTGGTGCGGTTGCAAAGGTTTTAGGAATGATTGGTAAAATAATATATACGAGAATTGCTGGAGTTAATGTTGTATCTTTATACACATTGATCACACCAACATTAATGCTTATTATTAGCATCACCCAATTTAGTTTTCCAATATCAATTAGCAAAATTAGTGCCGAGGAAAAATATGATAATAAAAGTTTATTAAAAAACGCATATTTAATTGGTTTAATTATAAATATAATACTAATATTAATTCTCGTGTTATCTTCTAATTTTATTGCAAAAGCCTTGCATAATAGATCTTTAGCTCCTGCTATTTTAAGCATTAGTGTAATTATTCCATTCGTTTGTGTATCAAGCGTACAAAGAGGTTTTTTACATGGTAAAGAAGATATGTTACCTGCTTCGATTACAAACATAACAGAAGAAATAATTAAAATTCTTTTAATTATTTTTATATTACCAATAACCATATCTAGTGGTAATATAACATCTGTTATATTTTTAATACTATTTAACGTAATAACAGAGACTTCTAACATACTATTTATGCAAAAAGCAATTAATAAAAAATATATAAACCATAGCAAGGGACGAATAAATAAGAATATAATAAAAGAAATACTTTCTATTTCAATACCTACAACCTCAGTTAGATTAATAGCATCAGTGGGATTTTTTTTAGAACCGATTATCCTTACTAACACATTACTTTATACCGGATACTCTCCTAATTACATAACAATGGAATACGGAATTATTAACTCGTACATTGTTCCTCTTTTATCCATCCCAAGTTTCTTTTCCATATCTATTGCATCAGCACTACTTCCAAATATTACGAAAGCATACGCAAATAAAAAATATGATGAATTTAATCGGAAACTTCTTAAATTAATGTTTCTATCAATGTTAGTTGGCGCTATCTGTTTGATTTTTATTTTAATTTTTCCAAATGAAATATTAAAATTAGTATATAATGTTAATTTTGGTATTAATTACATTTACTTAATTGGACCATTCTTTTTAATTCTTTATATGCAACCAACACTATCGGTTGCAATCCAAGCAATGGGAAAAACAAATAAATTATTTTTAACAAGCACCATTTCAGTAATAGTAAAGTATAGTGCCTTATATATTTTAGGAAAAAATGGGTTAGGAATGAATTCTTTGATATTTTCAATGATAATTGGAATTGTAACAACAACAAGTTTAGTAATAATAATTGTTTTAAAAGAACTAAAGAAAAAAAACAGATAAAATTACTTTTTTCTGTTTTTTCTATAATCTTTTCCTGGTTCCAAAGTAAAAGTTATTATGTTACATAAGACTAACAAAACATAAGATATATATGAAACATTTTTTGCTATTTTTATTTGCACAATAAGTAGAATTATAGCGAAAAAATCAACAAATCCCATAGCACATCTTAAAGATTTCATGGATTTTTTTCTTCTTTCTAATTCTTTTTTATCAATCCCACTATTTTTCATATTATTATTCCTCATTATTAGTTATGGAACACTTAAATCCTTTATCTGTGTATGTATCCTTTAAGCTATCTATGGTGTCATTAGTTTGTGGTTTTACAAATAATATTGTTTGATTATCTGCAAGTATTAACCCATCAAAACCTTGCTTTTTATAATTAGTTTCTACATTAAAGGTAAATCCTTTACTATTTTTGTCAAAAGTTACTCTGTTACCTTGAACTGCGGCATTATTTATGAAAAAGTTTTCATACTGTGTTTTTAAGTCACTTACAACAGCAGATTCACTATCGGTTAATGATTGTGCAACAAAGTTAAATTCCGATTTACCTACCGTGTTTTTTTCGTAATTAGCAGTATACGTTACTGTTTGCAATTCTGCATCACTTTTAGATTCATAGGAGCAAGTTAATGTGCCTTTAGTATTGTCTATCATATTTTCTCTTGTCGTTGTGGTTGTTTTAGGGGCAACATTCTTAGTTGTTCTTCCTAAATCTGATTTATTATTAACCCAATATAATATTAATAAAGCTAGTATTGCAATTATAATTCCAATTATAGCATAATTTGGCCTTCTATCCTTAGTCATTAAAACCTCATCTTTTGTTATTGGATCTATAACAACAGTATTATTAATAGCCCCATCATATAAATCATCTAAATTTATTTCGCGGGTAACATACTCAGGTTCATCTTTTACCTCTTCATCCAAGTCTAGAAAATCATTTTTTTTAGCTTCGTTTTCTTCTTCTAATTTTGTTTCTTTTTCCATGTTTTCTTCATTTTCTTTCATCGTTACCCTCCTTATATTAATATAATAACATAATATTTTTAATTAAAAAACACTATTTCTTTTTTTCGCCAATTTTTTCTCCATATTTTACATACGTTTCAAGACCATTTAATGAATTGTTTATTATTTCTTCATCTAAAGCAATTTTATTTTTTTCAAATAGTAGCACGATAGTTGACCCACCATACTTAAAGTATCCTTTTTCTAATCCCTTTTTAACCATACCAGACTTTACTTTATTTTCTATTTTACCAACTAAGAGTGCCCCTACTTCTACATATGTAACAAGCCCCATATCATTTGTTTTAATAGAAGTACACTCCCTTGTATTTTCCTTAAATACTTCATAATTTTTATATGCTACCGGATTAACTGAATGAAACGTTCCTTTAATTTCATAATTAGAAGTAATTACTCCATCACATATAAACATATATCTGTGATAATCATCAGGTGATAATCTAAAAATAAGTGCTGCACCATTCCTATATTTTTTTGCTAAAGAATCATTCTTTAATATACTATTTATAGTATACGTACTATTTTTTATATTAAAAGTAGTATTTTTATCAATTTTTAAGTAAGTTAGTTTTGAATCACAAGGAGATAATAAATAATTATTAGATTTAGGTATTGGTCTTTTATTCTTTTTTATTTTTCTTGTAAAAAAATCATTAAAACTATCAAATTTATCTTTTTCATAAATACTTAAATCAATGTTATTTTTCTTAACAAATGAACTTATCATAATCTTTGATAAAGATGAGTCCATAAACTTTCCAGATAGATATGATATAAATCTACTTTTTACTAGCGGTTTTAAAATGACTCTACCAAAATGGGTATTATATAAAAAGGATAACCCAATATTTGGATTACCTTTATAAACTTTTCTCATTATCTCATTGCAGCTGATATGATAGCTATTTCTATTACCGCTAAAATAGAACAGATAACATACCAAATACCAGTAGGCTTTTTAATTTTAATATTAAGTACAAATAGTATTGCCGTCATAAGCATAACAAGTGGATATGCCTTTAAAAATACACTTGGATGCATAAATATATTTAAGTTATACGTAAATGGTAAAATAATTGCAACACTTGTAACTGGAAGCCCAAAATAATATGAAACATTCTCTTTTTTTCTTTTGTTAAACACGGTTTTTTCTTCTGCTAAAACATTAAAGTAAGCAAGTCTTATAACTGCTGCTAGGCCATATATAATGTATACTACCGTATTTAACTTACTAGTAAATCCCATACAAATACCAAGAACTATTGGAAAAACACCAAAGGATACGGTATCAACAAGTGAATCTATTTGAATTCCAAATTTCTTTTCTGTTTCACTTCTTTTGCAAGCTCTTGCAACAGTTCCGTCAAACATATCACAAACTCCTGCTAAAATTAAGCACATAACAGCAGCTGGAATATGTCCTAAAAATGCAAGTACCATTCCCGTTACTGAAAATGCAAGCCCTATATAAGTAAGTAAGACTGATGCGCCATAAAATCCTATAAACATAATTAATACTCCTTTACTATTTCATAACATTACATATTGTACCATAAATATATTTTTAAATAAAGAAAAAGAAGAACTAATCTTCTTTTTTCTCATTTGGATTTGCAATTTCTGGTTTCATAAGTGGGAATAATACAACGTCCCTAATAGATGGTTGATTATAAATAATCATCATTAATCTATCTATTCCAAAACCTAAACCTGAAATAGGTGGCATACCTTGTTCCATTGCAAGCATAAAGTTCTCATCTAAATCCATTGTCTCATCGTCACCTTGCGCTTTAGCTTTTAATTGGTCTTCAAAAGTTTTTCTTTGAGTAATTGGATTAACTAACTCAGAGTATGCTTTACAAAGCTCACTGCCGCATGCTACTACTTGGAATACATCAATTATCCTATCATCTTTATCATTTCTTCTAGCAAGAGGAATAAGCATAGATGGATAATTGTACATAATGGTAGGCTGAACAATTCCTTCACGAATTTTCTTTTTGTATACAAAGTCTACTATTTGACTTATTGATTTATATTCTTCTAAATCTTCGTATGTAAATAAACCTTTTTCTACAATCTTATCTTTTAATTCTTTAGGATCTTCTACTTCTAGGAAGTCAAAACCAAAGATCTTTCTCATTTCTTCAACATAGTTTATCTTATCCCAAGAATCTTTGCCAAAGTCAAGCGTTACGCCTTGGTATTCTATTTTTGTAGTACCAACTAATTCCATTAATAGTGATTTAATAAACTTTTGATAAAACTTTACGTTATCTTCAAAATTCCAATATGATGCATACCATTCTACCTGAGTAAACTCTTGTAAGTGCTGAGTGTCCATTCCTTCGTTTCTAAAACATTTAGCAATTTCGTAAACTCTATCATATCCTGCTGCAACACACTGTTTTAGGTATGTTTCTGGAGCAATTCTTAAGTTACAATCAATATCTAATGCGTTATGATGAGTGTAAAATGGTTTTGCAGCCGCTCCGCAAACAGCAGTTTGAAGTATTGGTGTTTCAACTTCTAAAAATCCATTTTCTCCTAAAAATTTATGAATGAAAGCATACAGCTTACTTCTTCCTAAAAATACCTGTCTTGATTCTTCATTAGATATTAAATCAACGTATCTTTGACGATATTTAAGTTCAGTATCATTAAGTCCATGGAACTTATCTGGAAGTGGTCTTAACGCTTTACCTAAAAACTCAAAGCTATTTACTCTTAAAGTCTTTTCTCCGGTTTGAGTTGTGAACATCTCCCCTTCTGCACCAATAAAGTCTCCGGTGTCTATTTCCTTTTTAAAGAAAGCATAATTATCTTCACCAACAATATCTATTCTAAGTTCTAACTGTATTGAACCTTCTAAATCTCTTATACGGATAAAACTTAATTTACCCATCTTTCTCATAAATACTATTCTGCCTGCTAATCTAACGTTTTTTTCTCCGTCTTCTAAATTTTTAGCATCTTTAAGTGAATGAGTTTTTTCATATCTGTCTGGATAAGGATTGCATACCTTTTTAATTTCTTCTAATTTTTCTCTTCTAACTATTTCTTGTTCTGTTAATTCTCTCAAGTTAACTTCCTCCCTTGCTTTTGATATTATATCATACTTTTTAACTTTTTTATAATTATCTTGTAGGCACACATTTATAGCCTTGATTTTGTAATTCTTTTATCAAAGTTTCATACTTCATATTATTTGTTATTTCAAAGTAACTAATAGGCATTAAATTTTGATCAATATTGTTTATTTTTTTATAGTCGAACTGTGAAAAATCCAAATAACTATTTATTTTGAAAGATTTATCACTTACCTCATACGTATAAGTAAAGCCTTTCATTCCGTTAGAATTAAGTAACACGTGCATCTTTTCATTTTTAATAACGTCTATTTGATCTTTATAATCATTATCTAATACGTTATATATATATTCTCCTTCTACGTATACTATATCATCATGTTTATATGTTATCTTATATTCATCACTATATTTATAACCATAATCTGATGCTGATGATGAACAATTTGTAACTTTTTCCTTATAAAATACGTTATCGATTACAATGAAAATAACTAAGACTCCTAGCAAAAATCCTATTATGATTGAGATTATTAGTATCTTATTAAAGCTTGTTTTTTTAGTTTCATTTTGTCCATCTTTTTTATCTTTATTTTCATTTATGACATCATTTATTTTATTAGAATAATTAATAACAGCTTTATCATTTTCTTCTAACTTAGGAGTTTGAATGATATCATTCAAAGTTTCTGTGCTTAGAATTTCTTCCTTTTTTTCATCTTTATTTTCTTTTTTTACATCTATTTCAATAAAATCATCACCAAAAATTTCATCAAGTGCTTTCTTTATATCTTGATTATTGTCATCCATAAACAACACTCCCTTTTATCTTAATATAGTATACCATAACGCAACTAAATTAACAAACATATCTGTTACTTTTTCATGACAAATAATTCTTGGGATTCATCTAAATATTTTATCCTTTTTTCTAACTTCTTAGGATTATGTGCTAAAGCGTCACAGCGTTGTATTAAATATAATTCATAACTTAGATCATAATTAGAACTCACATCATAAAAAGTTATATGTGAATCATGCATTTTGATTAGATAACATATTTTTTCTATAAACTCATCATCATATGATAATCTTTTTAATATTTTTCTTGCTATTACCGAAGAGAAATATGGATGATTTTTAAAATGCCTTACGTTTTTGTATTCCGTAAAACTAAAAGGCTTTCCTATATCATGTAGTAACAAAGACAATCTAACACTAAAATTCTTTTCTGATAAACTTAGTGCAAGTATTGTATGAGAATAAACATCTAAATAATGATGCTTATGCTCAAATCCCTTTATGTACATAAGCTCTGGTATTATTTCAAATAGTTCATCTTCATGCTTTAAAATTGAAAGTGAAACGTCATCACTCATTAAAATATCGTATAGCATTTGTGAATCTTCTTGATGTTTTTTCATATTAATACCTCCTTAAATATATTATATTATAATTTATTAAGTTTCTAATTTCAAGAATAAACTCTAAAGTAATGTTTCACTTGCACCTAAATCTGTTTTAAATTTTTATATTATACGTAAAAAAGCAATAATTTCTATTGCTCTTCATCCTTTCTAATTATGTATAATTCACCATTTTTAGTAAAAGCATAAAAGACATCGTTTGCGCTTATGTTCTTTTCTATTAGGGTGTTAAGAAGCCATGTTTTTGTTTTACCAATAGCATATAAATTATCAAATTCTACTTTCCCGTCTAATATTATTGGAAGTGGGTATGTTTTTTTATCTTTATCATCTTTTTTAAATACAGATAGTTTTCCGTTTGTTTCTAATATCGCATAATCTACCTCATCTAAACTTCTTACGTCTTTTTCTCTTAATTGCAGCAAAAGATCATCTAAAGTGTATCTTTGTTCTACCATGTTTTTAAAATTAACGATTCCATTTTTTATTATAATAACAGGCTTTCCATCAACAAAATTTCTAAATTTTACGCTTTTTAAAGACATTTTTGAAATTACTATTTGAAGTAAGACAAGAATAATAACAGGAACTAAATTGATTAAAAATCCATCTTTATGTTCTAAAGCAAGTGCTACTAATTCCGCTATTAAAATAAACACAACAAGATCAAAAGTACCTAACTGTCCTACTTCCCTTTTTCCCATTACTCTAAATATTATTGCTACTAAAACATATATAAAAAGAGTTTTAAATACAACAATCATTAAGTTCATAATATCACCATTAGTATTATGTTTTAAATCATATTTTTATATACAAATAATATAATTAATTAGAGGTGGAATATGAAAAATAAGATATTTCCTTTTATTTATGGTATAGGAATTATATTAATAGGAGCTCTTTTAACTAGCATTTTATATTATTTTAACGTAACAACAGACAAGTTAAACTCTATATTTTTATACGCGGTTAGCATATTATCATTTTTTGTAGGCTCCTTAAATTTAGGTAAAGAACTAAAACAAAAAGGTATTATAACTGGGCTTATATACTTTGCTATTTTATTTATCATTATGGTATTTTTATCAAACATTATATTTAAGGAAAGTTTTTCTATAAAAAACGTAATTTATTACTTGGTATTACTTATATTTAGCATATTAGGAGGAGTTATTGGTAAAAATATGAAAGAAGAAATAGACGCTTAAATAAACGTCTATTTTTGTTTTTTATACTTGCTTATAAATTCTTCTTTATACTCATCAAAACAGTCATTTCTAATAGCTTCTCTTATCTCTTCCATTTCCTTAATTAAAAATCTAATATTATGAATTGATAAAAGTCTTCCTCCATTTACTTCACCAGACGTTATTAAATGTCTAACATAAGCCTTTGTAAAGTTCTTACATGTATAACAGTCACAAGTATCTTCAATTGGAGTAAAATCCTCTTTATATTTAGCATTTTTAATATTAATACGACCATTTCTTGTAAAGCAATTTCCATGTCTTGCAAGACGGGTTGGAAGTACGCAGTCAAACATATCTATACCACGGGATACTCCCTCAAGTAAATCTATTGGTTCACCAACACCCATTAAGTACCTAGGTTTATCTTTCGGTAAATAAAGTGTTGCATCAGAAATCATTTTATACATAACATCTTTAGGCTCTCCAACAGATGTTCCTCCTATAGAATATCCATCAAAGTCTATCTCAGCCGTCTTGATAGCACTTTTTTTTCTTTGGTCCTCAAACTCACCACCTTGAACGATACCAAATAAAGATTGATTAGGATTTTTAAAAACCTCTTTACCTCTTTTAGCCCAACGAAGTGTTCTTTCTACTGATTTTTCAACATAACTTCTAGTTGCTGGATAAGGTATGCATTCATCAAAACTCATCGCTATATCAGAGTCTAATTTATTTTGAATTTGAATTGATTTTTCCGGAGTTAAAAATAAGTTTTTACCATCTATGTGACTTTTAAACTTAACTCCCTCTTCGGATATATCTTTAGGTTTTGCAAGTGAAAACACCTGAAATCCACCTGAATCAGTAAGGGTTGGTCCATCATAATTCATAAACTTATTAAGGCCTCCTGCTTTTTTTACGATATCCTCACCAGGTCTTAGCCATAAATGATATGTATTAGAAAGAACAACCGCAGATCCACAAGCCTTTAACTCTTCAGGCATCAAGGTTTTTACGTTTGCAAGCGTTCCAACAGGCATAAATAGTGGAGTTTCATAATCACCATGATTAGTATGTAATATACCTAATCTTACGTTTTCATCATCCTTATTATTTTTTATTAATTCATATTTAATTTTTCCCATAAAATCACCATTTGAAATTATAACATAATAAAAAATATTTAGCAAAAGAACTAAATATTTTTCTTATAATTTCTTTTTAAAGTTTTTGATGCACCATTTGTTACTTCTTTAAACGTCTTACAAGTAGCATAGATTGCCGCACTACAAACTCTTGATGCTATACCCATATAGTAATTTTGACTATCTTTACTAGTTATGTCTTTATAGCTTAATGTATTTTCTTTCTTATTCTTTTGAATATTTTCTTCTATGTTTAAAGTTTCTGTTAAAGTATCTAAAAAACTTATTAAATCATCTATTTTAAAGTTTTCTATTTTTTCTTTAGCTTCTAACTCTTTCATTCTTATCTTAAGCGCAATAACGTCATTCATATATTTAGCTTTCATAAAACCATCAGATAATAATTCCTTTAAAAGTGATGTGTTTTTATATAATGAAAGTAATACTTCATTTTTGTTTTCACATGAATTTTCTTCAAGCTCATGCATTGCAAAATTAGCCATTCTTAAAGCTGATTTTATTTGATCCTTATCATTATAATCAAGACCAGTTTCACTTCTTAAATCGCATAACGTTTTTTTGTTCAACATAATTATCCTCCATTTAATTTTATATAATTATTTTTATTTTATGAACATACAGTCTCCAAACGAGAAGAATCTGTATTTTTCTTTTACTGCGTGTTTGTATGCGTTAAGCACGTTTTCTTTACCTGCTAAAGCACTAATTAACATAATAAGTGTTGACTTTGGCAAATGAAAATTAGTTAAAAGAGCATCTATGCCATGAAATTTATATCCAGGATAAATAAATATCTTGGTATTTCCACTTTGCATTTTAAAGTGACCATTACTATCCGCTACCGTCTCAAGTACCCTAGTTGATGTTGTACCTACCGCAACTATTCTTTTACCAGCATCCCTTGTTTTATTAAGTAAATCTGCAACTTCACTACTTAATATGTAATACTCAGAATGCATATCATGCTTTGTAACATCTTCAACAACTACTGGTCTAAAAGTTCCAAGCCCAACGTGTAGCGTTACGTAAGCTATATTTACGCCTTTTTGTTTTACCTTTTCTAGGTATTCCTTAGTAAAATGAAGTCCTGCTGTTGGTGCTGCTGCTGATCCAGGATTTTTAGCATAAACTGTTTGATATCTATTTTTATCATCTAATTTCTCAGTAATGTATGGTGGAAGTGGCATCTCTCCTAATCTATCTAATATTTCTAAAAATATTCCATCATAAATGAATTTATAATGTCTTATACCATCATCACCTACAAACGTACACTTACAAGATAACTCATCTGAAAACTTAACAATGGTTCCTTCTTTTATTCTCTTAGCAGGTTTTGTTAAACACTCCCACTCATCATCCCCTAAATCCTTTAACATTAATACTTCTATTACTGCTCCTGTATCAGGTTTATGTCCTATAAGTCTAGCTGGTATTACTTTTGTATCATTAAGAACCAAAGTATCACCAGGATTTAGATAGTCTATTAAGTCAGTAAAATGTTTGTCAGCATACTCTCCAGTTTCTTTATCAAGCACCATCATACGTGATGCATTTCTGTTTTTTAAAGGAGTTTGTGCAATTAACTCTTTTGGTAAATCATAGTCAAAATCTTCTGTTTTCATGAATTTCCCTCCCAAATAAAAAAATAATAAATACTAAACAAGTACTTATTATAATCTTTTTTTATTAAAATATCAATTACTTACCTTCTTTTGATATATTTAAATGCTTATATGCTAAGTCCGTTACTATCCTACCTCTTGGAGTTCTTTTTAAATAACCTATCTGCAGAAGATAAGGTTCACAAACATCCTCTATCGTTGATACTTCTTCACCAATTGATGCTGCAACCGCTTCAACCCCAACAGGACCACCATTAAATTTATAAATTATGGTTTTTAATAGTTCGTAGTCAACCTCATCTAAACCTAACTTATCAACTTTTAAAGAATCAAGAGCATACTTAGTAATATCAAGTGTTATTGTACCATCTCCCTTAACTAAAGCAAAATCACTAACGCGTTTAAGTAGTCTATTTGCAATTCTAGGAGTTCTTCTACATCTATTAGCAAGTTCACGGGCCGCATCTTCTTCAATTGTTAAATCAAGAACCCTAGCACTTCTTTTAATGATTTCTGTTATTTCATCTTCCGTATAATAATTAAGTTTTGAAACTATTCCAAATCTATCTCTTAAAGGTGCTGATAAATCTCCTGCACGAGTAGTTGCTCCAACTAAAGTAAAATGTGGTAAATCAATTCTTATATTACGATTAGAGCCTTCTCCTCCTACTATAATGTCAAGCGTAAAATCTTCCATTGCTGAGTATAAAATTTCTTCAACAAATCTTGGAATTCTATGTATTTCATCAATAAACAGTACGTCCCCTTCTTCTAGTGAAGATAAAATAGCTGCTAAATCACCTGATTTTTCAATAGCAGGTCCTGATGCTGTTTTAATGGATGCACCCATCTCATTTGCTATTACGTAAGATAACGTTGTTTTTCCAAGCCCTGGAGGACCATATAACAATACGTGATCTAATGCTTCGCCCCTCATTTTAGCAGCGGACATGAATATTTTTATATTCTCTTTTATATCTTTTTGTCCAATATATTCATCAATAGTTTGTGGTCTAATACTAGACTCAAACCCATCTTCCTTTAATTTATCTCCTGTAACTAATCTATTATCCATAATTTAGTCCTTTCTTATTTTAATAATAATTTAAGTGCCTCTTTAACTTGTTTTTCCAAAGAAAGAGATGCATCTAATTTAGGCAATACTTTCTTAATATCATTAGGCTTATATCCAAGTGACTTAAGCGTTTCAGTAAGTTCTTCAAAATTATTTAAACTACTTTTTTTATCATCACTAGCAAGTTTACCTTTTAAGTCAAGAATTATTTGCCTTGCAACCTTATCACCAATCTTAGGAAACTTCTTTAAGTAACTTACGTTTCCAGTATCTATCGCATCTAAAATAGCATCTTTATTATCACCTGAAAGCATCGGAAGAGCCATTTTACAGCCAAGACCTTTAACACTTATGAGTTTTAAGAATAAGTCTTTATCACCCTTAGTTTTAAAACCATACAAAGTATTTTCATCTTCTCTTATCTGCTGATATAAATATATAATAACCTCTTCATTTTCTTTATATGAATATGGATTTGCAACGTATATCATATATCCAATTCCGTTATTTTCTAACACAACATAACTTGTATCAATAATTGTTATAATACCTTTTATATAAGAATACATATTATTTATTCCTTTCTTACTTTTTACTTCTATTTAATTTTATCACGAACAAATGTTTTTGTAAATGTTTAAAAGAAAAAATAGTCAAAAGACCATTTAAATTTATTTTAACTTATTTTTGATGTAAGGATTTTCTTTACTAAATATTTCTTCATCATTACTAAAACCACAATTCCAAGCCATCTTCATACTACTTAGATTGTCATGATGAATTCTAGCTTTTATATAATGCACCTTAGAATAATTACTAAATATGTAATCCGTTATTTCATTTAAAAGAAGAGTTCCATATCTTTTTTCTTTATTTCCTCTATATTCCTTAAAAATTGCTTGCCTTATATATACAGCTTTTTCTTCTTCATTAAAATTACTTAAATCGATATAACCAATTAAATTTTCTTCATCCCGAACAAAAAATCCCTTATTAAAAAAATTACTATTTTTATTATTCAAATGCCATAAAAAGCCATTAAACCTTGATGTTATATCAGTGTCTTTGACAAGTTTTTTTAGTGTCATAAGATGCGTTTTATCATTAGAATTAAAATTAACAAGCGTAAGTTCACCAATAACAATATCTTCCATTTTATTACCTCCTAAAAGTATTATTAATAATTATAATTGTTCATCTAAAACCATTTCAGCACAATCCCATTTTTCATTATGAAATAAAAATGCATCTTTTATAATGTTAGTAACCTTAAATCCGGCTGCTTTATAGCACTCGTAAGCACCTAAATTATTTGTAAAAACACCTAGATTGATTTCTTTTGCGCCAATGTTTTCCTTAGCATACCTAATTGCTTCTTTAATTAACTTCTTTCCGTATCCTTTTTTTCTGATGCTATCATCAATTATTACAAAACCTAACCTAACAACAGATTTATCTTCACCTGGATTTCTTAATATTAAATGCCCTACAACATTTTCATTATCCTCTAAAGTTAAAGCATAAAAAGAAGATGTTTTCATACAATTTAAATAATTATCATTTATATCAGATGGTTGACACGGATAATTTTTATATCTATCTGCACTCCATAATCTAAACTCTCTTTCGTTTTTTATCCAACTTAATATTTTAGCTGCATCTTCTTTTTTATATGGTCTAAGATTCATATTTTCTCTCCTTTATATTTAATATCAATAATACCGACTAAATACGTAAAACATAACAAATTTATAATGAATTAAATTGTGTTATTTTTTCCATTAATTTAATACTTTTTTAAACTCATTTCAATTACATTTATCGTAATAATCTTTAAGGCCAAGGTATCTATTATTCCAAGGCCATATTTTACTATTTAAAATATTAACATTTAGCTTTCTATTTTTCCATTTTAATCTTCTTTTGTTTTAAAATTATTAATATCATTTTTTTGAATCATTTCTTATTACCTCCTTAATTAGATATAGCTCATAATTCTAATGAACATTTATGTCCGAGTTTTCTACTAATTATGTTTATCTAAATTTTTAACTATTTTTTACAGCTTCATTTTTAATTGATTTAGTAGTAGTTTCTATATCAGGATCTTCATCTAAGTAATATACTCCATCAGCATAATGGCTTTCTTTAAATATTAAATCAGATAAATCAACTTCTAACGATTTTTTGTATTCTCCGAAATCGGTACCCATTACATTCTCAAACCTTCAACTAATAATTTATAATTTGCATGTAATAAATATTTATTTGTGTGAGAACTGATTTTAAATATAAGTATATCATCAATTTTACATTTTTGATCAATAAATTCGTAAAATTCACATTAATTCATCAAATTTAATATGATCCATGGTAGAATATTATTGGAGGGAGTGATAAAATGACCTTTGAAGAAGCAAAGGAAAAAGCTGAAATTAAAGTAAATGAAGTTGGAAAAAAAATAATGAAAATCCAAGAAAACGAAGATTATTGGTTTTTTAACGCTGGGTTACCAAATGAGCAATTTTTTGATGATGGCGCTGGTTCGGTATATATAAGTAAAAAAGATGGAACATTAATTCCTATGCACTTATGGTTGCCAGAGGTTCAAGAATTAAATTCTAAGTTTGAAGAAAATTCAAAAACAATTTATGATTATTATGATGAAAATAATAATTTAGACTTGCAAAAAATAAATGTTATTTCAGATAAAAGATTAATAAAAATTATTGAAAAGGTTATTGGAAATAATGATCCTTATTGGATAGAACCTATTAAAAAAATAGTTGTACAAATTATGGAAATGGAAGAAGGTACAGAGAATAATATCGGCGATTTATTAGGAGAAGATATGCAAAAATTCACATCCAAGCAACTATTTGATATAGATAAATTGGTATCAGAGGTTTGTTCTCAATTCAAAATCAAATTAGACAGAAGTAAATATAGCAATCGAATAATAGGATTACCTTATAATATACCATTTAAAAAAGTTGATGAAAGATTAAAATGCCCTAATTGCAATGAACCATTAATGTTTTTAGAGCCTGATAACACTAGGTTGCATTGTAATAAATGTGATAAATATTACATAAATGATAATGGTAGTGTTGGAGAAGAAACGTCTACACCTTATACTAGGGATGATGTTTTATACTAAAATTTTCATTACGAAGTTTTGAAAATAAAAACATAAATTTGCTTGGATTTAATACCTTGCTAAAATTATGTTGTATGGATTTCAAAATGGATTTGCCCTTTGCACACCGTTATTGGCTTTGCCAATAGCGTAGTGGGTTACTATAATGGAATTATAGTCAAATATATTTTATCAAAGAAGGTGTTAAAAATGAATACTATTAAAGATATTACTGATTTTATATTTGTTGGTAAAAATATTAATGAATTATCTCATTATGATTTATTAATAATAAATGCCGATTGGGCTGAAGAACAATTGGCAAAAGATTTGCAAATAATGTTTAATAAAAATATAATCGATAAAAACACTTTATTCATAATTTGTGAAAGTCATCAAAATTCTGATAGAAGCAGTGCTAATATATTAATTGACTATCTAAAAAAAGAAAATATAAACAATAGAGTGATTATAGATAAAAAGTATATTACTAATCCAGAAATATTAAAAAATATAAACAAATTAGTTAATATAAATAACTATACAAGAATATTAAGAGTAGCAAAAGATTTTGTTGCAAGAAGATGGTTTATGAATGCAAAAAAACATAATTTTCCAATTGAAAAATGCGATTTTTATGGAGTTGTTGATGGTAGAAATATTAGCAAAAATGACTGGTATAAAAGTGATGATGGTATTAAACAAGTAATGAAAGAATTTATTAATATAGGAGAATTAACTATAGATAATGAGCTTTCACTATAAAACATAAAACGAGCTTTCGCTCGTTTTTTTAAATATCATAATCTCGGTCATCATATTCATAATTTTTTGTATATAAATAATCATTTATCTCTTCTTCTTTTGATGTGTTATCTGCTATATCGTGTAAATCAAAATTATCATATAAATCTTGCTTGTGATATTCTTTTATTTCTGATATTACTTCGTCTTTATCTTTTTCAGTTCCCAGTTTTAACAATCTATAGAAAAATCTTTTTATGGTTTGTAAAATACTCTGTAAAAATTTATGAAGTTTTCTATTTTCTTCTTTTAGTTTTTCGTTTTGATATTCTGGTTTTCTAACTTCAACTTGAATATTTCTTTTTTCATTTTCTAAATCTTTGTAACCCTTTTACAAGTTCTTTAGTTTCTATTATCATAACTCAATCACTTTCCTTTCTTAAATAACAAAAAAACTAACTATTTCTAGTTAGCGTTTATTACTTAAACTCGAAAAGTTCGAGTTTCCTATCAATCTGGTGCCTCCTGTAAGAATCGAACTTACAATTCAGCCTTACCATGGCTGCGTTATACCACTTAACTAAGGAGGCATTTCAAATACATTCTATCATATTATATTTAATAGTACAATAAAATGTATTTATTTTTTATTTCTTTCTTAAAATTCTCGTAGTGTTTAAAATAGTAAGTAAAGTAACGCCAGTATCAGCAAAAACAGCCTGCCACATATTAGCTATTCCAATGGCACTTAAAACTAATACTAATACCTTTACTCCTATAGCAAATATAAGGTTTTGTTTGATTATTTTTTTAGTAAATTTTGATATTTTAATAGCTTCTGGTATTTTGCTTAAACTATCATTCATAATAACTACGTCCGAAGCTTCAATCGCAGATGCGCTTCCTCTCATTCCCATTGAAATTCCAACATCAGAAAGTGCAAGCGATGGAGCATCATTTATTCCATCTCCCACAAACGCCGTTTTCTTATCATTTTCTTTTATTATCTTATCAAGCTTTTTATATTTATCATCTGGAAGCATCTCATAAAAAACTTCATCTACGCCAGTTTTTTTAGCTACAGCCTCTGCTGATTTCTTTTTATCTCCAGTAAACATAAACGTTTTAATATTTTGCTTTTTAAGTTCTAAAATAGCAGATATAGAGTCTTTCTTTATATCATCTATTAATTTTAGTTTAGCTGCTACTTTCCCATCAATTTTTAAATAAATATAACTATCTTTATCACTTGCATTAACAAATGAAGATGAACCTATCTTAATTTTTTCACCATCTATTTCGTAAGAGATTCCCTTACCAGCCGTTTCCTTATAATTTAAAACATCTTTTGTACTTACCTTTTTATTAAACACGTTAAGTACTGATTTTGCAAGTGGATGATTTGATAAAGCCTCACCCTTTACATAATAGTTAATTATATCTTTTTCTTTGTATTTATCATCTAATATTTCTAACTTATAATCATTTGATATACCAGTTGTTATGGTTCCTGTTTTATCAAATACGATTTTATTTACTGATGAAAGTAATTCTAAATAATCACTTCCCTTAACCAAGATTCCTTCTTTAGATGCTTTTCCTATTCCAGAGAAGTATCCAAGTGGTACACTTATTGCAATTGCACAAGGACAAGATACTACTAAAAATACTAAAGCTCTATAAATAGACACTTTAAAACTTAAACCAAATAATGGAAGAATAAGCGCTATTAAAAGTGCAAGTATCATAATAATTGGGGTATAAACCTTAGCTGCCTTAGATACAAAGTTTTCGCATTTAGCTTTTCTATCACTTGCGTTTTCAGTTAATTCTAATATTTTGGATACCGTGCTATCTTCATATAAGCTTTCTACTTTTATCTCGATAACAGAAAGTGTATTAATAGAACCAGATAACACTTTATCTCCTTTATTAACACTTTTTAAATCAGACTCACCAGTTAATGCTGCCGTATTTAATTTAGAACTTCCTTTTATAATAATACCATCAAGAGGTATTTCATCACCTTTTTTTACTATTATTACATCCCCTATTTTTACATCTTTTGGATCTACCGTTAATATTTCATCACCCTTTTTTAAGTTAGCAACCTCTGGCTTTATATCCATTAAATCACTTATTGAGCGTCTAGAATTATTAACTGCTACCTCTTCTAGTATTTTACCTATTTCGTACAAAATAATAACCATTAACCCTTCATGAGTATTACCAGTTAAATAAGCCCCAACACAAGATATTGTAACAAGCATATTTTCGTTTACCGTTTTAGATTTAAATAGTAATTTTATAGCATTAGTAAACGTTCTATATAAAAGAGTTACATAACTAAGTACTATAAAGACATTTGAAAGTATGCCTTTTTGGCACATACCTATTATCATAAAAATAATTCCAACTAAAAGTCTTATTATGTGAAATTTAAACTTACCTTTATTTTCATATGATTCATTTAAATCCATTACCTTACTTTCTGGTTCTACCTTTTTTACAATATCAGAAACTAATTTTTTAGGATTTTGCGTCTTTGTTGTAACCGTTATCATAAGTTTAGAAAAATTGACGCTTGCATAATCTATCTCATCATTTTCATTTAGTTTTTTTTCAATTTCTAAAGCACATCCAGCGCAATCTAAAGAACTTAATTTAAATTTATATTTCATTTATATGTTCACATCCCATCAAAAATATTTTTTCTACATGATCATCTGCTAAAAAATAGTATGTTAAATTTCCTTCTTTTCTATACTTAACAAGCTTTGAATCCTTAAGTATCCTAAGTTGGTGAGATACCGCAGACTGACTTACCTTTATTTTTTCAGATATATCACTAACACACATTTCTCCGTTTATTAAAACGTTCATTATCTTAACTCTTGTTGAGTCACCAAACATTTTAAATAACTCGGATAAATCTATTATTTTATCATCATCTAATAACTTCATAATAACCTTCTTTCTATTTTTACTTCTTCATTATATGAATATATGTTCATATTGTCAATATCTATTTAATAAAAAAACTTTCGTTTTCACGAAGTTCCTTATTTTTAACCTTTAATTTTGAAATATAAAATTATCTATATGAAACTCACAGAATCCATCCTCGTTAACGATTACGTAATCATTATTTATATTATCAAGTTCCATTTTTAGTTCATAAATAAATACATCCAAATTAGAAACTAAAATTTTTTTAAGCTTCAAAAATCACTCCTCTATGTTGTTATCACTGTCAAATTTAACATCTATTACTTTGCGGCTTGCTAAGTAATCACACATATGAACAAATCTTTGAAATTTAGACTCTGGTTTAGGAAGTACTATATTACTATAATTATTGGTATTCCAAGGCCCCATATGTGATGATATAACGTGACACATAAACTCTATTTCCTTATCAGTAAAAGTTAGTTTATCTTTGTTTTCTTTTATATAGTCGCACACTAAAAGTGGGTGTTCAAACTTTGTATATTGAGATTTTTCAAGACCAGATTTTAGTCCATCATGCATAATTAAAGATATTATCATTAAATCTTTTTCGTTTTTAGAATAAGCACCTGTTATACTTTCGTCGTTAAACATTTCGTAAGCAAATCTAACCGCTACTTTTGTATGTCTAACAAGACCACCACTTCCTAATGCAAAACTAGGATGATACTTTCCTGTTGAAGATGCCGGAACTTCAAAAAAGTAGTCAGGAAGCAAACTAATTAGTTTTTGGGCTCCCTCTTTATATCTTGGATTATTTATGTAACTTAGTTCTTTTTCAAATACTTTTGTTTTTTCTTCGTTCATTTTTTCACCTCAAAATTTAATATTTATATTAAATAATCTTGCAATAGCGCAAATACCTGTTAAATCGGTTGTAACACCTTTTATACTTTCTAAATCAGCGTTTATACCATTTAATACCGAGTTAGATAAGTCCATATTATTTAACTTAGTTTTATATATTTCTGCATCAGTAAGATTACACTTATCTATTATAACATTATTAAATTCATTTTCAAATAATCTTGCCCCAGTCATATTAGAGTTCGTAAACGAAACGTTTTTTAATTTAGAAGACATATTCATATAAGAAATGTTAGAATTATAAAATGAAACGTCTTTCAAATTAGATTCTATAACAGAAAAACCTACTAACGATGAATTTATAAACTCACATCTAGAAATAAGCTTTTCACATATATCCATATTAGGTAAATTGCAAGATTCAAATGAACAATTAATAAAATCTATGTTTTTAAGCCTGCAATCACTAAAATCGATATTTTTAAATAAGCAGCCATTAAACTCTATGTCTTTTATATCATTTAAAGATTTTTCATCACTAAAGGATAGATCACATATAATGTCACTACCTTTTATTTCGTTTAAATATCCTTTATCCAAATTCTTTTTTAGACGTGGCTTTTTAATGTTATTCATATCTTACCTTTCTATTGTTTTAATGTATAAAGCACATAAAAATGCATTTGGAAACATTATTGCTAAATCATTTATTAATCTTTTATTTTCTTTTCCTATTTCATTATGTATGTAGCAGATTAGTTCTTTAGACACAAATGCTTTTTTTAAACTATTATTTTTAATAGCCTTTTTTATGGTATTAAACTTTTTAATTTCACACTTTAAAAATTCCTTTTTAATTAATACATTTGCAAAAGACGCTCTATATATTTTAGATTCATCTATGTTAAATGCTTTTAACGTATTTTCTAATACATCATTAAAGTATTTAGTATTATCACTTGATGTTATCTTCTTAAACTTTAGTTTAGCAACCCTATTTAAGTATAAATCCATGTAATAATTAAATTTATCATGCATTCTTTTATAATTCCTATCAAGGCTTCCTTTTTTAAATGTATATATGTTACCATCAAGCATTTTATATACTTTCATAGTATCATTATAACCAAAACTAATGGCTTTCCTTGAGTAATCTTTTTCAAAAGCAAGGAAACTGCCTAAATCATTTTTTGGTGTTATATAAGTTATTTTAACGTTTTTATCCTTAACTTCTCTTACCATCCCAACTGCTTTTAAATCTACTGCGATTACTTCATCTGCTCCCATACTAATTGCTAAATTAATCGGCATATTATCATAATATCCACCATCAATATATAAATTTTTGCCTATTTTAGTAGGTTTAAATGCTGGAAAACAAGAAGCAGAAGCTAACATATAACTTTTTGCATCATCTTCTGTAAGATCACCTTTTTTTACTAATTTAGGCCTTAATGAAGGAAAATGAGTAGTAACGAGGCCATAATTAATGTTTGATTTAAAAAATTTATCTTTGTTAAGTACCTTATCTATAACCTGGCTTAGTCCGGAAAGTTCAAGTCCTCCTTTTAAAGCACCTTTTGCATACTTTCCTAATATTTCTTCTTTCCCTTTTTTACTTGTATACTTATTTTTTATCTCAATATCAATTACCTTACTATAATCCATGTAATACCACAATTTAAGTGCTTTAAAATAATCTTTTTGAACCATTAATACCCCATTTAATGCCCCAACTGATGTACCACATACTATATCATAATTAATAGAAAGTTTTCTAAGTGCTTTCCAAACCCCTATTTCGTAAGCTCCTTTAGCTCCGCCACCTGATAAGACAATTGCTCTTTTCATGTTAAAACCTCTCTAATATAGATATATTATACCACATCTTTAATTTTTGTGTTATAATGTATTTGCACGTCCTCGTAGCTCAGCTGGATAGAGCACTCGCCTCCTAAGCGAGGGGTCGCGCGTTCGAATCGCGCCGGGGACGCCACTTTATTTTAAAAAAAATAAAAATACATAAACATCTTTAGGTTATGTATTTTTTATTATCTTATAAAATTAACTAGAAATAACATCCAAACACCTATTTGTGCTTTAGCACGTGCTACTCCTTCAAAAGCTGCAACTATCTTATCCGATAAGGACACCATCCAAGCTTCTTTAGATTTAGGAGCAATATTTGAAATTGGAAACATATGTGATTCTATTATATTCTGTTCTTTTTCATTTACTCCAAAATATTTAATTGCATTTTCTTTTGCCATTTTTGGATGATCAATTAACATTTTTGTTGATGTCATAATATTTTTATCATCTCTAACCAAGAAGAAATCATGCAAAGCACCTGCTCTAATAACCGCATTTGTATCAAAACCTAACATTTTAGATAATTTAAATGCTGTATAAGAAACTCTAACAGAATGATTATATCTAGTATTACCATGATGTACAATTGACTTGGTTTTTAAAAATTCCTTATGACTTAGAATTGGAGATGCAACACTCATAAATTCTTTATCTTTATATATTTTATTCATTAAATTCAATTAAATCAACCTCTTTATCCGATTATATTATATTCAAAATAAATATAACTAATCATTTAAATGTCATACTTTAAGCTGACCTATTAAGAATACCACAAATGCTTAACATTGTAAAGATACAAATGTTTGATATACAAAAAAAGAAATAGTAAAAACTATTTTTTGTAATCGCAAGCACTGCACTTTACTATTCCTTCTTTATCAGTAACTAAAAGACTATGGCATTCAGGACATAACTCGCCGGTAGGTTTATCCCAAACAGCAACTTTACATTTTGGAAAATTACTGCATCCATAAAATACTTTTCCTCTTTTAGTTTTTCTCTCGACTATTTTGCCACCACATTTAGGGCAATCGCAAACTTCAACTTGAGGTGCTTTTTCCTTTGGTTTAATATATTTACATTCAGGATATCCAGAGCAAGCTTCAAATTTACCGTATCGTCCGTTTTTTATAACCATAGGTTTACCACAGTTAGGACATACTTCTCCGGTTTCTTCGTCTTCTTTTTTCTCCATTTTATCAAATGCGTTTTCAACTTCTGGTTCAAATTCCTTATAAAATGATTCTAGAATTTTATACCATACTTTCTTACCTTCTGCTACCTTGTCTAAATCCTCTTCCATCTTAGCTGTATATTTAACGTTTATTAAATCGCTAAAGAATTCTTGTAATTTATCCGTCGTTGTAATTCCAACTTCAGTAGGATTAAGTTTTTTTTCTATTATTTTAACATATCCTCTTTGCGTTAAAGTACTAATCGTTGATGCATAAGTAGAAGGACGCCCTATTCCTAATTCTTCCATTGCTTTAATAAGCTTAGCCTCGGTATATCTTGCTGGAGGTTTAGTAAAGTGTTGATCCTTTACTATTTCTTCTGCTACAAGTTCATCATTTACTTTTAATTTAGGAAGAACCTTATCTTCTGATGACTCAAACTTACCATAAACTTTTAAGTACCCTTCAAATATAAGTACACTTCCTGTTGTTTTAAACGTTGTGTTATTATTATCCAAAGTGATTGTTGTTTGATTTAACTTAGCATCTGCCATTAGGGAAGCAAGTGCTCTTGCATAAATCATTTCATATAGTTTAAATTCATCTTTTGTTAGATATTTTTTTATAGAATCAGGCGTTCTATTTATACTAGATGGACGAATTGCCTCATGTGCATCTTGAACGTTTTCACGTTTTTTTGATTTCTTTACATAACCAATATATTCTTCACCATAATTTTCTTTAATAAAAGCATAGCTAGATTTAATAAACTCATCAGATAATCTTACAGAATCAGTTCTCATGTAAGTTATTAAACCAATAGTATCATTTTCTATATCTATACCTTCATATAATTTTTGAGCTACCTGCATAGTTTTCTTAGCAGAAAAACCTAATTTTGAAATTGCTTCTTGCTGCATAGTTGACGTAATAAAAGGATATTTAGAAGCTTTTTTCTTAGGCTTTGTTTCATAATTTGATATTACAAATTTGCTATCTAAACCATCTATTACCTTATCAGTTTCTTCTTCTGTTTTTAAATCAGCCTTTTTGCCATCCACAGTATCTAAGGATGCCTCCATATCAGCAAATTTAGCAGTTACGGTCCAGTATTCTTCTTCTTTAAAACTTTCTATTTCTCTTTCACGGTCTACTATTAGTTTAAGTGCAACAGACTGAACTCTACCTGCTGATTTACCACCTGTTTTAGACTGCATTAATTTGCTTAACCTAAAGCCTATTATTCTATCTAATATTCTTCTGGTTTCCTGACTATGAACTAAATCATCATCTATTTTTCTAGTATGATTAAATGCATCTTTTACAACGTTTTTTGTAATTTCGTTAAAAACAACTCTTTCATACTCTTCATCTTTAAGTTGTAATGCATCTTTTAAATGCCAAGAAATAGCCTCTCCCTCGCGGTCAGGGTCGGTTGCAAGATAAACCATTTTAGCCTTTTCTGCATCTTTTTTTAGAGCTGTAATATCTTTTTTCTTACCCTTTATTGCAACATAATTAGGTTCAAAATGATTTTCTAAGTCAACACCAAATCCAAACTTACCTGATGTTGCAAGATCTCTTATGTGACCTTTACTAGATACTACTTTATAATCACTGCCTAAATATTTTTCTATTGCTTTAGTCTTAGTAGGAGATTCCACTATTACTAAGTTTTTACTCATAATTTATGCCTCCTTATTTGTTTTATGTTCCTCAATGTATTTTTTAACAGGTCCATATGTACGCCTATATCCGTCAATTATACCATACTTTTCTATTAGTTCAAGGTGTTTTTTTGTCGGATAACCCTTATGTTTTTTAAATTCGTATTCGGGATGTACTTTATCTATTTCATACATTATTCTATCACGAGTTACTTTTGCTATTACTGATGCTGCCGCAATCGTTATACTTTTAGCATCACCTTTTATTATGGCCTCATGTGGCACACTTGTAAATCCATCAAGTGGCATAGCGTCCGTTATTATGTAATCAGGCTTTACTTTTAAAGAATTAGTCGCTCTTAACATTCCTTGTCTTGATGCTTCATATATGTTTATTTTATCTATTTCATCTGATTCTACTACGGAAACAGAAACTGCAAGTGCTTTTTCCATTATGATAGGATAGTATTTTTCTCTTTTCTTTTCGGATAGCTTTTTAGAATCATTTAAACCTTCTAAGACAAAATCATGTGGAAGTATTACTGATGCTGCAACAACAGGTCCAAAAAGTGGCCCACGGCCTGCCTCATCACAGCCAGCAATATTTTCATAACCTAAGTTCCATAACTTTTTTTCATTTTCATATAAGTCGGTCATTATTTATGGGCTCCCATATTCTTTTTACTGTTTAAGTATTTATTATAAAATAAACTTGCTAATATTTTAATATAATCATCAACCAAGTAATGTTTATCACCTATAATCAGTTTTCCATCTAAAGCTTCTTCTAATTCTTCATCAGAATCACATGACTGTTTAAGTGATTGTAAACATACTAAAGATAAATTATGCTTAGTTCCATATGCACTATAATCAGGTTCTGTTAACACAGTATTACCATATACATTTTTTTTACCACTTGCTTCTAAAACCAAGTTTCTAATAAAAATACGTTTATAATTTACAAGACCTTTTGAAAACGTCTTTTTCTCAATTATATCATTATTAAAATTAACATTTTCCAACACTGCTGCTAATTTACATAACTCACTGTTAGAAAAGTCTAATATTGATAAGTTATTATATATAATTTTTTCTATTTCTTTGCTTGTTAATTTTGCAAATCCGAGTAATTCATATATTTTTTTTAACCTATCATCTAAATCTATATCATTATTGTCTAAAGAATCATATCTTAATATTTTTGCTATTGTTTCATCATTCATCCCTAAACTTTTAATATAACTAAGTTTTTCATCCATTTTTACACCTCATCAAAAGTTACTTTGCCTAACTTTCCCTCTCTTAAATCCTTTATTATTATGCTAGATACTTTATCATAATCAATATCTCCACCTGATACTATGCATCCTCTTTTTTTACCAATCGCCTCATATGCCAAGATGACATCATCATTATCATAGTTTATGTTCCCATATCTTTTAAATAAATTATCTGGGTATTTTTTATCCATCTTATCAAGAATATAACAAGCAACCTTACCGAGTGGCAGGATTTCTTCTTTTATTGCAGAAAATGACGCTAAGTTATAAGCTTGATTTTCATCATCTATTTTAGGCCACAATATACCAGGTGAATCTAAAAGTTCTAAATCTTTATTTATTCTAATCCAAGAAAGCTTTTTAGTAACACCAGGTTTATCTCCTGTTATAGTAGCTTTTTTACCAACTAATCTGTTTATTAACGTAGACTTCCCAACGTTTGGTATTCCAATTATTAAGGCTCTATAGGCACGTTTTTTAAGTCCTTTTGCTTCTCTTTTATCATCTAGATTTTTAAGTAAAAGACTAGTTGCACTATATATATCAGATAATCCTTTGTTATTAATTAAATCTACCATTACAACTTTATAACCTTCTTTTTCATACATTTTAGCACACATACTAGTTTTATTTATGTCACATAAATCAGTTTTAGTCATAATCATAATCTTAGGTTTATCTTTTATTAAGTCATCTACATCCTTTATCTTAGATGAAAAAGGTATCCTTGCGTCTACTACTTCATAGATAATGTCCACCATGTTAATGTTTTCTTTTATAAGCCTTCTTGTTTTAGCCATATGGCCTGGATACCAGTTGATATTCGTAGATGGTAAACTTTTTGTATCTTCATTCATTTTTTTATTTTTTCTCATTTCTCTTTTTTGATACATATCCATTATTTATCACTTCCATTCTCTATCATTTAAAAAAATACTTAAAAGTATTTGTTTTTCGTTTTTAAGTTGAAAGTATTATATCATATTTTTGTTTATTTATAAAGTCAAGAGCCTCAAAATATTTATCTTCATATTTGAATATTACTTTTATATTACCATCTTCACTAACAACAATATCTTCAATTAACTCATCTATCAATAATCTATTTAGTTCATTTATTTTTTCTTTCTTTTTAAATATATTCATCCAATAAGCATCGTTATTTTTTATTGTTTCTTTTTCCTCCTCATATAATTGTATATCTTCTTTTATTTTTTTACTTTTATCACTATACTCTTTATTATATTGCCAGTATTCTTCTTCCGATATAAAGTTCTCTTTTAAATCTTCTTTAATTGAATTCCTTAACTTTTATAATCCTTTCGTACTGCTTAATCAATTATAAATTTCATATTTTTATTTAACTACATTGACATTATAGCCTCCAAAAGCCAATCGATATCAGCGTATAATTTCAACCGATTTCTGCTAGAATTTTTGTAGTGTTAAGGAGGTTTTTAAAATGTTATTTAAAGAAGCAATTACTTTAAGAATACTTGAATTATGTAACAAATATAATTACACTCCAAATAAACTTGCTGAATTATCTGCTATTGCACCATCAACATTAAGAGCATTACTGGCAAACAATGTAGATAATCCAAGTTCTACAATTATCTTTAAAATATGTAAAACTTTAAAAATAGAACTTAAAGATTTTTATGACTCTCCATTATTTGATATGGAGAAATTGGAGTATTAAAATAAGAGGCTTGTAATAGCCTCTTTTATCGTTTTATCAGATATATTATTTTTCCTTAATTATATTTTTACTACATATATAAGTTACTAAGAAGTATCCTCCATAAATTGCAACAATAAATATTGCAACACCAATTATTGATGATACTAAATTAGCGGCTCCAAAAGCACTTAACAAATAATTACAAAATTTAATTCCAAATATAGAATGTATAATTGCAACTAATAACGGAAACATAAAAAATATACCAATTTGTCTAAACAATGCTTTATTAATCATTTTTTCATCTACGCCTATTTTTCTTAGCATATTAAACTTTTCTACATTATCACTTGATTCCGATAATTCTTTAAGTGCTAGAATTGCAGCACAAGAAATTAAGAATATAATACCTAAGTATAATCCTATAAAGGTAACCATTGCACCTAGTCCAATACTATTTTCTTTAATTGTCATTTTAGAATCAAAATCAATAACAGTATTATTAGAATTTTCTTTGCAAATTTCACTTAACTCTTTTTCCGAAAGATTTTTTTCATTTATATCTGTAACATTATAATTAGCAGTTAAATATTCATATTTTTTCATTGAATCATTTACTGCATTATCAGGAACAACAAAAACTCCCATATTTGAATATGTTGAATTCATTGCAATAAAACCTTCTACACAACTATCATATTTTGGTTTTAATTTCTTTTCATTTATATTAAGTATTGTATCTACCTTAAGTCCCTCATTCCTGAATTTTACATATTCTGAATAATTAGCAACAATAAAATATTCATCATCATTTAATGTATATTCTTTTAGTCCAAACAATTTTGCAATTTTGTTGTAATCACTTATCTTTACAATACTTTCCTTCTTATTGTATGGCATTAAAGGATATTTATCCTTTGCAATATCATAGTAAGATCCAATACTGGTTTTTAAGTCAATATTATCAAAGTTATAAACATCAAGTTTTACTATATCTTTAAGTTTGTTATCTACATCATAGCCTAATTTTTCAAGTGTATCATATATTGAAATTTTTGAATCTTCTATTTGATTTTCAGAATAATGCTCATAATCAGTTACATTTATAAACTTACCAATTTGAACATCTGCTGGAGCCAATTTTTTCAAATTATTTGTCATAGATATTTTCATAGACATTGCACTCGATAGCACGCAAATCGTTATAAATAACATCAAACATATTATTGTCATCGAAAAAGTCATAGTATTTATTTTACTTGAAAACTGTCTAAGGGTGAAACTATTTAACCCTTTATAATAAGTGTTCTTCATACTTATAAATATTTTTAAAAGCAATCCCGATAAAGACCAAAACACAAAGAAAGTTGAAACAGCACCTATTCCCATAGGAACAAAAATACTATTTGCATAAGTCATTTTCTCAATACCACCAGTAACCTGATAATAAGCAAATCCTAATGCTATACAAGAAATAATAAACACTATTGTACAAAACAATGGATTTTTTAATTTTATTTTTTCAGATTTTTTGTTAGAATGCATTAAATCTATCAATTTACATTTACTAATATTTATAGTATTAAATATCATAACTACAAAATACATAATACTAAAATAAATCAAAGTTTTAATACAAGCTTTTGTTGAAAATACGAATTGAAATCTAGTTAAATCTGCTTCAAACATATTAGCAACCAAAATACTCATCAATTGTGATAATAAAAAACCTATTCCTAAACCAACTACCAATGAAACTATACCTATTATTAATGTTTCAATAAATAATATTAAGGATATTTTCTTTTTGCTCATTCCAAGCGTTAAATAAACTCCAAATTCTTTATTTCTTCTTTTTATTAAGAATCTACTTGCATAAACAATTAAAAACGCTAATATTATAGATACAAACACGCTAACACCAGAAAGAACATTGGTCATAAGTTTTATTATTTCTGCTGTTGTTGATGATACCTTCATCATAACTGACTGATCATCTATTGCATTGAACACATAAAAAATCGCAACACCTAGTATCAGAGTAACGAAATAGATGGCATAATCCTTTATACTCTTACTAATATTTTTTAATGATAACTTAAAGAGCATCGTTTAAGTCACCACCAAGTAATGTTACAACATCTATTATTTTATCAAAAAATTCTTTTCTAGAATTTGTTCCTTTAATTATTTCATTAAAAATTTTGCCATCTTTGATAAATATGACTCTTGAAGAATAACTTGCAGTAAATGCATCATGTGTCACCATAAGAATTGTTGCTTGTAATTCTTTATTCAAATAATCAAATTTTTCTAAAAGCATTTTAGCTGACTTTGAATCCAATGCACCTGTTGGTTCATCTGCAAGAATTAACTTTGGATTAGTAATTATTGCTCTTGCACTAGCGACTCTTTGCTTTTGACCTCCACTCATTTGATATGGATATTTATTAAGTACATTAACAATATCAAGTTCTTTTGCAACTTTTTTTATTTTTGCATCAATTTCTCTTGAATTCACATTTTGAATAGAAAGTGCCAAAGCAATATTTTCATAAGCAGTTAAAGTATCAAGCAAATTAAAATCTTGAAATATAAAACCTAACTCTTCCCTTCTAAACTTATTTAGACTATTTCCTCTTAATTTTGTGATATCATTACCTGCTACATAAATATGTCCAGATGTAACTTTATCAATTGTAGATATACAATTTAAAAGAGTAGTCTTTCCAGAGCCACTTGCTCCCATTATTGCAACAAATTCTCCCTTTTCAACATCAAATGATAGGTTATCAATTGCTTTTGTAAGACTAGATTTATTGCCATAATATTTTTCAATTTTATCAATTTTTAAGATATTTTCCATAATCTTTCTCCTTTCTGATTACATTGTAATATAAAAGATAGGATTAGTCGTTATTCTAATATTACAGAATATTACAATTTTGTAATATTTATTTTTAGTATCCAAATCTGCATAAACTTTAATCAACTTTATAAAAATCATTTTTATAAAAGATAATTGTAATTTTTGTATATTTATGTATTTCAGATTCAATAATTATCTTATGTCCTAATTTATCGCATAATTTCTTGACAATATAAAGTCCCATACCTGTTGATTTTGCCATTATTCTACCGTTTTCACCAGTGAAAGATTTATCAAATACTCTTTTTATATCGTTTTTAGGTATTCCTATTCCATTATCCCAAATAGTTAGATATACTTTATCTTTTTCATCTTTTACACTGATTTTTATTATTGGCTCGTTATTATTTTTTTTATATTTAATACTATTGTTTATAATCTGATTTAATACGAACTCTAACCATTTTGAATCCGTTAAAACTTTTTCATTATGAATATCAACTTCAAGATTAACTTTATTTTCTAATAAGTCATCTTTATTTTTTAAAGCAACATCTTTGATAATCTTCTGCAATTCAATTTCTTTGATAAGATAATCTTTCTCGGCATTTTCGCTTCGAACGAAATATAAAATTTGATCTATATAGTTATCTAACTTTCTAATTTGTTCTATATATCTCTTATCAAACATATTTTTGTTGTTATGAATTAATAAAGTTAAACTTGCTACTGGAATCTTTACTTCATGAATCCACATTTCTACATATTCCTTGAAATCGGTAATACTTAAATTATATTCTTTTACATTTTCAATCATTGACTTGTTTATATCATAAAGAATTTGATAAAAAATTTCGCCATCATAAAAGTTTGGCTTATTTAATATTTCTAAAATTAAATATTTTTTATCTAACTTATCAAGCGTATTTAATATTTTTTTGTAAAATTTGTATTTCCTGAAATAATCAAAAATAATATTAAATATTGCAACTAAAAAAAATAATATTGTCAATGCTATTTTCAAATCATTTTCCACTTTAAATGCGTTTAACATAAGAATAGCAATTATGAATCCAACAATTGACACAGTTATCTGTACTGTTTTATCTAATAAATATTTTTTAAAACTCATAATAATTTATACCCTTGTCCTTTTCTTGTTTCAATTCTATTTTCAAGTCCAAAATTTTGTAATTTATTTCTCAATCTACTAATATTTACTGTTAGAGCGTTGTCATTTATAAACTCATCATTGTTCCATAAATCTGTCATTAAATCATCACGAGTTACTATTCTACCACGATTACTTAAAAGATATGTAAAGATAATCATTTCATTTTTAGTTAGTTCTAATACCTTTTCACCTTGTTTCAATATTCCCTTTTGTGGATTAACACTAATATTATCATAAAATAAATCGTCCATATTATTATCCATTCGTTTAAATATATTTTGTATTCTCAATAATAAGATTGTTGGGTTATATGGCTTAGTAATATAATCGTCTGCACCATAAGATATAGATAAAACTTCATCTACTTCTCCTACCCTGCTCGTAACCATAATAATAGGAACATTAGATTCTTTTCTAATTTCTTTTAATAAAATTTCACCATTTTTATTAGGTAAATTAATATCCATTAAAATTAAATCAAATTTCATATTTTTTATATTTTCTTTAACATTATCAAACTTTTCTATAATTAATACTTCATACCCTGAATTTTCTAACAAAGATTTTAACTCATTTCTGATGATTTTTTCATCTTCTATAATTAATATTTTTTTCATAGTTTGTCTCCTTTCATAATTTGCTTTTTTAATCATTCATATTATATCACTTTAATTTTATAAATTATAATAATTCAGAAAATTAAATATAATTATTTTATAATTTTTTCTGCTTCAACTTTATCTAGGTTACCATATTTAATCATTTTATTTATAACTTGCCTCTGTCTTTCAATTGCTAAATTTTTATTTTGAATTGGATTATATAAAGACGGAGCATTTGGGATTCCTGCTAGCATAATTGATTCACTATCGTTCATATCTTTTGGTAATTTATTAAAATAACCTAAACTTGCTGACTTAACAGAATAAAATCCATTGCCAAAATATGAAGTATTCAAATATAATTCTAATATTTCATCCTTATTATAGTTACTTTCTATGCTAAATGCCATAAAAATTTCTGCAACTTTCCTTACTATTTTTTTATCTTGTGTAAAATAGATATTCTTGGCTAGTTGTTGGGTAATTGTGCTTCCTCCCTCTACAAATTTCATTTTTTTTATATCATTTACAAATGCTCTTCCAATAGAAATGACATCTATCCCAAAATGTTTGTAAAATCTATGATCTTCAACTGATACAACTGCTTTTAAATATATTTGAGGCATATCATCAATTTTTGTATAATCTTCTTTTTGCCTAATTGTTGTAATTTTATCCTTTAATGGCATTTTATTTATGGCATTCTTATACATTTGATAACCACTACAAATAAAATAACTTCCTATACAAATAAATATTAATAAAACTGTTATTGTAATCTTTTTAACTAATTTCATATAATGCTAATCCCTTCTTTACTAAAAAGTAATTCATTGCAATAATATTATCATTTTTTATCATATAAGTCGTCATCCTAATATTACTTAATATTACAATTTTGTAATATAATTTAATTATGTATCAAGGCTATTTCTTTATTTTAGAAATAACCTTTTTTATTTTAGTATATAGAATTAGTATTCCTATACTTAATTTTAAAATTGCAATTAACATACTTACTCAGCCTTAAAGTAGTTAAATTACTCTGAGGATCAACATCTACAACTAACACTCTTTTTCCTTGTTTAGCCAATGCTACACCAAGATTAAAGGTTGTTGTTGTTTTACCAACTCCTCCTTTCTTTTAATTTAGGCACCTTAATTTAATAAGATGGCTATGTATTTCATTTCTGGCATAAAAAAAGAACTGACCATTTTTAATCAGTTCAAATATGTTTAATAAATTTTATTTAATTTTAAAATTAGTTCATCAATAGGTTCTGTATAGATACCTTGTTTTAATTTATCATTTTTAAATTGTATTAAGGCATTTAAAATTATGTTAGTTTCTATATTCTTAATAGGTAATTTTATTTTTTTCATTATAACCACACTCCCTCTGTTTCTTATCTATATTATATAGGAATATGGTTAATAAGTTAATTGTGCAATTTAGTAAAAGTTTTTCATAACTCCTACACATTTATTTTTTTAACATTTTTCAACAAAAAATATGTTTTAAATGTAAAAAGAGATTTTATTTTTTTAATTTATTTTCAAGGGTTTAATAGTGTTTTTTCATAACTCCCCACTTGCCAGTTGATATTCGTAGATGGTAAACTTTTTGTATCTTCATTCATTTTTTTATTTTTTCTAATTTCTCTTTTTTGATACATATCCATTATTTATCACTACCTTTACTTTCGCTTATTAACCATACTTTGTTTATTATTAAGTATATTCAATTAATATTTACATATATCGATATTTATTAAACGTTATACTAATATTATAATCACTCTTCAAATCATACATATTTAAAAATCATAGATGGTTATTTACAGATTATTACCAATAGGTTATTTCCTCACTTTATATATTATAACATATTATTTTTATCTTTTATTTCAATATTTTTTATATTAATAATATTAGAGAACATACAAATATATAAGTGATACATAAAAGGACAGATTAGATAAAATCTGCCCTTGATTTAACTCTTTGTCTTTTTATTTTAATTACTATACTTTGTTTATTCGTTTAGCATTGAACTTAAATCAAAATTTAATCTTATTAATTCATCAATTGGAATTATCTTTCTACTTCTTTTTTCAATATCACATTCAAATGGCAACAGTGGGTAAAGTGAAAATCCATCAGCTATACCAAGTTTCTTACAGTCTTCCTTCCAATTAGCCCATCTTAAACCTTTGTAAAAGTCATTTACATCATCTTCATAGTTTAATATCCAATATATAAATTCAGTGTAATATAACTCTAAGTTTTCCCATTTGTTAGTATCCGGAGCATAATAATATACGTCTTTATTTTTAAGTGCAAATAACCCACCTAAAACGTCTTCTCCTATTAATATATCCATGAAATCATCTTTATTATATAGTTTATTTTTTTCAATTACGTTTAAAGCTCCACATCCATATATTCTTATCCAATTATCAACTATAAAACCACCACAATTTATAAATTGATCATAAAAAAACCTATCATTATACATATCATATTTATTTTTAAACTCACGTACAATTTCACTATTAGTATCTTTATATGTAATAACATTTTTCTTATTTGTCAATTCACTCAATAATCTCTCAGATTTCATTATTTCACAGCTTCCTTTCTATTTATTATTTAAAATCGATTTTATTCTTTATATAATTTTCTACAATGGGAATTCTCACTTTATCTTTATCTCTAGAACTTTGTTTTAAATATTCATAATATTCATTTATGTTTTGAAGATAATATTCTCCATTATATTCCGGTTTATATTCAAGCTTATCTTTGTCACCATCGCAAACACATTCAACTTCATCATTAACTATATACCAACCATTTTCTTTTCTAATTAGGTTATAATTCTTCTTTAATTCTTCTAGTCCCTTATTTGTTACCGCAATATCTAAATCTCCAGCATCATCATAAATACCTCTTAAGACAAGTGCTCCAGACGATAATATCCAAAATTCATTTTTATCAATTTTTAAACTTTCTATTAACTTTAAAAGTTCATCTTTTTTCATTCTTTTATTCATTTGTTTCCTCTATTAAGCAAAAATTAGATTAAAACATTTATTTTACTTTCTTAATCTTATTTATAGGAAAAATTCTTAAATTTACCTTACCTAAAATATCTTTCTTATCAAATAATCCTATAACTCTTGAGTCCGTTGAATTAGGCCTATTATCACCAACTACCAAATACTTATCTCCAGGTATTGTTAAGTATCCTATTTCCTCTAACTTAAAGTCATCAGTATCTTGGTGTGTAAAATTTTCATCAACTTTAAAACCATCGACGTACAAGTTTCCTTTTTTATATTCTATATGTTCCCCTGGAAGTCCAATAACTCTTTTTATTATTTTTTCATCATTCCAGGAAACTACAACAACGTCAAACCTTTTTACTCCGTTTAGCTTATAATCTAGTTTATTTAGTAAAACAATGTTATTGTTATATAAAGTCGGCTCCATAGATGGTCCATCTACAATTGCAGGGGTTATTATAAACGTTCTTACAAGTACTACTAATATTACAACTAAAACATATGGATATATATCTTTTACTATCTTTTTTATTCTTTCCTTTTTCATCTTTACTCACCTATCAAAAAATAAGGCATAAATAGCCTTATTAGTTTCTTTCTTTTAATTTCCATTGACCAACGATATCTCTTGCATAGTAAAGTTTAGCACGTCTTGCTTTACCTTTTCTTACTACTTCAATAGAATCAAGTTTTGGTGAATGAATTGGGAATATTCTTTCAACTCCAATACCACTAGACATCTTACGTACTGTAAATGTTTCAGATACACCATAACCTTTACGAGAGATTACAACGCCTTCAAAAGCTTGTACTCTTTCTTTTTTACCTTCGATTATTCTAACACCTACTCTAACAGTATCACCAACTCTAAATTCTGGTACATTAGGATTTAATTGTTTGTTTGTAATTTCTTCAATCTTATTCATTTTCTTAGTTCTCCTTTCTAAAACTTATAACCAGCAATCATGCAAAATAATTTGTATGCGGCGGATTGCCTTTTTTCAAACACTAAAATTCTATCACATAATTAACTATTATGCAAGTATTTGTTTATCAGTATCTTTCATTTAAAACTGAATTTCTTATGGATTTATTTTTTACAAATTCATTTACCAATTTATTTATGTTTTGAATTACAAAATCCAAAGCTTCTTTACTTAGAAAATTAGAATAAACCTTTATTATCATAGATTTTAACATTTCAGATTCTCCAAGCACTCTTGAAGTTGCTTCATTATCATCTGTTTGAAGAGCCATGTTTAATCTATAATTTAATATATCTATTTTCTTTCTAATGTTTTTCATCGCAACTTTTGATGCAAATGATGTTTTTACAATAAGTATTTTTGTTATATCCCCATCTTTATTTCTTCCCTTTAACTTGTAGCCTTCTAATTTTTTAGGATCAAATATCGTTATTGCAACCAATTTTTCTTCTAGTGAAAGTTTATAAACTGTGTTTTTAGTTTCTTTTTTCGTAACCTTTTTTGGAGTTTTCTTTTCTTCTACATCATCTTTTTTATCTTCTTTAATTTCGGTTACCTTAATGTTTTTAACATCATCCATTGATATTTTAAAACCACTTTTTTTCATACCACCTTTTTTCAAAATCATTTTCTTTCTTAAAAGGTCTGGTCTTTTTTCTTTTGTTACAAGAAGTCTTTGCTCTTTTCTCCATTCATCAATTTTTTTATGATCTCCTGATAATAATACTTCAGGAACCTTCATACCCCTATAGTTTCTTGGCTTGGTATAAGTTGGATAGTCAAGTAAGTTTTCATTAAATGAATCTATTTCGTGTGATTCTTCTTCTATTACTCCAGGAAGCAATCTTACAACAGAATCAGCAATAACCATCGATGGTAATTCTCCTCCGGTTAAAACATAATCTCCTATTGATATTTCTTCATCACAAAGCAAACTTATTCTCTCATCGAATCCCTCGTAATGGCCACATATAAATATTAAGTGTTCTTCCTTTGATAGTTCATATGCTTTCTTTTGCGTGTAAGGTTTTCCTTGAGGAGAAAGCATGATAACCTTTGATTTATCAGTTTTTAGGCTTTCTACTGCATCATATATTGGTTGACACATTAAAACCATACCAGCTCCTCCACCATAAGGAGTATCATCCACCTTTTTATGTTTATTTTTTGCAAAATCTCTAAAATTACAAGTATTTATTTCTACTTTCTTAGATTCTATCGCTCTTTTTATAATTGATTCATTTTTAAATCCATCAAACATTTCTGGAAAAAGTGTTAATATATCTATTTTCATGATAAAAGTCCTTTCACTTCATATACAGATACTTTTTTATTTTTAATATCAATTTCTTTTATAAAAGCATCAACATATGGAATCATAATGTTATTATCAAGCACTAAAACTTCATTTGCAGGAGTATCTAATACATCTTTTATAACACCAATTGTTTTATCATTTATTATAACATCAAATCCAATTAAATCAACTGATAAAAACTTATTTTTATCAAGTTTTAATTCATCTTTATTAATGTATACGAAAGAACCTTTTAAATGTTCAATCAAATTAATGTCATAGTTATCTTTAAATGTTACCATATCAAAGTTTTTATGTTTCCTATAAGTTTCAACAACATACTCTTTCTTATCTTTACCAACATAGAATTTAAAACCTTTAACAAACACTTTATCTTTATGTCTAAAATTAGATAATATTCTAACTTCACCTTTAATACCATGAGTATTAACTAATTTTCCAATATATAAATAATTCATATTTTATCTCTCCCATCAAGTAAAAATAGTTTAACTTTTATTTGTTCATTTCATACATAATAATTGAAGATGCAACTGCTACATTCAAACTTTCACAATCATCATTCATATTTATATAGACATTTTTATCTAGTTCTTTTTTAATATCTTTGCTTATTCCTTGTCCTTCATTTCCCATTACAACTGCAAGTTTTTTATTCTTTTTAAGTGTACTTATATCCGTGCCATTCGTAACAGAAGTACCATATACCGAGTATCCATTTTCTTTTAGATAAGGAATAAAATACTTTAAATCTTTTGTTACAACGTTTACTTTAAAAAGCATTCCTTGAGCTGCTCTTACAACTTTCTCATTATATTTTTTAACGCACCCCAAGCTAAGCACTACCGTATCTATGTTAAATGCTTTAGCACTTCTTATTATGGTTCCTAAATTTCCTGGGTCTTGAACATCATCTAATATAATTATTTTATCTCCAAGTGTTAAATCTTCTTTAATAAAACTAACTATTCCAATAACATCCGTTTTAGATGGAAGTGTGCTTATATAACTCATAACACTTTTTGACACAACGTTATTTACTACGCCAAAGTCACAATCAGTAGTAGAATAAGTTTCAAGCAAAAGACCACTTTTTTTAGCTTCGTTAACAAGGTGCATTCCTTCTACAACAAACTTTTTTTCTTCATTCATAAATTTATTTGTTCTTAATTTATTTAAATATTTTATTTTTTTATTATCTTTAGATTCTATTATCATAAATTACTCCTTCAACTTTTTTCTAACTATTTTATAATCAGGGCAGTATTTTTCTACAACACCCCAAAACGCCTTACTATGATCAAAATGGACAAAGTGTGATAATTCATGAACTATAACGTAATTTAAATACATAGGATCTTTTTTTATAAGCTCTAAATTAAGTGTAACAGAGTTATCTCTTCTGTTACATACTCCCCATCTTGTTTTCATACTTCTAACCTTAATTATAGGATACGGGATTTTTTCATCAAATACGTAATATGCTTCATCTAAGTATTTTTTAAATACTTCTTTTGCATATTTCTTATACCAATTATTAAGCATGACATCATCTTTTACGGTAATTGTATCTAAATCATATATCGGCCTTTTAACATCTTTATAAATAACGTTTAAATTTTTTCCTAAAAGATTCTTAGCTTCTTTTTTCTGAGTTTTATTTTTTATGATTTGTTTATCTATCATTTTTTCTATTGATCTTCTATTATCTTCTAATACTTTTTTTATAGAAAGTTTAGTAAAAAAATAATTACAAGTTACTTTTATTTCTAAATTATCTGTTACTCTGATATATAAATTTTTATTATTTTTCTTTTCTATTATAACTAAATAATCATTATCTAAATAATTAAAATGCATATTACCACCTAGAAGATATTATATCACATAATAAGAAAAAAGGCTTAAGTAGCCTTATTTTCTTTCACTTGTATTTTCGTTTTTTTCTTTTTTTGATTTTACATTATAACCTTCTAATATTTTTGGCTAATTTCAAATGCTTCATCATCCGTTATATAATCATGACTTATTTATTTAAAAATATATCAATATCAGAATAAGCCACAAGCATTTTTAAAAAACTTTTCCTGATTTTGTATACGATTTATTTGCGCTTTCCATTATATCTATTACTTCGTCATTTGCATCTTTGTATTTCAATTCTAATATAGCAAGATTAATAATATCTTTTATGTTTTTATTATCTACTGGTAAGTAAGAGACATAATTGCATCTAAAATCATCAAGAAATTCACCTTCCATAATTAATAACTGATCCACTACTATATCAACCCATAATTTATCTTCTGATGATAATTTGGACTTGCTTTCCTTTATTTTCTGTTTCAACTTAGATTTTTCATAAGTACTTATTCTGTTCGTTCTAGAACCTATTTTAATATCAATTTCCTCTGTTACTGCGTGGCTATTTGCTAATTCAGTTATTTTTTCTTCTTGCTTTTTTATTATACTTCTTAAATCTCTTTTAATATCCTCAAATATAACATCTTGAAAGTGATTTTTCTTTAATAATTTGAATATTTCATGACACGTTAGCTTAAATTTTTCAAAATTTTTTTCATAATTTATACACATTATTTCGGTAAGCAAATTAATTAGTAGTGATATATCAAGCACAATGTTTTTATATTTTGCTAAAAAATTGTTGCTTGCGAAAATGAATTTATTTTTTGGCTCTTCAATCAATTTTTGTGTCAATGAATCACCGTGTAATATATCACTTTTTCTATCTGTACCTTTAGTTTTTCTGTTATTATCCATTTTAACTAAAAAACTCTTTGATTTGCATAATTTTTGCATCATACTAGAAAAAGATTCTGGAGTTATATATTCATTTTTATCATCCATCCTTAAGTCACTTAAGAACATTTTATAAAGTTTGCCACATATTTTTTTAAATATCTTTTCATAATCATCATAAGTTATACTAGATTCCATAAAATTATTGTATCCATACATGTATAATATTGCGGCGGATTTTTCTAAATACGTATTATCATAAGCTACATTTTCAAATGAACTTTCTTTTATTAATTTTAAGGTATAAAAAACAGTCTTGATATCTTCTTCAAATTGTTCTTTTTCAGTTTCTAACATGATAATCGCATCATTAATCTTGTTAACATCCATGCTTTTCAGCTCCTTTAAATATAATTATCTTACTTTAACATCTAAATTATCATCTTTATAATTAATGTCATTTATATGATTTGCTAATCTAATTTGAGTAATAGCCATTAAACTTACACTTTTATCATCATTTTTTCTTTCAAATTTACTAGCCAATCCACTATATAACAAATATGCCCTTGGATCATCGAAAGACGGAAATTGATCATAACTAAGTTTATCAAATGGCGTTCTAAAAATTTCTTTATAAAATTTATTTATAATAGCTTTTATTTCTTTATCTTTATTAATATTATTTACTTCTGCATTATGTGCATTAATAAAGCTCTCTGTGATATCACCAAAATATATGTTTTCAAAACTTTTAGAACCGTCTTTATTTTTTTCTACATTTTTTATTTTTGCATTTAATTCATCTTTGAAATCAGGAATCTTTTCAACCGTATCTATCGGTTTTTTATTTTTATATAATTTATATATCTCACACATATTACTATACAGTTTTTGCTCCGATTCTATTAACAAGCAAATTTCTTTATAGGCAGTTGCAATTAAGTTTATAAACGTCGTTAAAACTATCGTATATTTTTTTCTGTCTTCATAGTCTACGTTTGCCAAATCAACTAGAGATATAAGATCATCTATTAATTTTAGAAGTTCTTCCCAATTTTTTGGAATATAAATTTCATATCCATATTTATTACCAACTACCGATCCAACGATTTTTACAAGTCCATTTCTAGTAAATGCACCCTTTTGTTCTAAGTGCTGCAACTCTTCTTCTGAAAAATCATAAAATTTAAAACCAAAAACATCCTTTAAAACATTTAAAATGTTTTCTCTACCATTTTTTGTATTTAAAGCTTTTTTTATCTTTTCTTTATAACAACAATATTGTCTTTCTTCTGCCTTACTAACAGGATTAAAAACAACTTTTGTTGCACAGCAAGAACTATATAATTTTTTTTGTTCGTTTAAAGAATCAACCATTCTCTTTACTTCAAATGATCTTTGATTAAAGAATTCAAAAAATTCTTTTATTGTATAGTCTTTTAACATTTTTTCTTCCATACAAAACACCCCTTCATCAACGGTCAGTTATGATAACAAAAAAGAAGAGTTTTGTCAAATTACTCTTCTATATTACTTTTTTATTTGATTTTTAGCATTTTCTATTATTTGAAAATATGCTTCATCAATAAAATTATTATTGATTTTTTTAGCTACATCAGCATCTATATATGAAGGCAAACTTGTTTCATAAAATCCTTCCCTATATAACACTTTAGGACTACTTACACTTTTATCAGTTGTATAACATGCTTTCGTTTGTATATCAACGTAACAACTTATAAAAGAAAATGGTAAAAAATCATCGTTATTAATTTTACTTTTCTTCTTTGCTATACTAATAAAATTTTCATCATTCTTATCAAGTAACACTATGCTATGTAATAATTTATTTTTTCTCATAATAGCCTCCATATAAATTGACAATATATTATCAAAAAGAAATAGCTTTGTCAATTATATTTTATCTAACAACCAGCGTTTTAATCTCGATTTCATTTTTTCTTTATTAAAACAAACTAAGTTGACTTGATTCTGGAAGCTGATTTAGTATTCCCATCATACGCATTCTATCTGTTAAGGTTTGGGATACTTTTCCTCTTACCTGGATATCTTCAACACTAATAAATTTGCTTTTTTCTCTTTCTTCAACTATTTTTTTAGCAACCGTATCACCTAGGCCATCAATAGATGCAAATGGTGGATATATCGTTGTTTCATCTTTAACTCCCCAAATGGTAGCACTACTTTTATAAAGATCAATTGGTGCAAACGAAATACCTCTTGCGGTAGCTTCTAGGCACACCTTAAGACTTTCTAATTGTCCTAATTCCTTATTAGTAGCATCAAAGCCTTTATTTTGTATTTCTATTATTTTAGCTTTTATTGCATCATATCCTTTAATCATTACATCAACATCAACGTCTGTTGCTTTAGATGTAAGCCAAGACGCATAAAAATATACTGGCATATGAACTTTATACCAAGCTATTCTAAAGGCTGATATAACGTATGCTGCTGCGTGAGCTTTAGGAAACATGTATTTTATCTTACCGCATGAATCTATAAACCAATCTGGTATGTTAGCTTCTACCATCGTCTTTTTATGTTCTTTCCAAGTTTCAGGATCTTTTGATGCCCTTCCTTTACGAACAAATTCCATTATCTTAAATGCCTTAATAGGTTTTACTCCGTGATACATTAAGTATACCATTATATCATCACGACATCCTATAACATCTTTAAACGGAACGATGTTATTTTTTATTAAGTCCTGTGCGTTTCCAAGCCAAACATCAGTACCATGTGATAAACCTGATATTTTAATTAATTCCGCAAATGTTGTAGGCTTTGTTTCTGCAACCATGCCAATTGTAAAGTTAGTACCAAACTCTGGTATTCCAAGTGTTCCTGTCTTACACATTATCTGTTCGTTAGTAACTCCTAGTGCCTTTGTTGACGTAAATATACTCATCGTATCTTTATCATCTAGTGGAACCTTTGTTATATCAGTATGAGTTAAATCTTGAATCATTCTAAGCTGAGTTGGGTCTGAGTGACCTAGTATATCTAGTTTAAGAACGCACTCATCAATTGCGTGATAATCAAAGTGGGTTGTTCGCCAAGCACTTGTTACGTCTTCTGCTGGAAACTGAAAAGGTGTAAAATCAAATACTTCCATATAATCTGGAATAACAACTATTCCGCCAGGATGCTGACCCGTTGTTCTTTTAACGCCCGTACATCCTAGTGCTAAACGTTCTATTTCAGCTGGTCTCATGTTTATTTCTTTATCTTCACAATAACCTTTTACATATCCATATGCTGTTTTTTCTGCTACCGTACCAATTGTTCCTGCACGGTATACGTTATCAGCACCAAATAAAACTTTGGTGTACGCATGAGCAGATGCTTGGTTTAAATCACTAAAGTTAAGGTCGATATCTGGAACTTTATCTGCGTTAAAGCCTAGGAATGTTGCAAACGGCATATCTTGTCCATCTTTGTATAAATCTTCGCCGCAGCAAGGACATTTCTTATCAGGAAGGTCAAATCCTGTTGAATACTGGCTACCAAGTGTCCTTCCATCATCAAACGTAAATATGCTATGTTGGCATTTTAAGCATCTATAGTGTGCTGGAAGTGGATTAACTTCTGTTATACCCATCATTGTTGCAACAAATGATGAACCAACAGAACCACGGGAACCTACTAAGTAACCATCATCATTTGAGTGTTTAACAAGTCTTTGTGCAATTAAGTATATCGGATCAAATCCCCCACCTATAATACCACCTAATTCCTTGCTTACTTTTTTATTTAATGAATCATCCGTTAAAGTGCCGTCACAATCGTCCCAGTTCTCTTTAAAATAACAACTTAATAGTTCTTTAACTGAGTCAAACCCTTTAACTATAACCTCATGCAAATTTCTAAACGTTTCTTCTTTTAATTTTTCATCTGTTATGTCAGGGTTGTTCTTTTTTAAATTCTCCTCACATACTTTATATACGATGTTACCATATAGTTCCATTGCAATACGTTCTTCTATATTATATGGAAGAGGTGTACCATACCAATCTTTTGCCTTATCATATACTAAGTCCGTTACAACTCTTGGACAATCAAGGTAAGACTTTCCATCATCTGCCTTTACCCTTGGTGAAAAAGGAATTCCATGAGTATCTATTATTACCTCTATTTCATCTACCATGTCAAGAACCTTATTGGTGTTAGAAACAACTATTTCGTATGCTAAATCTTTTCCTAAGAAAGCAAAGTTATCAAGCATTTCATTTGTTGTTCTAAAGTGTTGACTTGGTATTTCTTTAATATCTTTTTTAGCTAGTGGATGACGTCCACCACCTGGAACCTTTTGATTAACAATTATTTGTCTATATATTTTATCTTCTCTTCTAAAGTGGTGAACATCTCCTGTTGCAACAATTATCTTACCAGCTTCTTTTGTAGCAGACACCACCTTTTTAATATGAGTTTCAAGTTCTTTTTCGTCCTTAAAATCTCCCATTTGTATTAAATGATTATAGACTTCTGGAGGTTGAACTTCAACATAATCATAAAAGTTTATTATGTTGGTTAATTCTTCCCCTTCTTTACTTCTTGCTTCTTTAAAAACTTCTGATTCATAACATCCACTTCCTATTAAAACGCCTTCTCTTAAACGTTCTACTTCACTACGCAAGATTCTAGGTGTTTTATATAGGTAAACGGTATTAGCAAGCGATATCATTTTAAATATGTTTTTAAGTCCTTTTTTATTAACCGCAATCGCATTAAAGTGATACGTTCTACCAAACTTATGAATTTCACCTTTAGGGACTAACCTATCTAAATCACTTATTTTTTCATAGTTTTGTGCATCTAATTTTTGTAAAAACTTATGAAAAACGTGAGCCGTTCCTTCAGCATCATAATCCGCTCTATGGTGAGCATCTTCTTCCCAAGGAACGTTATATCTTTTAACTAAGGCTGAAAGTCCATGTCTTGCGTATCCTTGATCTAAGGTTCTAGATAATTCTAAAGTATCTATTACGGTGTTTTTAAACTCTCCTAAATTATATTTCTTCATTGCCATTTCAATAAAAGAAATATCAAACTTAGCATTATGAGCTACCATAGGTAAATTACCAGCCCACTCTAAAAATTCTTTTGTTACTGTTTTTTCATCATCACAGCCTGATACCATTGCATCAGTAATACAAGTAAGCTCAGTAATTTTATCCGGTATATGCCTTTTAGGATCAATTAATTTATCAAACCTATCTATTATGTCACCATGTGATATTTTAACTGCACCTATTTCTATCATTTGGTCTTCGCCCGCAGCATTAAATCCAGTTGTTTCGGTATCAAATACAACGTAAGTGTTATCCATTAAAGAATCACAAGTAGGCCTTACAACTATGTTTACGGTATCATCAACTAGCGTAAGCTCCGTACCATATAAACCTTTAAAATGTTTACTTTTATCTTCTATTTTTTTATTGTGATTCTTAATAAGACTATATGCTATTGGAAATGCTTGGCATCCGTTATGATCTGTTATTGCAACACCACGGTATCCCATGTTAATTGCGTTTGTAACAAGTTCACACGTATGCTTACCTAAGTCTAACTTAGTTATACCATCCATTTGACTCATCATTGTATGAGCGTGTAATTCTACTCTTTTTTCTTTTGCATCATCTACTACCGTCATGTCTTTTGAAGGTATTTTCATAACGTTTCTAATGTTTAATACAAGGTCTTTAGCATAAATATCTTGTTTTACATATCCATTAATTCTAAACCAACCAGACTTCATTTTTTTAGATAACATCTTAAATAAATCTGCATCTTTTGTAAAAATTTTAGCATAAATACTATCAGTATTATCACTTATTTTAAAGGTTAATATTTTAAATGCACTTCTTGATGATTCAAACTCTTCAACACCAAAAACGTAAGCTTCAACGGTAACGCCTGATTCTTCCGCAATTATATCCTTTATTTCGGTTATTGCTCCCTTTGGCTCATCACCTAAAATAACAGGATTTTCCTCCTTAGGTTTACTTTGAGTTTCTATTTTCATTTCTTCTTCTAATTCTTTTTTTACCTTTAATCTGTTTTCTTCGTTTATAAATGTTTTTATTTTTAAGTTAGGATAACCACATACCTTATAATATTTTAAGATACTTTCTAAATGGTTATTTAATATGTTTTCTTCTGCGATATTATCGGTATCTATTATAAGAGTATCTCCTGACATCTTAACTTTTTTCTCTATAAATAACTCTTTCATAGGCTTAGTTAGAGTACTTTTTAAAATAGCTTCTTTATAGTAATTTAAACAGTCATCAAAGTTTACATTTCTAAGTACAAATTCCGATTTTATAGACCCCATTTCAGGAAAGCCTTTTTTCATGTTTTGATCTATATATTCTAATACTTTGATATCTAAAGGATTATCTATTTCAATTACAAAAATACCATTACGTCTTGTATGATCAAGTTTAAGTTTTAGTATTTTACCATTATTAAAAAACTCATAATATTCTTCTGGCAAACTAATTTTATCTAATAATAATTTCAATTTATCATGCATTAATATCACCTTACTTCAAACAATTAATATTATAACATTTATTATTTTTTTATCAAAGAAAAAAATAGCCTTTTAGCTATTTTCGTTTATTAATTTTGATAAACCTTTTATTTTATAACCACGACTTTCTATTACGCTTATAATAAAGTTAAATTTAGATGTATCAAATTCATCTAAGTCATATACTATCATAACACCTTTTGATAAATCCTTTTTTAAATCAGTTATGCTAGGATTAACAAGTTTTGGAGAAAGAGTTAACATTTTCTTAGAAGCACATATATCTTTATAATTATCATTTTTAACCTCATTTAAGCAAAATAAAGAATCTTTAAGGGTAATACTTTCTATTAAATTGTTAGTAACACTTATCATGCTTTTAGAGTACTTATTATCATAGCCTAAATTATATATTTCAGAATTTAAATTAACCATGCTAAAAGCAGTTTCAACGTTTTTCTCTAAATATGATCCGTCTATAAAGAAATTTACGGTAACATTTGTTTTAGCAAGAATGCTTAAAAGTTCAGATACATTAGTAGAATTATTCACTTTAAATATTATGGATACCATGTTTTTAGAAATACCATTTGTTATATAGTAATCATAAGTTTTAGTAATTGACGTATTTGGCTTTTTTTTATCATAAACTAATTTTTGTTTGCTAAAAGTGTCATCTTTTTTCATGTTTTTATATGATTTTTCTTCGTTTATAATTAAACCTGACATACCAAGAATCATCTCATCGTCCTTTATTTTTGGTTCAACTGGTTTTACGTCATGCGCCTTTTTATATGAGATAACCTCCTTCATTAGTGGGTCATTACCTCTAGCTTCGTTAAATACTTTATCAGTATATATAAAACTAAGTAGTAAAAGAAGAAATAAACTAAATAATTTAATTGTATTTTTAAACAAAACTATCACCTAATTAAGCGTATGAAAAAAATAAAAAAAAAGAATTATAAAATAAATTATAATTCTAAATCTACTCTATTTTTATGGTAAGAATTCTTATTCAAAATAATTAAGCATCATAGCTTTTTTAACTTCTTTTAATGTTTCCTTTGCTTTTTGTCTTGCTTTTTCTGTACCTTTTCTTAGTATCTCATATATTTTTTCTGGATCTTTAGCAAGTTCTTCTCTTCTTTTTCTAATAGGTGCTAACTCTTCTTGCATGATATCATTTAAAAATCTTTTTATCTTCATATCTCCAAGACCACCTTTTCGGTAATGATCTTTTAACTCATCTAAGTTTTTATACTCAGGCATAAATTTCTCAAACGAATCATCTTTGCAGAAAACATCTAAGTAAGTAAATACAACGTTACCTTCTACTTTACCTGGATCTTCTACCCTTATATGGTTTGGATCAGTATACATACTAAATACTTTCTTTTTAATTTCTTCAGCACTATCTTTTAGGTAAATACAGTTATTTAAAGACTTACTCATTTTAGCATTACCATCTATTCCAACTAGTCTTCTTTCGTTTACGTTTTCTGGAAGAAGTGCTTCTGCTTCGACTAGTGTATCACCATAAATAGAATTAAACTTTCTAACTATTTCTCTTGCTTGTTCAAGCATTGGTAACTGGTCATCTCCAACTGGAACGATATTAGCCTTAAAAGCAGTTATATCTGCTGTTTGACTTACTGGATAAGTAAAGAACCCCGCTGGAATACTTTCTTCAAATCCTCTTAATTCTATTTCTTGCTTAACGGTTGGATTTCTGTGTAAGCGAGCTACACTAACCAAATTCATATAGTAAAAGGTAAGCTCAGTAAGCTCTGGAACCTCAGACTGAATAAAGTAATTAACCTTTTCTGGGTCAATGCCGCATGCTAAATTATCAAGTGCAACTTCTATTACGTTATCCCTTACCTTTTTTGGATTATCAAAGTTATCCGTTAGCGCTTGCGCATCTGCTGCAAACAAATACATTTCATCATAATTTCCTTCGTTTTGAATTCTTACTCTGTTTTTAAGTGAGCCAACATAATGTCCTATATGTAATGGTCCTGTTGGTCTTTCTCCTGTTAATATAATATTTCCCATTATAACTTTTCCTTCTTTCTATTTATATTTTTATGTTTATTTAAATTGTTAATACACCATCGTTTTGTAAGCATAATAAAAAGTCCCTCCTATATATTAAAAAAACTCTAATCCAACCATAGGATAAGAGTTATAATTCTTAAGTTTAATGCCACCTAATACGTACTATCATACATATGTTATAAGATAACGGGTAACTTCCGTAATGCCATACTATAATTTTCCGGCATCATCTGGCAAGTCCATTTACTAAAAAGATTATATAGCATCACACCAAACAGCTACTCTCTTAGGATAATCAGATTCTAGCTACTACTCTTGCTAAAGCGATTTAAATATAAATATAACTAAATTATATAGAAATAGTGCTATTTTGTCAACATCATATAAAATACATTTTTTCGTAAGTAGCATCCTCTATTTTATCAAAATGATTTTTAATAGCGTTACTCTTCGCCTTACAAATTACATCATCATTAAAAGAATATAATGATACAAAAATAGAATCACACACCGATAAGTAAAGCTTTAGTTTACATTTCTTATAACAACTAAGGTCTAAAATATAACTCATATTAGATGTTTTATCATAAATTGCAAGTGATAAAAACACTATGTAATAATCTTTCTTTTTTATAATGCTTTCAAACTCATCTTTTGTATATATATTCTTTTTAAATAAAAAGTTACCACTTTTATCAAACACTTCTCCATTTACCATTATGTTATCAAAAGAAGATGCAATACCATCTAGTATTTTACATAAATAATTGTCATATTTATTTCCAATTTCAAAACTAATTCCTAGCATAATAATCACCATATAAAGTATATCATAAATTCTATTCATTAACCATTTTATCTATACCGTTAAATAAATTATTCATGCCCCATTTAAATCCTTTAGCAAAACTTTTAGAGGTAAAAAGTCCAAAGTTAGATACCTTATTTGAGTAATTCTTTTTCATATTAACCACGTAATTTTCTACCTTTATTTCTTTGCCTTCTTTAACGTCCTTTTCAAATTGTTTTACCTTCTCCTCGGTAAGTGATGCTTTTTTATTATTTAAATCTTCATAGTAACCACCCGCTTGTGCAAAATACAAAACTAAAAAGGAAAAGAATAATAACCAAATAAACCCATGAAATATCTTTTTATAACTTATCATATAGTTTCCCTTATGTACTTTATTATTGCATTATTAAGTACTTCTATCGTGTTTTCTACTTCTTCTTTTGTATTATCTTTTCCTCCTACTTCAACTAAAAATACGTTTTCTGATAAATCCTGATTATAAACGCCATTATATCCCTTACCACCGTGATATGCTACGTTTCTTGATATGGTTGGAACAATTTCTTTAACTATGTTATTTAACCTTTCCGTATTTACCTTATTTTTCTCATAATTAGGGTTATCAGTTCCAACAACAAACAAGATTTTAGCATAACTTTTATTTTGATAAGAAGTTGTCGTTATATTTTTTCCAGCAGAATCCCTATGAATATCAAAAAAATATTTTAAATTAGGATTTTGCATCATCTCCTCATTTAAGTAAGTTTTTGACGCCGTATATGATTTATAGTATTTTAAATTATTATTTTCTAAAAAAACTTTCATACTCTTTTCTTCTAACGAAGCCTTATACTCGGAATTATTTAATTTACTAGTTAAATAATTTGCAGCAGAATAAACGTCATATCCGTTATAACTTTCCGTTTGATGAGTGTTATATACGTATATTATAGGAGGACTATCAAGCGCGGATGATGAAACAGTATTTGTTTTTACATCGCTATTATTACTTTTTTTAGTATCTGATTTAGTTACGTTACCCACCTTTTTAATATTATCATTTAAAAGGCTTACCGGATTATTAATTATATTATCTAGTACTTCCTCGCTTTCACGCGCCACATTAAATTTTATATAGTTAACATCTTCGTTTAGTATCTTATTTTTTAACTGGTTATCCTTTAAATACTTTAATATAAAAATGTATGAAAAAAAGAAAAAGAAAGTAAAAATAATAACTTTAAATTTAGATTTCCTTTTTCTTATAATTTTCCTTGATTTAAATTCTTTCATAGTATCACCCGCCCTCTATAAAATATCATAGATGGTGCATCTTATTTGTCGGTTTTAGGTTATATGTTATGAATACTATGATTTATTCCGTAGCTTATTACGTCACTTAATTTTGAAAGTATAAAATCAACTTCTTTTGGAGTTACCATAAGATTATATCCGATAGGTGTTAAAACCTCATATAATAGCTTTTTTATTTCGTTATCACTAAGTGCTCCTACAAGTCCTAGAAAGTTTTTTCTATCGGCAGGCGTTATTTTAGTTTCTTTATTTAGATAATTAACTGGTCCTTTTATAAACTTATTTGATTTATCATTTATGTGGTTTTTATTATAAGCATAATTTTTAACCATATAATTAATAGTGTCTGAAACTATTGTACTCGCATCTATAACAGTTGGAATTCCGACCGATATTACCTTGGTATTAAGTGTTTCTTTTGATATTTCCTTTCTTTTGTTTCCAATACCACTGCCTGGAGAAATTCCGTTATCTGTAACTTGAATACTTTTATTAACATTTTCTATCGATGATGAACATAAAGCATCTACTAATATTACCAAATCAGGTTTTAATACACCTACTACTCCTTTTACATAATCACTTGTTTCTATTCCAGTTTGACCTGTAACACCCGGTGCTATAGCTGCTAATTTAGATAATTTATCATCAACGTTTATGTTCATATCGAAAAAATGATTTGTAACAATTAATTTACAAATAACAAGTGGTCCTAGTGCGTCCGGAGTAGACTTTTCGTTTCCAAGACCTATTACAAGGGTTTTATAATCTTTGTTATATCCTATCTTTTTAAGCATCTTCTTAAATTCCCTTTCAAATATATTACTAACTAAATTTCTAGCATCACTATCCGTTACATCATCAAATAAAATAGTTAGATAATTGCCTGGCTTTTTATTAAATGGATTATCTTCATCAAGCTTCATCCAAGATATTTTAACACCATCTTCTAATGTTTCATTACTTAACTTACTAGTTTCTTCATCTAATAAATCAACTATCATATCAGTTCTTACTTCATATTTACTTAAATCTATTTTATGCATTTTTTCTTCACCCTTATATATTTTTACCAAAAACAGTAATTATTATTGATTTTTTATTATTTTTTTGATAAACTATAAGAAGTTAATGACGCCAGGAGGTGAAAAAATGCCAAATATTAAAAGTGCTAAGAAGAGAGTTAAAGTTACATCTACTAAACACGAATCCAACATTCCAGTTAAAGGTAGTATGAAAACTGCAGTTAAAAAGGTAGAAAAAGAAGCTACTACAGAAAATCTTAACATTGCTAACAAGAGAATCGATAAAGCACGTAACAAAGGAATTATTACTGACAATAAAGCATCTCGCTTAAAATCAAGATTAGCTAAAAAAGTAAATGAAACGAAGTAATTATACTTCTTTTTTTTATGCTTTATTGGTATAATAATTATGGTGATGATATGAATATAAAAAAACTAGTTAAAGTAGCAGTTACGGTTATAATAATAGTTATATTAGGATTTTTAATAAAAGATAATTATTATCTATTAACAAATAAAATAGAATACGTATACACAAAGTATCTTCAAGGAGATATAAGACAGAACTTAACTGATAATAAATACCGCAAAAAAGAAAATTATGGTTATGTAAAGATAAATGAAAATACTACTTTAAAAAACAAAGATGACGTTAAAAATATGATATACACATATCTAGATGCTGGTTGGGATTATTATACCGTTAAGTGTGATGCTGATTATCTAGACTGCACTAACGACATAAAAGAAATTGTTCAAAATAATACTTACTTAACCGATCTTTCAAATTTTGTTCATCCTTTTAACACGTTTGATAAAATTAACACAACATTTGCAGCTAGTGGCAAAGTAAAACTTAAAAAGGAACCTAGATATAGCGATAGTCAAATAGATACTTTAAATAAAAAGGTAGATGAAATATACAAAGAAAATTATGACTCTAGCAAAAACGTTTCAGAAAACATTAAAATATTTCATGATTACATAGTAAATCATACTAAGTATGACCAAAGTAACACAACCGGGTTATCTAACGTAGGTTCAAGCTCTGCTTATGGAGTTTTAATAGATGGCATTGGAATATGTAGTGGTTATAGTGATGCAATGCAACTATTTCTTGAAAAAATGAACGTTAAAAACTATCGTATATCATCTAGCACTCACGAATGGAACTTAGTCTATGTGGAAGGCGCTTGGCGTCATTTAGATTTAACCTGGGATGATCCTATTATGAGTGATGGTTCTGATGCTTTAAAAGAAGATTACTTTTTAATTGATACAAACACACTATTATCTAAAGATGATGGAGAGCATAACTTTGATTCTTCAATATATATTGAGGCAAAATAAAAAGGACAGTAAAAGTCCTTTTTTTAGTTAAATAAATTTATAATAGAAGCCTTAAGAGCGTTATAAATTTCTGGATTAATAACAGTAAGTGTTGCAACAGATAAAAGTATTAATAAAATAATTATTATAATAATAAAACTTATGTTAGCCTCCTTCATGGTATCCTTATCTAATTTTGAAGGTCTTCCAACTTTGCCTTTTGCCATTTTAACACATCTCCTATCATTAATATGATACTAAAATAATCAATTATTTTCAATATAATTAACTACTTCTTTTATCGTATTGTCAAAGTTATTTACATCACAATTAAACCACTTTACATCAAGTTGATGATTAAAGAAGGTATATTGTCTTTTAGCATAATTCCTTGATCTTTGTTTTATTAGGTTTACTGCATCTGCCTTGCTTATTTTTTTATCAAAATACATATATAATTCTTTATACGCAATTGCAGTTTTAATTGCTTTACTAAATATTTTTCTGTCATAGAAGTATCTAGCCTCTTCTTCTAAGCCTTCTTCCATCATTTCATCTACCCTTTTATTAATTGCATCATAAAGTTCATCTCTAGGTCTTGTAAGACCTATTATTTTAGCATCATAAATCATCTTATTTGACACCTTATTAGAGTTACCATCACCATGATTATTTAAGTAGCTTTCTAATCTTTGTCTATTATTTATATGGATTTTTGTATCATTATCTAACTTTTTAACCATATCATATAATTCTTTATTAGTATAAGTTGAATAATCATTTCTTATGCCATCATTTTCTTTAAATTCATAGTTATATAGCAAAGCCTTTAGATATAAACCAGTACCTCCTACTATAATTATGTTTTTGCCATTTTTAATTAAGTTATCCATTATTCTCCTAGCATCTTTTTGATAATCATATACCGAATAATCTTCATTTACATCTTTTATATCAATCATGTGATGTGATATACCTTCTTTTTCAAGAGAAGTTACCTTTGCAGTACCAATATCCATCTTTTTATATATTTGCATACTATCGCAAGAAATTATTTCTGCATTATAGCGTTTAGCAAGCGAAATAGACATCTTTGTTTTACCAACACCAGTTGGTCCCACTATCGCAATTATCATAAAAATCACATCCTTATTTTGTTATCTTCCTCATTATAACATTGTTCTTGTTGCCTATTAAAATAATCATTTAAAATTTTATTAAATGCATCATTCAAAAGTTTAATATTCTTCTCTAAGATGTCACTATGACTTAATTTGTCATCTATTCTGTAAAAATCACAATCTACAAGTTTAAAATCGCCATCATAATAAATTATATTGTCAGGTTTTATGTCATTTGCTATTACTCTATACGAAGATAATTTCTCTAGTTTTTTTCTAAGTGAAATATATATTTCATTCAAATCATATCTACTAATATTTATTTTTCCACTACGGTATTGCAGCAAAAGACTTCTTAGGGTAGGCCCATTATAATAAGGCATAATGTAGCCTGAAAATTTTTTATCTACATATATAAGTTCAAGTGGAAGAGATACTCCGCCCACCTTTACCTTAGTTAACCTTTGTAAACTTTTCTCAACATCTATTTGGTTGAAAACCCTATTATTCGTATCCAAATATTTAATTGCATTTTCAAAAAATAAATAACAAGCCCCAAAATTACCTTTATGTCTTGAATTCGTAATAGGCTTTAACAAGCCTATTTCGTCCGCACTTATTTCCATATGGTATTCCCCCTCCATATTCACACGTCCAAAAACGCAAACTCTTTTTTTATTTTATTTAATTTTATTTAAAATTTCAAGTAAGGTCTTACAATCACCCGAACTTCTTGAAAGAAGATCAGCTATAACATCATCTTTAAAGCTAACGCTACATATGCCAGGTGAACTTACTTCATAACATTTCTCGAAAAAATACATTTCTAGAAAATTTTCAAAACATGTATTTACAATCCTGTAATTATCACTTAAGACGTTTTTGTTTAAAGGTTCTTTATGAAAAAAATCCACGTCAAAAATAGTTAATTTATCACCTGATATAGCACAATTATTCTCATGAAAATCGTACATAACAAATCCTTTGGAAGCATAATATTTTGCATAATCATATGCTTTATTCCATATGCTATTTAATGTATTTAAACTAATATCTTGTGTATCTTTATTAGATGATAAATAACTAAACATACCAAGTAGATAACCACTTGCAAAAGGCATTTCATAGGCGATTAATTCATCGTTATCAATATAAATTTTTTTGGGAAAACCATTGTTTAAATTAGATAATTCAATTAAATTGTTGACAACATCAAAAAAGGAAAAAATAATATCACCAGTATCACTACTTTGTAAATAAGGATTTCCAAAATATTTTTTTATTGCAATATTACCGCTTTTATAACACATCGAAAAATTACCAGTACCAATTCTTTCACAGTTTGCCACTTTTTCTGATAATTTCATCGTACTTACAAACTCAGTGTTACATTTTGATAAAGCTAATAACTGTTCCTTAGTTAATTTCATAAAATCACCTTAAGTGGTATTATATATTAAGATAAAAGCTATGTCAAATTACATAGCTCTTTTAAACATTTTCTCTAGTTCATAATTACTATAGAATATTGTAGTTGGTCTACCATGTGGGCAAGTATATGGATTATCACATTTTCTTAAGTCGTTAATTAGTGCCTCCATCTCTTCCATCGAGATATTCATATTAGCTTTAATTGCCATTTTACAGCTAAGCATAATAGCAGCCTTTTCCCTGAATTTTTCAATTGAAAAATGTTTTTCCTCACTAATTAATACCTCTATCACTTTTTTAATACTTTCTACCTCATATCCCTCTTTTATCCATGTTGGATGTTCTTTTATAGTAAATGAATTTATTCCTGATTCTTCTATATCAAAATGCATATCTTTTAAGACATCTATGTTTTGCTTTATTATGATAAACTCATTAGATGGAAATTCAAGTGTTAATGGAACTAACATTTTAATACTTCCCTTTAATGGATTACCAAACGCTTTTAAGTATCCCTCGTAGTTAATTCTTTCCTTTGCGGCATGTTGGTCTATCATATAAATACCCAGTTCGTTATGACAGATTATGTAAGTTCCTTTAGCAAGTCCTACTGGATACATCTCTGGCATAATAACTTTCTTTTTTTCTTTGCTATAATTTTCTATGTCATCTTTTACGTTTTCATTATAATCAGTAATATCTTCATTAACTTTCATTACTGGTTCATCAAAAATAGAATAATCAATCGTATTTTCTTCTATTACCTTTTCTCTTTCTAGGTTAAGTTGTTGAAGTACTACTTTAGGTTTTTCTTCTTTTTCTACTTCGTTTTTCTTTTCTATTTTAGGAATTAATAAGGCCTTATCTAAAACGTCTTTAATTCCCTTTCTAACTAATTCCTTTAGGTCTTCAAAGTTACTAAATTTAATGTCTAATTTAGATGGATGAACGTTAACATCAATTAAAGATGGATCAGTATTAATATTTAAAACAACGATTGGATACCTTGTCTCTGGTTTATATGTATGATACCCATCATTTATTGCACGGTTTAACTCGGTATTTCTAACTACTCTGTTATTTACAAGTGTTACCATATGATTTCTAGAAGATCTTGTAACTTCTGGTAGAGAAATAAATCCATCAACGTCATAGTCATCATTAAAAACAGAAATTTTTCTCATTTTTCTAGCTACTTCACTACCATATATTTCTTTTATTACCTTAAGTAAATTTCCAGATCCATCAGTATTTAAAAGTACTTTATCATCACTTATTAAAGTGAATTTCTTATCTGGATATGATAGTGCCATTTTATTAACATACTCACAAATGTTAGCTAGCTCACTATACATACTATTTAAATATTTTAATCTTGCAGGCGTATTATAAAATAAATTTCTAACCTCTATTTCTGTACCACGCCTTGCATCACTTGCTTCGTCACTAACTAATTTACCACCTTTTATTTCTATTTTAGTGCCGACATCACCAGTTGATGTTTTAAGTGTAATTTCAGAAACTGATGCGATAGATGGAAGTGCCTCACCCCTAAACCCTAAAGAGGAGATTCTAAAAAGGCCTATCTCATCTAAAAGCTTACTAGTTGCGTGTCTTTGAAATGCAAGTATGGCATCATCATGATCCATCCCACATCCATTATCAATTACCCTAATTAGTTTTGTTCCAGCCTCTTTTACCTCAATTTTTATTTCATCAGAACCTGCATCTACACTGTTTTCGGTTAACTCTTTAACTACCGATGCACATTTTTCAACGACTTCTCCTGCTGCTATTTTGTTAGCTAAAATATCATCCATTACTTTTATTTTGCTCAATTTTACTTCACCTTCTATAATTAAATTATATCATATTTCTAGTTAATAACCAAAATAGTTTTATATCATATAATATGTTATAAGGAAGGAGATTTATAATGAATCAAGGATTTAGTTCAAGACAAAACGTCCAAAATAGCGCCGGTTATGGTTATTACGTACCATATGGTTACACAAATAATAAAAGCGATGAAAGATTAGCAGGCGGATTTGTATTTCCATTTTTACTAGGTGGTGTAACAGGTGCTGCTGTTGCTCCCGCTTTCTGGAATAATGGTTATAATAACAGACCAGTTTACTATGCACCTTACCCATATGCCCCATACCCACCAAGAAGATGGTTTTAAAAAGATACTCTGCGTATCTTTTTTTACATTATATAACTTATATCTACGTTTCCTTCTATTCCTGGAATACTTCCCTTTGAAGTGTATTGCCACATAGAATATGCTCCATCATACTTACAGGTACTATTATATTCTGCTACCCAGTCAACATGATTTTTAGCAACTTGTCCCAATTTATTCATTGCATACCATCTACCAGAATAAACCTTTACTTTGTATTTTCCTCCATTATAATTATTTACGGTATTTATGTATTCCTCAACTATTTTATTATACATATCCTTTGATATTTCATTAGAACTACTATTTTTAGCATTCCAACTTTCTATGTCATAATATATTCCAAGTGTAGGTGTAATATTATAGGTACTAATCATATTGTTAGTAAAGTTAGCTTCTTTTTTAGCACCTGTTAAAGTAGTTGAATAACTAAATAGATATATCCCATAAGGAATGTTTAGCCTTTTAAGCTCATTTAAATTTGAAATGAACTTTTTATCTAATGTTTCATAATATCCAAGTCTTAAAATAACACCATAGCAATCACTTTCATTTTTAAACTTTTCCCAGTCAATATCTTTCTGGTAATAGCTTACATCTACAACCTTTATTTTAGATGTTCCTAAATGTTTGCCTGACGGTGAAAAATAATTATCTATTCCGTCTATGTTTTTTATACCAGTAACTTTATTATCGTTTTCATAGTAGTAAGTAACACCACCTTCTTCTTTAAAACCATTTTTTAAATTAATAGTTGAAGGATTGGAAATTTCTTCACCACTTATATTATCACTTTCTAAAACATCACCATCAAAGTTAGCAAGTGAAATATCACTTTCATTTACATTAATATCACTAGTTATTTTATTTTCTTCATTTTCATTATCTTCTTCTTTATTAATTTCTTCATCATTTTCTGAGCTTTCTAATGCATCATTAAAATTTTCTTCATAAACAATTTGTTTAGGACTTTCTTCTTTCTTTTCATATATAATTTCAAAATCATCTTCATTGATATCATTATTAACTTCATCTTTTGAATTAGTATTTTTGATAGTATAATCCTGATCTATCTTTGCAACTGCGCTAGTATAATAAGTTCTTTCTTTTTTGTTTTCTATTACATCACTTACTATTACATCATCTTTTAATATTTCCCCCTCGTTATTTTTTACCGGAATTACGTTCATAATTCCAACTCCTACTAAAATACTTCCTGCAATTAAAATATGTTTTTTCATATGATCCCTCCTTTTCACATATTTAATTAATGAATATTAATACAAAACTACTTTACATAAAAAAGTTTATTTTGTATAATTTAATTAGTGAAAGAACCTAACAATAAAGGTTAGTTTGCT
>ENA-OPSJ01000144-OPSJ01000144.1-human-gut-metagenome-genome-assembly--contig:-NODE-144-length-61624-cov-4.504475_pt1 | contig 61624 bp, 59 predicted proteins | sample MGYA00241801_ERZ501893 | MGnify/ENA primary metagenome ERZ501893 (study PRJEB25962, sample SAMEA2042219) | human gut metagenome | biome: human gut; feature: human-associated habitat; material: faeces...
ATCATAAAGATATCCAGGGAAGTACCACAAGTCTTGTAAAAGAAGATGGAAGTGCCGATGCAACATACCGGTATACAGACTTTGGAGAGACAACGATCAACGGAGATAACAAAGCAGAGAATGAAGTTTGTTATACTGGAGGAATCTATGACCAAAGTACAGGACTGTATTACCTGAATGCAAGGTATTATAATCCGGAAGATGGAGGATTCTTAACAGAGGATACTTATCGAGGAGAGACAAATGAGCCTGAGACACAGAATCTGTATGTTTATTGTGCAGATAATCCAGTGAATTATGTTGATCCTAGTGGGCATAAGTATGATAAGGATAAAGCGATAAATTATGCACATAATCATTACTTGAATTATAATAAAAAATATAATAGACATCCCAAAGATTGTACCAATTTTGTTTCACAATGTGTACATGCAGGCGGAAAGAAAATGAAATATAAAAATTATAAGAAAATTTTGCAATACAAGGACATGTATAAAACAACTAGTTATTGGTATTCACACAGATATGAAAAATGGCGGACAAATTATTATGTTTATAAATGGAAAGAGACTAGTGCTTGGGTAGGTGTGGAGGATTTTTGCAAATATTGGAGAAAACATGAAGCAAAAATTACAGTAACTAGTAGTCTAAATAAAATGCAGAATAAAGCAGTAAGAGGAGATGTTGTACAATTTTATGTTAAAAGCAAAGGATGGTATTATTCTACTATTGTAACAGCAGGAAAAAAAGGAGCATTGAAATATTGTGCACATTCGAATTCAAGAAGAGATTATAAATATTTTTTATTGACTAAAAATAACGCAGAAAAATATCGAATAATTCATTTTAAATAAATGTGGTATGAAGGAGAATAAATATGATCAAATCTAAGAAAAAAATTGTAAAAACTATCTGTTATATCTTTATTATTAGTTGTTTGATGTATAGTTTTATGACGGAAAAAGGTGCTGTTCGTTTTAGTATATTGTTATATGGATGTCCGAAAGAGGCAATAACAGGACATTTAAGACGTGATAATGTAGAGCATAAAGATTTAGAAGTCAGGAAACAAAGAGCATATATTATGGAACCATATCCTATAGATAAAGAAACAGGAGGAATTTTAGATCGTTGGATAGTAAAACGGTATGCAATATTTTATATTGCAGAATTTGATCCTGGAATATGATTGGTTATAATTTATGAATTTTATTATGCATTCAATCAGAATGCACCTCAAAAATATGCAGGATATAATGACTTATATGATGTGATGGATTGGACAGTAGGGGATTTGGTAACAAAAAAAGTAGAAACAACATGGTGGAGATTACAATTTTGGAAAGGTAAATATGGAGCAACGTATGTTCCTAAAATATCAAATGGATGCGAGATAGGTTTGTATTACAGAACCATAAAAGGTAATCCTCATTGGTATTGCGCATATGATAGGAATCGAAGAATAAGAATGAGAATGTCATTATATGTAGGTAATAGAAAATTATTTACTAGAGATAGTAAAACATCAACAGATCAAGGAAAGGCATGGTGGTTAACAGCATTTGTATTTAAAGAAGATATGCCAGGAAAGGACATTTATTCAAAAACAACATTAAGGATGACAGGTACTTTGTGGTTTCCTAAAACAGGAAAATATGCAAAACAAATGCAAACATTATCAAATAAATTAAAAAAAGTAAAAGAATTAAATGTGAAAGGTTCTAGTTATGTTAGAACATTTTCATGGAAAGGATAATAAAATGAAAAACAGAAAAAAGATTTTTATTATAATTGCAGTGCTTTCAACATTTTGTTTTTCCATATGCGGATGCAGTAAAGACAAAGACAAGGATATATCCAAAAAACAGCTATACGCTTCTATTTGCAATCCCAATATGCAAGGCGTAAAGGAAGCATTGAAAAATCATGCAGAACTTGCAAAAGAAACAATCAAAACATCATCAAAAACGAAGCCGTTAGAATTAGCCGTCAGAGAGATTGAGAGCGAAAAGATACAGTTACAAATATGCTCACAATTGATAAAGAGTGGTGCAGATGTTAATGAAAAAGGAATAGATGGAGATACGAATCTATGCTGGGCAATTGGTAATGATAGATTTGACTTAGCCAATCAGCTGTTGGATGCGGGTGCAGATCCAAATCAAAAAGGAGATGAAATAACAGCACTAAAAGGAACGGTAAGTAGGATTTCATTTGAAAATTATAATGAGAAAATGGACATGTTAAATAGACTATTGGAATCAGGTGCAAAGCCTGATTCCGATATAATTTCATTTCTTTTAAACGATGATAACAGCAATTGGGGAATGCAGTATTATTTTACGCCTCAAATTTTAAAAAAATTAGAAAAATATGACGGAAAGCAAAATATATCACAAGGATTACGAGCAGCAATGAATGGAGATGATCATAAACTTCAAAAACTTGTGATATCAGATAAAATAAATAAAAAAGATAAAGGGCAGGTATTAGCTTTTGCAGCAGCGCATTGTAATGTGGATACATTGAAGATCATGAAAAAACAAGGATATGATTTTGCTTGGAAAGACTCAGATAAAGTAGGATTATTGCAGATCGCAGCACTATGCAATCATTCTTCAGTAGTAAAATATTTGTTAGAACAACAATTAGATTCAAAAGCAAAGGCAGATTATTATAAAGTGAGAGCAGTTGATTTTGCGATTGTAGCAGGAAACTTAGACAAAGCAAAGATTTTGATAGAAAAAGACAAAGTGAATTTCAAGAAAAATCATCACGGAAAACCTTGTGATGTATGGGAATTTATTTTAGCTTTCGGCGATAAAAAATCTTTTAAAACACTGGAATCTTTAGGTCATCAGCCAACAAAAGAAGAAATATATGACACCTATCAAAATTACGGATATGAGCAGGGGATAAAAGTAAAAGAAGATGAATTGCAGGAAATAATCTGGAATGGAGAAAGTGATATTGCAAGAAAAATACTAGAAAACAAAATGACAAAAGGAAAAGTCAGAAAAGAATATTTATTACAGACAGCAGTTGATATTGGGGATTACACAATGGTACGTTATCTTGTCGAACAAGGAGCAGATATCAATAAATATGTAAAAGAAGAAACTGAAAATTATTCTTCTACAGCATTACAGACAGCGTGCGCATCACAAAGTCAAGAAATTTTGAAATATCTGAAAAAGCATGGAGGTGATAGTAAGAAAAAGGATTCAGAGGGTAGAAGCTGTAAGAAAATTGCAAAAGATAACAAGGCGGTATGGAATTTGGAACTTATACAATAAAAAGAAAGGATTTTCTAAAGTAAAATTGGAAAATCCTTTCACAATCTAATATAAGATTGTGATATAAATGATAAGGAACGGAGGAAAAAAGTATGAAAAAAGGATTCACAAAGAAAAGATACCAATTAATTTTACTTATAATTCCATGTATCATCATTTTAGCATATATATATTTTACGCAATCCAATAAGATAGATACAATCAAATTAAAAAGAAAATCATTTACAACATATTCGCCATCTAAGAATCATCAACTTAATGTATATACAGCAGATACAAACAAAGAAAATGCTTCCGTATTAGTAGAACTTAAAAATGATCAAACAAAGAAAAACATATACTGGCAGCCAAATACTTCATGGGCATATATTGTCTGGAAATCAGAAAACATTGTTTATATCAATGGCACAAAAATAGATCTGTCAAAGAATAAACAATATGATGAAAGAGATAACATGGGGGAATCTTTTTACTCAAAAAAAGACAACAATCCACTATATCTTTCCATTCTAAAACAAGAGATTGATGAGCAGAAGATTACAAAGCAACTCAAAGACAAATCAAATATAAATTATGCAGATGCACAAGGAAATACTTTGTTGATGATAGCATCTTATACAGGCAATATGAAGATCTTTCATCAATTGAAAGACAATGGAGCCGATATAAGTAAAAGAAATAATGAAGGACAAGGCGTACTAGAATTTGCAATTAGGAGTGATCTTTCAGAAAAGCAGATTCTTAAACAATTAAAAGATGAAATAAAAATGGGTGCGGCTATAACAGAAGAAACAAAAAATGCAGTGATACAGCCTTGGAAGTATCGATGGAAAGCAGCAAGTTGTAATTACAAGGTTTTGGACTGGGTATATGATAAATTAAACCAGAATCCAGAAACAGATATGACAGCAGAACAAAAGGTTCTCTTAAAGGCAGCAAGAGGACAGAAAACAGAGGGGACAAAAGAAGAAGCAAAACTTACAGATAAAGATGGAAATACAATGCTTATGATAGCAGCGGGATATGGAAATCAAAAGCTGTTAAATAATTTGTTAGCTCAAACCCCAAAACTGACACACAAAAATCGCTTTGGAGAAGATGCTTTGTTATATGCTATATCGAAAGATCAGATAACAACAGCAAAACAATTATTGGAAGCAGGCATGGATAATCAAGAAGCATTGTTAAAAACAGCACAGACAGGAAATGTGAAGATGGCAGAGCTGGTATTAAAACATTTAGATTTACGATCTGACTGGCATATAAAGCAGGCAGTGATAGAAGCAATGAATGAGGGAAATGAAGATTATGCTTATAAATTGTTTTTGAAGTTAAAGGATAAAAATTATAAGGGTGGAACGGAAACAATATATGAGTATGCTAAAGAAATGGGAGTAGAAAAAATTGTAGATTGGTATAAAAAGTAATAATCCTTAGTTTGCCCCGTAGATCCTATGAAGGCATTAATAATTATCTCCAATTTCTAAATTCAAGTACAAGGAGAACTGCTATGAATATATTAGAAAAATTAATGAAAATCTTAGAAAAAAGTAGAAAAGAGTTGCTCTTATCCGAAGAAGATAAAAAAATAATAAAAGAAATTAGTCAATGTAATAATAGTTATTACAGAATGAGAATATTAGACATTCTGAAATATGAATTAGAAGACTGGTCATATGATATTCTAAAGACCATGATAGAAGATAAAAATAGATTCGTTGCAGAAAAATCAATTTTTATAATCGCAACGTTTATTAAATTAAAAGATTTTTATGGATTATTTAGAAAAACTATAAATGATGAATTCTTAAATTATGCAAGTGTTGAAGCTATAGCGTATATTGGCAAAGAGAGAAGAATAGATGAGGATATCATAGAAAAACAAGTAAGACAAATGTTATCAGAAGTAGATGAAACAAGTTGTGCAATTTATAGAATTTATGCATATATCTTCGATATTACTAATGATGAAAAATATATAGATAATATTTTGGAGGGATTACAATCTAAAAATGATGATGAGAGATATCAAGCTCTTTATACGACAGATTATATAATAAATGAATGTTTAGACAGAGAAATACTATTGGACAAAATAGATAAAAAATTACGCGACAGCATGGAAAATGAACAAAGATATAATAGGATATACAGGGAAAGACTAGTAAATTTGATCCGAGAAAAATCAGGGAAAAAAAGGGAGATAATTTACGATCAAGAAATGATTTTTCATCAAAGGGTATTGAATGATTCAAAATATATATTGCAAAGATGTATATTTGAATTGTATTATCCGATAAATGATGATCCATATAAAATTGTATTAAACTTGCTGGAAGAAAACAGAGGGAAAATACAAGAGGAAGAATTTTATATCTTTGGAAGCTATATAGAAAGTATTTATGGATGGGAAGAAGTCAATGTATATCAACAGTGGTTGGAAGCCAGAGGATCAAAGAAAAATAAAGCAATCATTTTATATTTAAAAGCAATGTGGGAGTTTGTGAAAGATGATTACAACTTGTTAAATAAACACGCACTTAAATATGCAAATGAAGCATTAATGTATGCAAAAGATATTCCTGCAATTTATCATCTGATAGGACGATTAACCAATCCGGATACAATAGAATATGAAAATTTAAAAAAGGCATGTGAAGAAAATACAATAAAGTTATCTTTAAAAGAAATAGAAAATATGGAATTAAAAGATCTATATAGTTATAATACATTTCTTAAAATGGATATTTTGAAAAAATATGCAAAACCAGAAAACTTTTCTTTAATAGCATTAGAAAATGAAGATGATTATTTTTGGAATTGGGAACTGTAAAGGAAGGAGATAAGAATATCCAAATTATTTTGTTTTAAAAAAGTAAAATTGGATGAAGATGATTACTATTTTCCAGAAGAATAAAGCTACATAAGGAGTAGATATTATAAATATGCAAAGGAAGTTTATGAAAAGAATAAATAATATATTAAATATGATATTAGTTATAACGCTAGCAGTTATTATAATAAATCCTGTTATTGGTGGAGCTGTTTTTTTAATCAAAGATAGAAGATTACAAAGAGTAGAAGAAAATACAAAAGAAGAAAATATAAGATTTTGTAATTTGACTTCAATAAAATTATTTGATGGAAGGTTGTATTGTTTAAATGATAGTCAAAGAATGATAGCTGTTCTTTCAAAGAATGGAAAGTTTGAGAAAAATATATTGTTGCCAGGAAAAAATGATGCTGGAGCTAATGATATATACATATTTAAAAATGATTTATGTATTATAACGACTAATAATGAATTATATCAGTATACATCGGCAGATAATTATAAAAGAATTGTGTATAACAAGAAACAGATGAATATATATGGTCGAAATAATAAATTAATAAAGAAAATGCCGGCATATGACGATCAGATAGTATATTGCAATGAAAATGCTAAATATGCAGTAACTTATGATTTTACACATAACTTATTAAAAGAATATGAGAATGGGGTAAAGAAGGAAGAGAAAAAGATAGATTATGATACAATTACAAAAAAGAATCATACAGTTTCACAAGGGAATGTTGTATATCGAATAGGAAAACTTAGAAATAGTATATTAAAAGAAGAAGGAGATACCAAAACGGTTTTATATAGAGCAAGTTGTTTAGATACTCTATTATATTCAGACGTTATAGCCAATGCTTCAATTGTGATTTTTGTATTGTGTACTATTTTAAAATATTTTAGAAAGAGATAAATTATGAAACGTATTACCAAAGCAAGAATTATATTACTATTGTTATTTTTAGCTACATTCATAGGAAACATAATAGGAAATATAAGATTAAAAAATCAGAACAAACAATTTTTAAACAAATCTTATTCGATTCCACTTGAAACATTTCTTTTTAATCGGGCAACAACGGATAAGAATGGGAATCTATATGTAGCAAATGATATGCTTCCTTTTTGTTAAGAAGAAAATGTATAAGGAAACGAATAATAATGCAGGCAAGTAAATCTACGAAAGGAATGTAATAAATTATGAAAATAAGATTTATAGAGCCGGGAAACCATCCATATAAACCGACAATTTTAAATTATTTTGTATATGACCGTTATATTAGAACGCCTTCCGTTGGTTTAAATACGCTGGCAACAATCGTAAAGAAAAAAATACCTGATACTTATATGTATAGTGAATCAATATCGAGACTTGATATGAAAGACATTAAAGATGCAGACATTGTGTTTATTGGTATTTTTACTTACGCTGCAGTACGAGGCTATAAGATCGCATCGTATCTAAGGAAACATACAAATGCGACGGTTGTATTAGGCGGATTACATGCTTCTATGAATTATAAAGAAGCAGTCAGATACGCAGACTATGTCATGCTTGGAGAGGGAGATGAAACAATTCTTCCGTTGATCAAGATGATCAAATCAGGGAAAAGACCCAAAATAAAAGGTTACGCATGGATGGAAAATGGAACGATCTATAATACAGGAAAGGCAGAGCCGCCACAAAATATTGATATCATTCCAGATCGAAGCCTGATTCATAATTATAAAAAGATGACAGGACATATGACAATCTGGCCACAGGTACATGCATCAAGAGGTTGTCCTCATAATTGTGATTATTGTGCATTGGTAAGACATTTTGGACGCTGTGTCAGAAAAAGATCTCCAGAAAATATCGTAAAAGATATTCAATATTCCATTGATTTTTTCGAAAAGGGGAATCACAGATTAATAAAAGATCTTTGGATTACCGACGACAATTTTTTCGCAGATAGGCAGTGGGCAAAACAGGTTCTTAACGCAATCATAGATAGTGGGATTAAATACAGATTCAATATTCAGGCAAGATACGAAGTTGGTTTTGATGATGAAATGCTGGAGCTTCTTAAAAAAGCGGGATTTTTTGAGCTGGATATGGGGATAGAATTTATCGATGATGCATCATTTAAAACATATCATAAGACAAGTACGAAAGAACAGATCGAGAAGTCTATTAAGAATATTCAAAAACATGGTTTAAGTGTCAGAGGATTGTTTATTCTTGGATCAGATAATCAGAAAAAAGGATGCGGAAAAGAGCTTGCCGATTTCGTGATAAAAAATAAGATTCAAGGTGTTTTGATCCAGTGTATGTATTTTGTCCCAGGGACACCAGCATATGAAGCCAATAAAGATCGATTACTGCATAGAAACTGGGCAAAATATAATGGAAATACAGTACACTATCCAAAGAATATGACACCATATGAGTTACAGTTAGAGCAAATAGAAGCAAGTAAAAGAATATATTCTGTAAAACGTCTGATCAAAGCTGTTATTTTTGAGGACTGGGTACATAAAGTGTTGTTTATTGGTGAGTTTTTCTGGCATATGAGTACCAGATCAGATTTGAAAAAGGAATTGAAATATTTAAAACAATTTGAATAAAAATATACAGGGAAAGATTAGTAAGCATCAATTTCTTGTTATTTGCAATATCAAATGGTAAAATTAAAAACAGAGTAAGGAAATGCTATATATAAAAGAAAGTTGGTGAGGGATATGAGTAAAACATTTAATGTAAATGGAATTTGTTATCCGAATGAACATTATATGGTAAACATAGATTCAAAGTTAGCACAAATAAAGCAGTTAGTGGATGATAAAAAATATTTTGTAATAAATCGGGCAAGACAATATGGAAAAACAACCACATTAAATATGTTAGTCAAATATCTCGCAGATAAATATACTGTATTTTTTATTAGTTTTGAAGGTCTTGGAGAAACAGCTTTTGAAAGTGAAACAGCATTTTGTGAAACTATATGTGAATTATTATATGATACAGTACTATATGAAGAAGTTCCTGCAATTGATGATACAGTAAAACAGATTATTATTGACAGTGTAAAGAAGAAAGCACAAGATATGTTAAGTCTTTCTAATTTGATATCCAATATTTGCAAAAATGCAGAAGTTCCAGTTATTTTAATGATTGATGAGGTTGATCAGGCAAGTGATCATAAAGTTTTTATAGATTTTCTAGGAATGCTTCGAAGCAAATTTCTAAAACGCAGTACAAGGCCGACGTTTCAATCAGTCATATTAGCTGGAGTTTATGATATAAAAAATTTAAAGCATCGTATAAGAGAAGGCCATGAACATCAGATGAATAGTCCATGGAATATAGCTGCGGATTTTAGTGTAGATATGAGTTTTACAAGAGACGATATTGCAAGTATGCTTGACGAATATGAGAAAGATCATAAATGCACGATGGAAGTGAAAAAGATTGCGGGATTGCTTTATGAATATACTTCGGGTTATCCATACTTGGTATCAAAGATCTGTAAGTTGATCGATGAGAGATGTAATCAAAATTGGACAAAGCAAGGTGTATTAGAAGCAATCAAGATTCTTTTAAAAGAGGCTAATACATTGTTTGATGATCTGAGAAAGAAGATCACAGATTATGAAGAATTGAAAAATATGCTGTACTCCATATTATTTCAAGGAGAATCCTATCCATATAATCCAGACAATTTTGTGATAGATATTGGAACGATGTTTGGATTTATTAAGGAAAAAGATGGTCAGGTAGTTATTTCAAATCGTATATTTGAGACAAGATTATACAATTTGTTTTTGTCGGAAGAATTAACAAGTAGTGTGATATATCAAACAGGAGAACGTGATAAGAATCAATTTGTGAAAAATGACATATTAAACATGGAATTGGTGCTTGAAAAATTTATGATACATTTTCATGATATTTATGGGGAAAATACAGAGAAATTTGTAGAAGAAAATGGCCGGCGTGTATTTTTATTATATTTAAAACCGATTATTAATGGTACTGGAAATTATTATATAGAAGCACAGACCAGAGATCAGAGTAGAACAGATGTTATTGTGGACTATTTAGGGAAACAGTATGTGATTGAATTGAAAATTTGGAGAGGTAATGAGTATAACAAAAGGGGAGAAAAACAGTTGGCAGAATACTTGGAATATTACCATTTAGAAAAGGGATATTTGCTGAGTTTTAATTTCAATAAAAATAAAAAAACAGGATTGAAGGAAGTGGAAGTAGATAATAAGAAGATTATAGAAGTAGTAGTGTAAAAATACAGTTAAGGGATCGTAGATCTTACGAAGTCACAAGAGAAAGCATTGATTTCAAAAGGAGGTTAAAAAGTGATCTTAATGATGAAAAATACGAAAGTATTAGAAACAAATAAGGATGGAAGTATTATGATCTATGAAGAAAAATTACTTCCATTTTCCTTACAAAAAGAAGATCTTACCTATGAAGATTTTTTCTTTAATTGGCTGTCAGTAAGACCACTGTCAATTGGAAGAACAAATGCAAAAGCCATTTTAAATAACGCAGGAATTCCTCAGAATTCATTAACAATAGCAAGAATCTGCCATGGAATGAATTTATCAGATTGTTACTGGGTAAAAGAGCGGGAAGAAGATACATCATGGGACAAAGATAATCTGTATGATCACGATATGGATCCGCTTTATGCAGATACAGCATTGACAGGAAAATTACATCACTTATCAAAAGATAAATTTCATACACCAGAATTAACAGCACAAGGAGTTTCAGCAAAATGCTGGATTAAGGAGAATGATGGGATTTATTTATATAAAGTCGGAAGAAAAGAACTTCCAGCAAGTGAGATTTTAGATGTTCTGGGAATTGATCATGTACATTATGAAAAAGCAGAGCAGTTAAAAGAATATTTGTCAAAAGACAGGATAAAAAAAATAGAAGATGTGGGAGAAATCATTGTAAGATCAAAACTCATCACAAACAAGCAGCAAGGGATCATTCCGTTTGAAGAATTTGCGGTATGGTGTGCAAATCAAGAGATAGATGATGAATATGAAGAAGCAAAACGAAGGGATGAAAAGTCATATTATGAAATGCAGATTGCGGATTATATTTTAAATAATAGTGACCGCCATGTTGGAAATTGGGGATTTTATTTTGATGTTGAGGAAAATAAATTACAAGGAATGTATCCACTGATGGATCATGATCATTCATTTGACGAAGAAGAAACACTCATGTCCCAGACAAATGAAGGCAAAACACTTTTAGAAGCAGCCAGGATCGCACAGGCTCAATTAAATCTTCCGGTAAAAGATATCCTTGAGATTCCAAAGCCAGAATATTTAATGGATAACGAGTGGGAACAAGTAAGAAAAAGAGTAATGATGCTGTGAATCCTCTAAAAAGCAAAAATCATAATTGACAAATACCACAAAAATGTTATAGAATGATAACGTTAAAGGCATTGATGGTGCACAGTAAGAAACCAACAGTTTCCGAATTTCACACCGTAGCTGTATCTTTGAATGCGATGAATCAAGTTTGTACCTGATCATCAGTAGGAGATAACGGAGTCTGCCCGTTACGCAGAGACTTAAGTGCTTATGGTAATTAAGAAGAAGTTTAACGATACCATAGGAATTAGGGTGGTACCGCGAGTATATAACAAGAACTCGTCCCTTTGCGGACGGGTTCTTTTTCTTTTATCTAAATATAGATTAGAAAGAAAAAGTAACCTGATCCGAGAATATAGAAAAGATCAATAAAGGAGAAACAAGCAGATGAAAGAGAGATTAGAGGCAATCAAGAAAGCTGCCTTGGAGAAAATCGAACAAGCAGATGCAATGGATAGTTTAAATGATATCCGAGTATCTGTACTGGGTAAAAAAGGTGAATTAACTCAGGTATTAAAAGGAATGAAAGACGTAGCCAAAGAAGAACGTCCAATCGTAGGACAGATGGTCAACGATACCAGAGCAGTCATCGAAGAAGCATTAGAAAAAGAGATGACATTATTAAAGAAAAAAGTTCGTGAAGAAAAAATGAAACGTGAAGTCATCGACGTTACATTACCTGGTAAGACTCATGAAAAAGGACATCGTCATCCAAACCAGATCGCTCTTGAAGATTTAGAGAGAGTATTTATCGGTATGGGATACGAAGTAGTCGAAGGACCAGAAGTAGAATACGATAAATACAACTTTGAAATGTTAAATATCCCAGCAAACCATCCTGCAAAAGACGAACAGGATACATTCTATATCAACAAAGATATCGTGTTAAGAACACAGACATCTCCTGTACAGGCACGTATCATGGAAACAGGAAAAATGCCAATCCGTATGATCGCACCTGGACGAGTATTCCGTTCTGACGAAGTTGATGCAACACATTCTCCATCTTTCCATCAGGTAGAAGGATTAGTTGTAGATAAAGGAATCACATTTGCAGACTTAAAAGGAACATTAGAGCAGTTTGCAAAAGAATTCTTCGGACCAGATACAAAAGTAAAATTCCGTCCACATCATTTCCCATTTACAGAGCCAAGTGCGGAAGTAGACGTTACATGTTTCAAATGCGGTGGAAAAGGATGCCGTATGTGTAAAGGAAGCGGATGGATCGAGATCTTAGGATGCGGAATGGTTCACCCACACGTTCTTGAAATGTGCGGAATCGACCCAGAAGTATATTCAGGATTTGCATTCGGAATCGGTTTAGAGCGTGTCGCATTATTAAAATACGAGATCGACGATATGCGTCTGTTATATGAAAACGATAAGAGATTCTTATCACAGTTCTAAATGGGATAAGAATATTTCGAATAGAGAAGATAGAATAAAGGAGAATAAAAGTAATGGATACACCAATTTCATGGATCAAAGCCTATGTGCCTGATCTTGATTGCACACCACAGGAATATGCAGATAAAATGACATTATCTGGTTCCAACATGGAAAGTGTCACATATTTAGATAAAAACTTAGAAAAGATCGTAGTCGGAAAGATCGAAAAGATCGAGAAACATCCAGACGCAGACAAACTGATCATCTGTCAGGTAAATGTCGGAGATGAGACAGTTCAGATCGTCACAGGAGCACCAAATGTATCAGAAGGTGACTTAGTACCAGTTGTATTAGACGGTGGACGAGTTGCCGGAGGACATGATGGTGGAAAGAACCCAGAAGACGGAATTAAGATCAAAAAAGGAAAACTTCGTGGAGTAGAATCTTTTGGTATGATGTGTTCTATCGAAGAACTTGGAAGCTCCAGAGATATGTACCCAGAAGCACCAGAATATGGAATCTACATTTTCAACAAAGATGTAAAACCAGGAGATGATGCAGTCGAAGCATTAGGATTTCGTGATGCAGTTGTCGAATTCGAGATCACATCTAACCGTGTAGACTGCTTCAGCATGATCGGTATGGCAAGAGAAGCAGCAGCTACATTTAAGAAAGACTTCTTCCCACCAGTTGTCACAAAGACTGGAAATGATGAAGATGTCAATGATTACATCAAAGTAAGAGTAGAAGATGAAGACCTTTGCCCAAGATACACAGCAAGAGTTGTGAAAAATATCAAATTAGCACCATCACCAGAATGGATGCAGAGAAGATTATCCGCTATGGGAATCCGTCCGATCAACAACTTAGTTGATATCACAAACTACGTGATGGAAGAATACGGACAGCCAATGCATGCATACGATCTTGATACAATTGCAAACAAAGAGATCGTTGTACGCCGTGCAAAAACAGGAGACAAATTCACTACATTAGATGGTGAAGAAAGAACTATGGATGAGAATGTCTTAATGATCTGTGATGGAGAAAAAGAAATCGGTATCGCAGGTATCATGGGTGGAGAAAACTCTATGGTAACAGACGACATCAAGACATTATTATTCGAAGCAGCATGCTTTGATGGAACAAACATCCGACTTTCTTCTAAGAGAATCGGTTTAAGAACAGATGCATCTGGTAAATTCGAAAAAGGATTAGACCCAGAAAATGCAATGGCAGCTATGGATCGTGCATGCCAGCTGATCGAAGAATTAGGAGCAGGAGAAGTTGTTGGAGGAGCTGTTGACGTTTATCCAAATCCAGTCAAACAGATCCGCCTTCCATTAGAAGTAGACAAGATGAACGCCCTTCTTGGAACTGATGTATCCAAAGAAGAAGTTTTAGAATATTTCGGAAGAATCGATCTTGGATATGATGAAGCAACAAATGAAGTTATCGTACCATCTTTCCGTCAGGATCTTCACCGTATGGCAGACCTTGCAGAAGAGGTTGCAAGATTCTATGGATATGATAACATCCCAGTTACATTACCAAACGGAGAATCTACAGCCGGTAAGAAACCATTTAAGATCCGTGTCGAAGATGTCTGCAGAAATGTAGCAGAACAGAACGGATTTTCTGGTGGAATGACTTATTCTTTCGAAAGTCCAAAAGTATTTGATAAATTATTATTAGCAGAAGATGCAAAAGAACGTCAGGCAATTGAGATTTCAAACCCATTAGGAGAAGATTTCAGTATCATGAGAACCATCTCCTTAAACGGAATGTTAACATCTCTGTCTACAAACTTAGCACACAGAAATAAAAACGTAAGATTATATGAATTTGGAAACATCTACATTCCAAAAGCATTGCCATTAACAGAATTACCAGACGAAAGAATGCAGATGACACTTGGAATGTACGGAGAATGCGATTTCTTTACATTAAAAGGTGTGGTAGAAGATATGCTTGATTCTCTTGGATTAGGTGGAAAATCTGAATACGCACCAACAGCTGAACATCCATTCTTACACCCAGGAAGAGCTGCAGATGTTACAATCGATGGAGAAAAGATCGCATACATCGGACAGATCCATCCAGAAGTTATGGATAACTACAACATGAAAGGTGAGGTCTATGTAGCAGTTATCGACATGCCAACATTAGTACCAAAAGCAACCTTCGACCGCAAATACGAAGGAGTAGCCAAATTCCCAGCAATGAAACGTGACTTAAGTATGGTTATGAAGAAAGACATCTTCGTTGGACAACTTGAGAAGATCTTCAAAGACAAAGGTGGAAAACTTCTTGAATCTTACGAATTATTCGACGTCTACGAAGGAGACCAGATCGAAAAAGGATATAAATCCGTAGCATACTCCTTAACATTCAGAGCAAAAGACCGTACATTAGAAGATGCAGAAGTATCTAAGATCGTTGAGAAGATCCTTGATGAACTGAAGAAATTAGGCGTTGAATTACGTGCTTAATTGCTAGTAAGAAATAAGATAAAGTAAGAATTAAAATCCCTTGGCAGGCGAAACTGTCAGGGGATTTTTTCTTTAAAGGAAAATATAATTTGTAAAGTAAAATTGGAATTTAAGATCAATTGTGTTAATATAAAATAAAAGAAATGAAACGAGGTGACAGCAGAATGGGAATTTATCTAACCCCGCCAGCAGACGGTTTTGAAGATATTTTAAAAGACGATATCTATGTAGATAAAACAGAGTTAATTGCATATACTAATCAGGTTTTAGGAACATCAAGAAAGCTTACATGTTTCAGCAGACCAAGAAGATTTGGAAAATCTTTCGCAGCCCAGATGTTAGTCGCCTATTATTCAAAAGGTGCACAATCTGAGCATTTATTTCAAGACTTAAAGATTGCAAAAAGTATAGAAGAAAAAAGTCATTATAAACAATATTTAAATCAATGTGATGTCCTGTTCTGGGACATGACATGGTTTATTACGAATGCCCAGAATATCGAAGATACGGTAAAAAATCTTCAAAGAAAAGTCATTTTTGAATTAAAAAGAGAGTTTCCAGACTGCATAGAACCAGAAACAACAGCACTCCCAGAAGCACTCTTACAGATCAGCGCGATTACAGGACGAAAGTTTTTTATCATTATCGATGAATGGGATGCATTATTTCGAGAAGCCAAAACAGATCAGAGATTGCAGGAAGAATATATCCAGTTATTAAGAGGATTATTTAAAGGAATACAAGTTTCAAGATTTCTAAGTGGAGCCTACATGACAGGAATTCTCCCAATCAAAAAATACGGAACGCAATCAGCATTAACTGATTTCTACGAATACACGATGTTGGAACCAGGACCATTGGCAGAATTTGTAGGATTTACAGAACAAGAGGTCAAAAATTTATGCAAAGAACAGGAAATCGATTTTGAACAGGCAAAAAAATGGTACGACGGATACTGCTTTGGACAAACAGGGCATATTTATAATCCGAATTCTGTAATGAAAGCAATATTTAACAAACGATTCAGTAATTACTGGACACAGACAGAGACATATGAATCACTAAGGGTTTATATTGATTTAAACTTTGATGGTTTAAAAGATATGCTAGTAGATCTGATAGGAGAAAAACACTGCCGGATAGATACCGGATCATTCCAAAATGATATGACATCACTGAAGAATAAAGATGATGTATTGACTTTGTTGGTGCATTTAGGATATTTGGCATATGATATTGATCGAAAAGAAGTCTATATTCCAAATGAAGAGATACGTCAGGAATTCGTTAGAGCGATTAAGAATGGAAAAAGACAGGAATTAGTCAAAGCGATTGAACGTTCAGATCAATTGTTGGATGCTACACTTCATATGGATGAAGAAACAGTAGCAGAAATCATACAAGAAGTTCATTTATCAAACACCACACCACAGTTTTACAATAATGAACAGGCACTTCGATCAGTTGTGATCATGGCATATCTAAGCTGTATTGATCATTATATGAAATTTGAAGAATTAGCAAGCGGAAGAGGATATAGTGATATTTTATTTATTCCAACGAAAGATTCAAAAAAACCAGCATTAATCATTGAACTGAAATGGGATAAGAAAGCGAAAAAAGCAATTGAACAGATTGAAGAAAAGCAGTATGTGAAGAGTCTGGAAAAGTTCAAATATCATGGAGATGTTTTATTGGTAGGAATCAGCTATCAAACGAAGAATGAAAGACATGACTGCAAAATAAAGAAAATAGTAGTGTAGATATTTAGTTAAAACCAATAACCTAAATGAAAGAATAGAATTATATCAATAGAATCGGGACCATATGAGCTCGTCGGCACTTAATGAGCAGTGATGATTTATCATCGCTGTCGAATTTAGTGTCCGCTACGTGCGAATCTGAATGCAAATGGGTCCCGGTTCTATTGATATAATTCTATTTATCCACAACCTAAGTCAATGAAACTTTTATTCAAAAAATTATTGTTTTTCAATAATTTTCGTGCTACAATAATCTTGAAATTATCGAAAAACAATAATTGGAGGTGGATAGGATGAAATCAAACATAAATAAATTAATCCTGATCGAAGTCATCGCAGGAATCCTTCTTGCATTCATAGCAAGCAAAATCCTGCATATGACAGAAGCACTGCAGATCATGTACTTACCATTTGAACTCATAGGAAAAGGACTAAGATTTTTATCCTTAAGTTCAGCAATAGGAAATGTCATTGCGATCATCATATACGCAGCCATTTCAATGATACCAACAATCTATGTCATCTATCAGAGAAAAAGAGGAAGAACACATAAAGAAGACATATTACTTGTTGTATTCACGGGATTATTATTTTATTCCCTGTATATGTTCATCAATCCAGGACTCATGTATCAGAAAATGCCAGACATTTTTTCAATGGATCAGAGTAGTCTGATTGTAATGAAAATTATTTACGCATTTATCATTTACAGCGTCCTGATCATGTGGTTGATCATGAAAGCGATCCGTTTTCTTGGAGATGACAGCCAGAAGAATTGGAAAAGTCGCTTATATTTTGGAATGAAAGGACTGATCGCTGCACTAGTCAGTTATTACACGCTTTTGATCACATATGCAAAGACATTTGAACTGCTTCATAAGAGTGAAAATAAACTACAAAATATATCTTTGATAGAATGGTTTAAATCAGTATTACAGTTATTGCCAATTATTATGACAATTCTGCTATTTATCAACATCATTCATGTAGTAAAAGCAATCGAAGATCATAAGGAAGAGCAGCAGATGATGACCGTGGCAAGACTCGCAAGTGTCGCAAAGGTTACCGCAGTGGTTACAGTTATATCAGATTTTATCCTGAATTTTTATCAGTTTTTGCTTGGAGCGACTTTACAGAATGTAAATGTCACGTTTGCGCCAGACGTATCCATGGAACCACTGATCATAGCATTTGGAGCATTGATCTTCCATGAATACTTCAAGCGGACCAAACAGCTAAAAGAAGAAAATGACCAGTTTATATAGAAGGTGTGATAGTTATGGCAATTAAAATACATTTGGATGACATCTTAAAAGAGCGAAATATGACATCTAAAGAATTATGTAAAAAAGTCCATATTACAGAAGCAAACCTGTCAATCTTAAGAAGCGGCAAGGCAAAAGGAGTACGTTTCTCAACGATCAATAAGATCTGCTATTATCTTGAGTGTGATGTTGGAGATATCTTGAAATTTGACGGGAGATTGGAGGAAGAAGATGAGTAGGAGAATCAGAAAAACAGGAATACTTATAGCGGTTATGCTTACGGTAGTAGTCTTAACAGGATGCCAGATCGCAAAGAAGGATGAAAGTGGACAGGCGAAGGAAGAATTATATGGAGCTTATGCAGTTGTAGGGGACAGGATACCAGACGGTAAGATAGCTGGAGTGAAAGATAAGAAAGGATTTGTGCATTTTAAGAAAATAAAAGGATATTTTCTATATAAATATATGCCAGAAAAAGATACTGTCAGTATGGATGGAGATCCACAGCTGACACATTTTAATTTCGTATCGAATGTTGATGGACAAGTGGATGATAAAAATAATATCACATCGAAGGAAAAAGAACAAAAAGTAAAGGCAACGATGTATGTTCAAGAAACAAAAGGCATAGTAACAACAAGTCTGGGAATGGTTTGTAAAGAATCAGATGGAACAGTTTATTTAAAGAATGCAGATGGATTTAAGGGATGTGCATCAGTGCAGGATTTTGGAAAAGGTCAGTCAATGACACTAAACTTTTCATCGGATGTGGGAGATAAAAAAATCAGTTATGAAGTGGAATTTAAAGCAGACCGTGCAGTCAAAAAGATTCAGATCATCGAAATGAACAAAGATGATGTCAAGATCAAAAAAACAGCCTATATTTCACCTAAAATAAAACAATACCAGATGCAAAAAGACACAGTATATGTTATCATAAATGAACAGCTGATCGGTATGAAAGGTCAAACGATCAACAGACAGAAGATACATTCAGCAAAGAAGAATTTCACATATAAATGGAAGCAGCTTGGAGATGATGGAGTATTGACACCGACAGACTTGAAGTTTAAAAAGTAAAATCAGGAGGATAAAATTGAAATATGAAAGATAAAAGAGAATCATTTAACAGCAGGTGGGGATTTATCCTCGCCTGCATTGGTTCGGCAGTTGGTATGGGAAATATATGGATGTTTCCGACAAGGGTATCTTTGTATGGGGGAGGTTCCTTTTTGATCCCATATTTTATCTTTGTCGTTGTGATCGCATCCACTGGTGTGATCGGAGAGATGAGTTTTGGACGTGCGGCAAGGTCTGGACCGATTGATGCATTTGGGATGGTCTGTGAGAAGAAAGGAAAGAGAAAAGTCGGGGAAGGGTTAGGAATGATACCAGTTCTTGGTTCTCTTGCTATGGCAATCGGATATACAGTTGTGATGGGGTGGATCTTAAAATATGCTGTTGGAACTTTCACAGGGGCAACACTTGCACCAAAGACGATCGAAGAATTTGGCGGACGTTTTGGAACAATGGCATCTGCATTTGGAAATAACATCTGGCAGATTTTAGCTTTGATCTTATGCATGTGTATTTTAATCTTTGGTGTAGGAGCAGGGATTGAGAAAGCCAATAAGATTTTAATGCCAATTTTCTTTGCGCTGTTTGTGATCCTTGGAATCTATGTGGCATTTCAGCCAGGGGCAGCAACGGGATATCAATACATTTTCAGAGTCGATAAGGCAGCCATCTTAGATCCAAAGACATGGATCTTTGCACTAGGACAGGCCTTCTTTTCCTTATCCGTCGCAGGAAATGGAACATTGATCTATGGATCGTATTTATCCGATGAAGAAGACATCCCATCATCTGCAGCAAGAGTTGCATTTTTTGATACGGTTGCTGCGATGCTTGCAGCACTCGTGATCATCCCAGCTATGGCAACAACTGGAGCAACACTGAATCAAGGAGGACCGGGGCTGTTATTTATCTATCTTCCAAACCTGATCAGCTCCATGCCAGGAAGTACGATCATCGCGATCATCTTTTTCGTTGCAGTGCTTTTTGCGGGAATGACATCACTGATCAATCTCTACGAAGCACCGATCGCAACCGTACAGGAAAAACTCCACGTAGGAAGAAAGACCGCCTGCGTGATCATCGCAGTGATCGGCGTGATCGTATCCTTATTGATCCAGGGCATCGTATCTGACTGGATGGATATCCTATCCATTTACATCTGCCCATTAGGAGCGGGGCTTGCAGGAATCATGTTCTTCTGGGTAGCAGGAAAGAAATATGTAGAAACACAGGTAAACAAGGGAAGAGAAAATAAATTTACGAAATTATATTATCCAATCTGTAAATATATTTATGTGCCAATCTGTATTTTAGTATTGGTACTTGGAATTGCATTAGGAGGAATCGGATAATTATGCCAGGATATATTTTACATTTAACTGCAGCACAGATGTTTTTAAAACAAACAAAAAAAGAGCAGGAATTGTTTGTAAATAAGCAGGAAACAAATAATTTTTTAATTGGAAATCTGATGCCAGATACAACAAAAGATAAAGCAAGATCACATTTTAGAGATCCCAAATATCAAGGAAATATGGTAGAATATCCAGAAATATCATGGTTTGCGAGGAAATATCATAATATTTTACATGATCCGAGTGTAATGGGATATTTATTTCATTTATATATCGACCGGAAGTTTTTCAAAGAATACATGCCAAGAATTATAGAATTCCGAGATAAAGAAGATCGGGTAGAGGAAAAAATGAACAAGGTAAAATATGTGATCTTAAAAAGAACTGGAGAAAAGATTTTAAAAGAAGATTTTTTCTCAGAGAAATATTATTATGGTGACTATACGAAGATGAACACGTATCTGTTCAATCATTATCATATACCGATCAGACTTGATCCAGAAGTTAATAATCCAGGAATTGAAGAAGTTTCTTATCGGAATGTAAAAAATGTTTTAAAAGAATTAGAAGAATACCTGACAGTGCCAGAAGAGGCGGTAAAGAATGTTAAAGTATTCGATGTGGAAGATTTATTATCATTTTTGGAAAACAGTGTAGAAAAATATAACCCATGGAACTGTGAGTAAGAGCAGTTCCATGGGTTATGTTTTATTTATTATTATTCTTTTCAGCTTCCTGCATCTTCATAGCACGAACTTTCAAAGGAAGTCCAAATAATGTAATAAATCCATCTGCATCATGATGATCATACATATCACCAGTTGTGAAAGATGCTAAAGATTCATTGTATAAGCTGTATGGAGAAGTAGTTCCAGCTTTGATGATATTACCTTTGTAAAGTTTGAATTTAACTTCACCTGTTACATATTTCTGAGTAGATGTAACGAATGCCTGGATTGCTTCGCGAAGTGGTGTGAACCATTTTCCTTCGTATACAACCTGAGCCATCTGGCTTCCAAGTTTCTTCTTAGCTTCCATTGTTTCACGGTCAAGGATTAATTCTTCTAACTGATCGTGAGCTGCCATTAAGATTGTTCCACCTGGAGTTTCATATACACCACGGGATTTCATTCCTACAACACGGTTCTCAACGATATCAACGATACCGATACCATTTTCACCACCAAGACGGTTTAATTCAGTGATGATCTCAGAAACTTTCATTTCTTTTCCATTTAATGTTTTAGGAACACCAGCTTCAAATGTCATAGTAACTTCTGTATCTTTATCTGGAGCGTTTTCTGGAGCTACTCCTAAAACAAGCATGTTGTCGTAGTTTGGTGCTAAAGAAGGATCTTCTAATTCAAGACCTTCGTGACTGATATGCCATAAGTTACGGTCACGGCTGTAGCTGTGGCTTGCGTCAAATGGAAGGTGGATTCCGTGTGCTTCACAGAATTCAATTTCATCTTCACGAGACTGCATTGTCCATACGTCTGTCATACGCCATGGAGCGATGATCTTGATGTCTGGAGCTAAGGCTTTGATACCAAGTTCGAAACGGATCTGGTCATTTCCTTTTCCTGTAGCACCGTGGCAGATTGCAACAGCGTTTTCTTTTCTTGCAATTTCAACTAATTTCTTAGCGATTGCTGGACGAGCCATAGATGTTCCAAGAAGATACTGATGTTCGTATACAGCACCTGCCTGTACGCATGGCATGATGTAGTTATCGCAGAAATCATCAACGATATCTTCGATATATAATTTAGATGCTCCGGATAATTTTGCTCTTTCATCCAGTCCGTCTAATTCGTTACCCTGTCCGCAGTTAACGCAGCAGCAGATAACTTCATAGTCAAATGTTTCCTTAAGCCAAGGAATCAGAGCTGTAGTATCAAGACCTCCGGAATATGCTAAAACAACTTTTTCTTTCATGAAATAAATCCTCCTAAGTGTATATTGACGGGATGTTTTCCTATTATATAGGATGTAATATTTCAAAATCAAAATCCCGCACATTCATATAAATATTTGCCTGTCTATTAATATACGTTATATTTGCATCTTTTGCAAGTTCTATTTTCGAAAATAATGAATATTTATAACATAAAAATGAATAAAATGAAAAATAAGTGCATATTTATACAAAAGTATTGCATATTTCAAAATTCGGTTGTATACTTATGAACAATGATTGAAAAAATAACCTACATTATAGAAGAGAAGGACAAGGAGATTAACATGATCAAAGCAGGAATCATTGGATCTACAGGTTACGCAGGACAGGAACTTGTAAGAATTCTTACACAGCATAAAGATGCCGAAGTCGTATGGTATGGATCCAGAAGTTATATTGACCAGAAATATTATGAAGTATTTAGAAATATGTTCCAGATCGTTGACGACAAATGTTTAGACGATAACATGGATGAACTTGCATCCAAAGTAGATGTCATCTTTACAGCGACACCACAGGGACTTTGCAGTTCTTTAGTATCAGAAGAAATCTTATCAAAAGTTAAGATCATTGACTTGAGTGCAGATTTCCGTATCAAAGATGTCAATCGTTATGAAGAATGGTATGGCATCAAACATCAGAGTCCAGAATTTATCGATGAGGCAGTTTATGGACTTTGCGAGATCAACCGTGAAGATATCAAGAATGCACGACTGATCGCAAACCCAGGATGCTATCCAACATGCTCTACATTATCTATTTACCCAATGGCAAAAGAAGGACTGATCGAGATGAACAGTGTGATCATCGATGCAAAATCAGGAACATCCGGAGCTGGACGTGGAGCAAAAGTCAACAACTTATATTGTGAAGTCAATGAAAACATCAAAGCATATGGAGTCGCAACACACAGACATACTCCAGAGATTGAAGATCAGTTAAGCTATGCATCTGGAGAAGAAGTGTTATTAAACTTTACACCACATTTAATTCCAATGAATCGTGGAATTTTGGTGACAGCTTATGCAACACTTAAGAAAGATGTAAGCTATGAAGAAGTCAAAGCAATCTATGATTCTTATTATAAAGATGAAAAATTCGTCAGAGTTTTAGATAAAGATGTCTGCCCAGAGACAAGATGGGTAGAAGGAAGTAACTATGTAGATGTCAACTTTAAGATTGATAAACGTACAAACCGCATCATCATGATGGGTGCTATGGATAACCTTGTAAAAGGTGCAGCTGGACAAGCAGTACAGAACATGAATCTTATGTTTGGATTAAAAGAAACTGAAGGATTAGAATTAGTACCAATGTTCCCATAGAACTTTGGTAAGGAAGGACTAGAATTATGAAGATCATCAATGCCGGAGTAACAGCTCCAAAAGGTTTCAAATGTGCAGGACTTCGTGCTGGAGTCAAACCAGGGAAGACAAACAAAGATATGGCAATGATCGTAAGTGAAGTGCCAGCAAAGATCGCAGGAACATTTACAAAGAACATCGTAAAAGCAGCTCCAGTTTTATGGGGAAAGAAGATTGTAGAGGAACAAGAAGTAGTCAGAGCCGTTGTAGTTAATACAGGAATTGCCAATGCATGTACTGGTGCACAGGGATATGAAAATGTTGTAACAGAAGCAAAAGAAGTTGCAGCCTTGTTAGATATCAAACCAGAAGAAGTTGTCGTAGGTTCTACAGGAGTTATTGGACAGCAGCTTCCAATGGATGTTATTAAAGAAGGAATCAAGAAATTAGTTCCTGAATTGAAAGCTGACAGACAGAGTGAAGAAGATGCCTCATGGGCAATCCTTACAACCGATACAAAACCAAAAGAAGCAGCGGTAGAAGTAGAAATTGCTGGAAAGACAGTTACAATTGCAGGTATGTGCAAAGGTTCTGGAATGATTCATCCAAACATGGGAACAATGCTTGGATTTATCACAACAGATGCAGCGATTGATAAAGCTTTATTATTAGAACTTCAGAGAGAACTGATCGAAGATACATTCAATATGGTATCTGTTGATGGAGATACATCTACAAATGACACTGTTTTCGTTTTAGCAAATGGAATGGCAGAGAATAAAGAAATCACAGAAAAAGATGCTGATTATGAAGCATTCAAAGAAGGTTTATTATATGTGAACCAGTCTCTTGCAAAACAGATCGCAGGGGATGGAGAAGGATGTACACGTTTATTTGAAGTTCATGTAGCAGGTGCAGATTCTAAAGAAAATGCGAAAATCTTAAGTAAATCTGTTGTGACATCAAGTCTTACAAAAGCAGCAATTTATGGAAAAGATGCGAACTGGGGAAGAATTCTTTGCGCACTTGGATATGCGGGAGTTGATTTTGATCCAGTGAAGGTTGACATCAGCTTAAAGAGTGCGGATGGTGTGATTGAAATCGTAAAGGATGGAATTGCAACAGATTATTCTGAAGATGAGGCAACAAAAGTATTATCCGCAGATGCAGTGACAGCAGATATCAACGTACATAATGGAGATTTTGAGGCAACTGCATGGGGATGTGACCTGACTCATGATTATGTAACGATCAACGCGGATTACAGATCATAAAATAAAATACAGAAAAGCAAGACAGTTACGAAAGGAAAAATGAATGGAACAGATGGGAAATGAAATCGAAGAATTAATCGAACAGTCAAAACAAAAAGCAAAGGTATTAACAGAAGCATTACCATATATCCGTCGTTTTAATAACAGTTATGTTGTTGTTAAATATGGTGGAAGTGCCATGAAAGATAAGAATCTTCAAAAGAGTGTTATCCGAGATGTTGCTTTATTAAAATTAGTAGGTATGAAACCGATCATCGTACATGGTGGGGGAAAAGAAATCAGTAAGTGGGTTCGTATGTCAGGAAAAGAACCTGAATTTTATCATGGACTTCGTGTCACAGATAAAGAGACAATGGAAGTTGCTGAGATGGTATTATTTAAAGTTAATCAGGAACTGGTTGCCATGATGGCAGAAGTTGGAGTGAAAGCAGTAGGTCTTTCTGGAAAAGATGCAGAAATGATCCGCGTTAAGAAAAAAGAGATGCCAGGAAAAGATCTTGGATATGTTGGTGAAGTAACGAGCGTTGATACAACACTTGTTGAAGCACTGATCGAAGATGATTTTGTACCAGTTATTTCTCCAATCGGATTAGGAGATAATTACGAAGCATATAACATTAATGCTGACGATACAGCATGTGCAGTTGCAGAAGCATTAAATGCAGAGAAACTTGTATTTTTAACAGATATCGAAGGTGTTTTTGTAGATCCTGAGGATAAATCAACACTGATTTCTGAGATGGATTTAAAACAGGCAAAAGAATTTATTGACAACGGAGTTGTTGGTGGAGGAATGCTTCCAAAACTTAAAAACTGTATTGAAGCGATCGAAGGTGGAGTTTCCAGAGTCCATATCTTAGATGGACGTTTGACAAACTGTTTGTTACTGGAGTTCTTTACAGAAAAAGGTATCGGAACAGCTATCTTAAAAGAACCATTATTTGATAAACCATTATTCAATGAAGATGAGGAAGGATGTTAAGATGAAAACTCAGCAGGAATATATTGATCAGGGAGAGCAGTATATCTTAAAGACATATAATCGTTTCCCTGTTGTATTAGAAAAAGGGGAAGGTGTCTATTTATATGATGCTGACCAGAAGAAATATTTAGACTTTGGTGCAGGAATTGCAGTATTTGCATTAGGATATGGAAATGAAGCTTACAATCAGGCGTTAAAAGGCCAGATTGACAAACTGATCCATACATCAAACTTATATTACAATATTCCGGCAGTGGAAGCTGCTAAGAAGATCGTTGATGCTTCCGGACTTAAGAAAGTGTTCTTTACAAACAGTGGAACAGAAGCAATCGAAGGTGCATTAAAAGTTGCAAGAAAATATGCATATAACAAAGATGATTCCAAAGATTATGAATTTATCGCAATGAATCATTCTTTCCATGGAAGAAGCCAGGGTGCTTTATCAGTTACTGGTAACAGCCATTATCAGGATGGATTTGTACCAAAAGAATTCCGTGCAGTATTTGCAGAATTTAATAACTTAGAAGATGTTGTATCAAAGATCACAGACAAGACTTGTGGAATCATCTGTGAAGTTGTTCAGGGCGAAGGTGGAATCTTCCCTGCAGATAAAGAATTCCTAGAAGGACTTCGTAAAGTCTGTGATGAAAAAGACATCTTACTGATCTTTGATGAGATTCAGTGTGGAATGGGACGCTGCGGATCTTTATTTGCACATGATCTTTATGGAGTGAAACCAGATGTCTTAACACTTGCAAAAGCACTTGGATGCGGTGTTCCAGTTGGAGCATTTGTAGTAGGTGAGAAGGCTGACGGAGCTTTAGTTCCAGGAGATCATGGAACAACTTATGGAGGAAATCCATTTGCAGCAGCAGCGATCAATGCCGTATTTGACCAGTTTGAGAAATTACAGATTCCAGAACATGCAAAAGAAATCGGAGCTTATCTGTGGGATAAGTTAGAAGAATTAAAAGACAAACATGACTGTATCACAGGACATCGTGGAATTGCATTAATGCAGGGACTCGAATTTAGTGCGGATCATCCAGTCGGAGATATCGTAAAGAAAGCATTAGAAAAGGGACTGATCTTAATTTCCGCAGGAAATAATGTCATTCGTTTCGTACCACCACTTGTGATCGAAAAAGAACATGTGGATGAAATGATTTCTATTTTAGAAGATTGTATCGCATAAGAAGATGTATAAAATAAACCTCTATGGGGAGACTATCTGTAAAAAGATAGCTTTTCATGGAGGTTTTTATGTTTGGATTTATCATTGCTCTTGTTTCGGGAGCCTTAATGAGTATTCAGGGAGTATTTAACACAGAAGTGACAAAACAAAGCAGTACATGGACGACAAGTACCTTTGTTCAGGCGACAGGATTTCTTGCATGTTTGATCGTATGGTTTGTGACGGAAAGAGAGCAAAGTTTTACGATGCTTTTAAAAGTAAGCCCAAAATATCTGCTGCTTGGAGGAATTATTGGTGCAGCGATCACATTTACTGTCATTAAGAGCGTTGCAAGTCTTGGACCAGCACAATCAGCAATGCTGATCGTTGCATCTCAAAGTGTCGTGTCGTATCTGATCGAAGTATTTGGTTTGTTTGGCGTAGAGAAAACAGGCTTTGCATGGATAAAACTTTTGGGAGTTGTTTTGTTTGTTGCAGGTTTATTAATATTTAAATGGAAATCATAAATATCTCTTGTAAAGTATTATAATTTTCGCTAAAATAGAGAATAGATTTACATGTTCCAGGCTCTTTGCATAAGACCGGGAGGTTTATGTTGTTTAGAAGAGTCCAAATAATAACCATTTTGCTGGTGGCGGTACTTACGTTTAGTGGATGTACACGCAGAAGAGATGTAACGATCGTATCGGAGCAGGAGAAGACGACAACGGCAAGGAAATCCTCATCCAACGATGTTATTTATGTCTATATCTGCGGAGAAGTAAAGCATCCAGGAGTATACAAATTTTCAAAAGATGACAGGATCGTAGCGGCGATCAAAGCATCTGGAGGACTGACATCCAAGGCATCAGCAGAGAGTATTAACCAGGCAGAGAAGATGAAAGACGGGCAGCAGATCACGATCCCGTCGAAGAAACAAGTAACGAAGAAGGAAACAACCGATGTGAACGCCGCACAATCTTCCTCTGGAAAGATTAATATCAATACTGCAAGTGTCGAGGAATTAAAGACACTTTCTGGAATTGGAGAATCGAAAGCGAATGATATTATTTCTTATCGAGAGGAACATGGCTCTTTTACAAGCCCTGAGGATATCATGAAGATTCAAGGGATCAAAGAGGGAATCTATAATAAGATCAAAGACAAGATAACAATATAATTTATAGAGGTGGAAAAATGAGGAAGGTCTTAGTTGTTGATGATGAAAAACTAATCGTGAAAGGCATCAAATTCAGTTTAGAACAAGACGAGATGCAGGTTGACTGTGCTTATGACGGAGAAGAAGCATTAGAGAAAGCAAAGGAGAATAAATATGATATTATTCTTCTCGATGTAATGCTTCCGGGACTGACTGGATTTGAAGTATGCCAGGCAATCCGTGAATTTTCCAATGTTCCGATCATTATGCTGACGGCTAAGGGAGAAGATATGGATAAGATCCTTGGATTAGAATATGGTGCGGATGATTATATTACCAAACCGTTTAATATCCTTGAGGTGAAAGCAAGGATCAAAGCAATTTTACGTCGAAGTGCACATCATGATGTGAAGGAAGAAGAATCAGCGAAAGTTGTAGAATCCAGAGGATTGAAGATCGACTGTGAAAGCCGCAGAGTTCATATCCACGGCAAAGAAGTGAATTTAACAGCCAAGGAATTTGATCTGCTTGAGTTACTGGTATTTCATCCGAATAAAGTATACAGCAGAGAAGATCTGTTGAATACTGTATGGGGATATGATTATCCGGGAGATGCAAGAACCGTCGATGTTCATATTCGAAGATTAAGAGAGAAGATTGAAGTGAATCCGGGAGTTCCGGATTATGTACATACAAAGTGGGGGGTAGGTTACTATTTTCAAGCGTAAGAAAGACCGGTTTGCCTTCTTACATAGTATGCAGTTTTTTATTTTTCTGTCAGTCTTTTTGCTTACAACACTGATATCTGTCTTTTTCAGTAAGTTTTTGAATGATGGATATCGTGAGAAAACATATGATCAGAAAGTTGATAGTGTAGCCAGCCAGTGTGCATGGCTTGGGGATCAGGTAGTTGGAGTTGATTTTCGTTTGGATGACGGCTCCAACTCTCTTTCTACCCAGATTGATGAACTTGCAGCAAGTATGAACGGCCGGATCATTGTAATCAAAAGTAATTATAAGATCATAAAAGATACACATACAGATTTTCAGTCCAGATTTTTCCTGAATCAGAATATTCTTGATATTATGGAAGGAAGCAAAGAAAGAATTGTTACGGAGAATGGAAATTATGTTGAAGTCATGGTTCCGATCACCTATAAGACAGGAAATAAAGTACAGATTCTTGGTGCAGTGATGGCCACAGTCCCTACAGAAGATATGATGGGAGCGGTCATTGAGATGGAACACAGAAGAAACATGCTTTTAGTCGCATTTATCATCTGTGGGCTGTGTGCAGCGATGGCGATCAGTTACTTCCTGACCAAGGACTTGAAGAAGATTCAGAAAGATGTTGATTTTATAGCATCTGGACATGAGGATGAGTCGATTGAAGAGACAGGATTTTTGGAGATGCGTACGATCGTGCAGCGTTTCAATGAGATTCTTGGAAGGATGCAGACGTTAGAGGAATCCAGACAGGAATTCGTATCGAACGTATCCCATGAATTGAAGACACCGATGACATCAATGAAAGTTCTTGCAGATTCTCTTGTTCAGCAGGGAGATCAGGTTCCAGCTGAATTATATCGTGAATTTATGCAGGATATTGTTGCGGAGATCGATCGTGAGAACGTTATTATTTCTGACCTGTTATCTCTGGTGAAACTGGATAAGAAAGCAGCACAGCTTCAGATCACAACAGTAAGCATCAACGAACTGTTAGAGATTATTATGAAGAGATTGAAACCGCTGGCACTACAGCGTAACATTGAACTGATCTTTGAGAGTTTCCGTCCGGTTACGGCAGAGATTGACGAAGTGAAATTATCTCTGGGACTCACGAATCTGATCGAGAATGGTATTAAGTATAACAAAGACGATGGATGGATTCGTGTCACGCTGAATGCCGATCATAAGTATTTTTATGTGAAGGTAGCAGATTCTGGAGTTGGTATTCCAGAAGACTGTCAGGATCAGGTATTTGACCGTTTCTACCGTGTAGACAAAGCAAGATCAAGAGATACCGGAGGTACTGGACTTGGACTTGCGATCACCAAGAGTGTTGTATCTCTTCATAATGGAGAGATTAAGTTATACAGTAAAGTTGGTGAAGGAACAACATTTACCTTAAGAATTCCGTTAAAATATAAAGGCTAGGAGGAGAAGATGAAGAAAAGCAAACAATCTGTTCTGATGATGCTCTGTCTGATTCTGATCCTGGCACTTACAGGATGCCGGTCAAAGAAAGAAACCAATGACCAGAGCAATCAAAAAGGAACGGCAATTTACTACACAAACAATGATGTGACCAAACTGGTATTAAAGAGAAAGAATATCAGATTGGAAGGCAACCAGATTCAGAAAGTTCAGACATTATTGAAAGAACTGCAGAAGTCACCAAAGAGTGATACGATACGTTCTGTGATCCCAAAGAGAATTGTGATCAACAGTTTTGAGGTGAACAGCAACATTGTGCAGGTTGATTTTTCTATGGGTTATAAGAGAATCGCAGAGAACAGAGATTTGATCTGCCGTGCTGGAATTGTTTACACATTGACACAGCTTAAGGGAATCAACTATGTATCGTTTACGATTTCGGGAGAACCGATGCTTGATACCGATGGAACAGCGTTGGGAGCACTTGGAAGAGACAGTTTTGTGTTTGATGAGTTGCCAATGAAATAATTTATGAAAAAAAGACCTATGGTTCTTATATTTACCGGAGTGTTATCCGGGATGGCCGTTGTATGGAATATTTTGTCCATGACAACGGCTTTTTATTTACTGGCAGGACTTTGTCTTATCGCAGGCATGCTTTGTCAAGATCGCAGATATGGATGGATCATGGCAGGGATGATCGTTGGAATTTTATTTGCTGTATTTGCCAGAATTTCAATGAATCTTGATCTTTCACAAGTCAAAGATCATGCAAATAAATACACAACAGGAACAGTGGTTGAAGTATCACAAACCAAAACAGGAAAGCAGGCACTGCTTCTTAAAAATGAAGTGCTGGAAGGCAAAATTCTTCTGTATACAACAAATGATAAAAAAATAAATCTGGGAGATCGAGTATCTTTTGCAGGCAATTTAGAAATATGGGAAGATGCATCCAATCCGGGACAGTTTTCGAGCCGGCATTATTATTTTAGCAGAGGTATTTATTATCATGTCTATTCAAAAAATCTGCAGATTAAGATACATAAAAATTTGTATTTTGATCAGACGATCCTGCAGTGCAGAACATATTTAAAACAACAGCTTGCAATGCAGTATGATCAGGAGGTTTCAGATTTTTTAAATGGAATGATGCTGGGGGATAAAACAAATCTTGATGATGATATCAAAGATGATTTTAAAGAAAGCGGACTGATCCATTTGATGGCGGTGTCAGGGCTTCATATTTCTCTGGCAGGCAGAGGAATTTACCAGCTGATTCGAAAACTTTGCGGAAGTTTTGTTATAAGTTCAGGTTTTGGAATGCTGGCTGCTTTATTTTACTGCATTTTAACGGGAATGTCCGTATCGTCGCTTCGGGCAGTGATCATGCTTTTGATATACTTCCTGTCGCAGATTTTTGGAGAACATTATGATCTGTTATCATCGGCATCTTTTGCAGGAATCATTTTGCTTCTTGGATGTCCTTACAGAGTTTACGATACAGGTTTCTTGTATTCATTTACCGCAGTTTTTGTGATCGGAGTTTATCAACGAATCAAACCAGCAATAAGGGGAAGATTTGCAAAGATCAGAGAGTCTATGATGTTTTGTGCAGCGATTCAGGCAGGAATGTTTCCGGTCATGATTTATTTTCAGTATGAAGCGCCGATTCTTGCATTTTTGGCAAATGTGGCAGCAGTACCGCTGGCATCGACAGCATTTATGATGGCATTTGTTTTGATCGTTCTTCCTCATACGATCTTTCATGATCTGATTTCACAAATGATCTCTCTTGTTTTATGGATTTCCAGCCGATCCTATGGCATGCTTACGATCGGCTATGTGCCGTTTTTCTGGGTTATTCTGTTTTATGGGATCGTATGGCTGTGTATAGATCAAAGAAACAAGATACGTTTTTCAATCAGGATCAGTTTGATCTATATGGGAATATTCATGCTTACAGTTATACCAATGTTTCGAAGACAAACGATCACATTTCTTGATGTCGGACAGGGAGACTGTTTTATCGCTGATACCAGCGCAGGCCTGATCGTATCTGATGGCGGGAGCAGCAGTGTGGATCAGGTTGGAAAATATCGAATACTTCCATATATAAAATATCTGGGATATCAGAAGATCAGGGCAGCAGTTTTAAGCCATATGGATGAGGATCATTATTCAGGGATACTGGAACTTATTAAGATGGGACGAGTTGAATATCTTGGACTGCCGGAGGTAGAAAAGGATACAGCTATGGAAAAGCTTATCAAGGCGGCAGAACAAAATAATACGAAGATTTTTTATCTGTCCAGAGGAAGAATGATCCGGACAAGAGATACCTGTCTGGAAATTTTGCATCCGCAAAAAAACAGTAATATGGAGAAAAATGCTGCATCGTTGGTAATGCAGGGCAGAGTGCTTGGATATCAGATGCTTCTTACGGGAGATGTAGAAAAAGAAGGGGAAGAACAGCTTCTCGGGGAAGGATTAAAACAGACAGAGATATTAAAGGCAGCACACCACGGTTCTAAGAATTCTACAAGCAGTGAGTTTTTGCAAAAAGTACAGCCAGAACAGACGATCATATCCTGTGGACAAAATAACAGGTATGGACATCCACATAAGGAAACGATCCACAGATTAAAAAACTGTCATACGAAAATACTGAGAACGGACAAAAAGGGCGCCATCATTTTTCAAAAGAAAAGAGACGGTTGAAAATCCACCCAAAACAGGGTATACTATCAAAAGCCAGAGAAAGAGATGAAAAGAATATGAAGAAAATATTAGAAGATATCAAGACAAATACATATGAGCGTTTTTATCTGTTTTACGGAGAAGAAAAATACATGATCGCCCAGATGAAGAATCAGTTAAAGAAAGCATTGGTATCCGAAGATGATACGATGAATTATTCCTATTTTGAAGGGAAGAAGGCGGATTCAGTGGAGATTGTGGAACTTGCGAAGACACTTCCTTTTTTCAGTGACCACAGATTCATTATTCTGGATGAGACAGGACTTGGAAAGAAAAGCGATGATTCGTTTATAGAAGGATTAAAAGAAGCTTCAGATACAAGTGTTCTTCTTTTTATTGAAGACAGCGTTGACAAACGTTCAAAGATCTATAAATTCCTTTCAAAGGAGGGACATGCAGTATGTTTCGAACCAGCTGGAGATAAAGAATTATCCAGATGGCTGATGTCGCTTCTTAAGAAGGAAGGAAAACAGATGTCGACTTCCACGATGCGCAGTTTCCAGTATCGGTGCGGATCAGACATGTATACATTGAAAAATGAACTGGAAAAGCTCATTTCCTATGTTGGAGAGAGGGAAGAGATCACGATCCGTGACCTGGAACAGCTGACATCATCACAGACGACAAACCAGATCTTTGTAATGCTTGAGGCGATTGCAAGAAAACAGAGAGAAAAAGTACTGACATTGTACTATGATCTTATTGAGTTAAAGGAGTCGCCATTTGGAATTCTTGCATTGCTGGTAAGACAGTGCAATCAATTGCTGCAGGCGAAGGATTTGGACAGACTTGGAAAGAATAACGGAATGATCGCAAAGCAGATGAAAGTACCTGCATTTGTTGCAGGGAAACTAAAGGATCAGGCAAAGATGTTTTCGATGGAAACGCTGCGTGATATGATCGAAGCATGTGCAAAGACAGATGAAGCGATCAAGAGCGGAAAGATCAGTGACAGGGTTGGAGTAGAACTGTTGTTGATTCAGTTCAGCCAGAAGTAAAATATAAGTCAAAAGGGATAACCAGACGGAAGATGGTTATCCCTTTTTTCTTGCATAGATTATAAAAATACAAACAAAAAAGAAGCCTGACGGTGGCTTCTTATCTGTTCTGTGGGTTAATTATATTTATATTCGATTCTTAATATCTAAAATTAAGCAATAGCATTAACAGCTTTAGATAAACGAGCGATCTTTCTAGAAGCTGTGTTCTTGTGGAAGATTCCTTTAGAAGTAGCTTTGTCGATCTCAGAAATGCAAGCTGTTAAAGCTTCAGAAGCTGCTGCTTTATCGTTAGCTGCGATAGCTGCTTCTACTTTCTTGATATATGTTTTAACTTTAGTTTTGATTGCTTTATTTCTTTCTGTTTTTGTGTTGATAACTTTGATTCTTTTTTTTGCTGATTTAATATTTGCCAAAGTGGGCACCTCCAATATAATAACTTAAATTTCTTTCTTTTCTTGAATCTTGTCTATAGCGAGACACGGTAGCTATACACAAAACATACTGTTATATCTTATAGAAAATGACCTCGTTTGTCAATAACTTTGGCAAAAAAATGTAATATTTTTTTAAAAACAATCGCATACTACACGAAAAGGAGGAAAAATCTATGCAAAATCGTACGGATCTCGCGTTAGAGTTAAAAGAAGAGAAAAATATTGGGTCTGCTGAGTCTGGGATTATAGTGAAAACAAGGATAGATACAGCAAACCATATCAAAGAAACAAAGATTCTTATCCAAAATAAAAAAGGAGAACGCTCGCTTGGAAAGCCGAAAGGAAGTTATATTACGATCGAAGCAGGAGATCTGTCTTCCAATGACGGGAGTTTTCATAAAGAAATGAGTGAAGCTTTATTCTTGAATTTAAGACAGCTGCTTGGGAAGAGAAAAAAGATACTGATCGCAGGGCTTGGGAATGCCAATGTGACAGCTGACTCGCTGGGACCCAAAGTCGTGAATAATCTTTGTATTACAAGACATCTCCAAAAAGAAGGTATCGGAAAATACCAGTTTGAGTTAAGCGCGATCGCACCGGGTGTGATGGCACAGACAGGGATCGAAACAAGTGAGATTTTAGAGTCTCTTGCGGCAAAGATCAAACCAGATGTCCTGATCGCAATTGATGCACTGGCGGCGAGAAGCTCCAGCAGATTAAATAAGACGATTCAGATCAGCGATACAGGGATTGCACCGGGATCAGGTGTTGGAAACCATAGAAATGAGATTACAGAGCATACGATCGGTGTACCGGTATTTGCAATCGGTGTGCCAACAGTTATTTCTGTGCCGGCGATCATACATGATCTTTTCGGAGAACAGCCGGTTGAAAATGGATACGAAAATATCGATGAGGAATTTATTTCCATGCATGTAACACCAAAAAATATCGATGAATCAATGAAAAGGATCAGTTATACCATATCAGAGGGTATCAATCATTTGTTGCATAATTAAAAATTCCATGAATACAATGAGTGTATGGAGAAAAAGAAGAGATGGATCATACAGATAGTAATTTTTATATGTTTTATAATGTTAGGCAGACAGATCATAGGTTCAAAAGCAATGATCTCAGAAATGATTGATGGATATTACCAAGGTGTCTTTGGGGGATTTTGTCCAGTGCTTTTAAAGAAAGAAGAAACAATAAAAGAAACCATACTTTCTGATATGATTCGTATATATTATCGGGAGGCTGTACCATTTTTACAATATCGGACAGACTATAAAGACAAAAAAGGACAAGATCTTGTACAGGAAGACTATTACCATTTTCAAGACGATGAGACGACGGATGAAGTTGCCCAGGAGGTGAAAAAAGAAGCAAAAATATTTCATGCAAAAAAATGGGAAAATCCAAAGTATTTAAGAAAGTATATTTATCAGATCGACAGTACAACGATGGCGATGGATGGTGAGCTGAATGGAAAAGTTTTGCTTAATATGGATCTTAAATTAAAAAAGTCCGAAAAACCACAGATCTTGATTTATCATACCCATGGGAGTGAGACATACAGAGGCAGCAAAAAAGGCAAAAAATCAGATACCGTGATCGGTGTTGGGGATGTTTTGGTAAAGAATCTGCGAAAGAAAAATATTGCAGTGATCCATGACCGTAATATTTATGATGTGAAAAATGGAAAAGAAGAAAGATCAAAAGCTTATAACTATGCGGCAAATGCGATAGAAGATCATTTAAAAAAATACCCGTCCATAAAAGTAGTGATCGATCTGCACCGAGACGGGGTCAGTGAACAGACGAAACTTGTCACAACACAAAAAGGCCGGCGGATGGCACAGATCATGTTTTTTAATGGAATGAGCCGTACGGCATCCAATGGAGATATCAAATATCTGAGAAATCCAAACAAGCAGATGAATTTAGCCTTCAGCCTTCAGCTTCAGGCGCAGGCTGCAAAGAAATATCCGGGATTTACCAGAAAGATTTATATGAAAGGATATCGTTATAATCTGCATTACAGAGGAAGGAGTCTGTTAGTGGAAGTCGGTGCACAAAATAATACGCTGTCGCAGGCAAAAGCATCCATGAGTTTACTTGCTGAATTATTAAGCGATGTGTTATACTAAAATGGAGTGTCTGAAAAGACATATGTACTTGAAATATAATTAGGAGGAACTTATGGCAATAGATCAGAGTAAAATACGAAATTTTTGCATTATCGCACATATAGATCATGGAAAATCAACATTAGCAGACAGAATCATCCAGATGACAGGAACGTTAACTGACAGAGAGATGCAGGAACAGGTTCTTGATAACATGGATCTTGAGAGAGAACGTGGAATTACGATCAAATCTCAGGCAGTGCGAATTGTATATAAAGCAGATGATGGGGAAGAGTATATCTTTAACCTTATCGATACGCCGGGACATGTCGATTTTAACTATGAGGTTTCAAGAAGTCTTGCAGCCTGTGAAGGAGCGATCCTTGTTGTCGATGCTGCACAGGGAATCGAAGCCCAGACATTGGCGAATGTATATCTTGCGATCGATCATGATCTGGAAGTTATGCCAGTGATCAATAAGATCGATCTTCCAAGTGCAGATCCGGAACGCGTGAAAGCAGAGATTGAAGATGTGATCGGAATTGATGCGGAAGATGCACCACAGATTTCAGCAAAGAGCGGACTTAATGTAGAACAGGTGTTAAAACAGATCGTAGAGAAGATTCCAGCACCACAGGGAGATAAGGATGCACCGCTTCAGGGACTGATCTTTGACAGTATGTATGATGCATACAAAGGAGTTATCATCTTTACAAGGATCAAAGAAGGTACGATCAAAGTCGGAACAAAGATGAAGATGATGGCAACTGGGGAAAGCGCAGAAGTAGTGGAAGTTGGAACATTTGGGGCAGGAAGATTCAATCCATGTGATGAATTAACTGCTGGAATGGTTGGATATGTCACAGCCAGTCTTAAGAATGTTCAGGGAACAAGAGTCGGTGATACGATCACAGATGCGGACAATCCATGTGCAGAGCCGCTTCCTGGATACAAGAAAGTAAATCCAATGGTTTACTGTGGATTGTACCCAACAGATGGAGCCAAATATCCAGACTTAAGAGACGCATTAGAAAAACTTCAGTTAAATGATGCAGCACTCCAGTTTGAAGCAGAGACATCCGTTGCATTAGGATTCGGATTCCGCTGTGGATTCCTTGGATTATTACATTTAGAGATCATTCAGGAACGTTTAGAGAGAGAATATAACCTGGATCTTGTAACAACAGCCCCAGGTGTTATTTATCGTGTATACAAGACAGATGGAACAATGATCGAACTGACCAATCCATCCAATCTTCCAGATCCATCAGAGATCGATCACATGGAAGAACCGATCGTGACTGCGGAGATCATGGTAACATCAGAATTTGTCGGAGCGATCATGGGATTATGCCAGGAGAGACGAGGCGTGTATCTTGGAATGGAATATATGGAAGAGACAAGAGCATTACTTCGTTATGAACTTCCATTAAATGAGATCATTTATGATTTCTTCGATGCATTAAAATCACGTTCGAGAGGATATGCATCCTTAGATTATGAGATGAAAGGATATCAGACATCAAAACTTGTGAAATTAGATATCCTGATCAACAAAGAAGAAGTCGATGCACTTTCATTTATTGTACATGAAGATACAGCATATGAGCGTGGACGCAAGATGTGTTCAAAATTAAAAGAAGAGATTCCAAGACATATGTTTGAGATCCCAATTCAGGCAGCGATCGGAAGCAAAGTCATTGCAAGAGAGACTGTTAAAGCGATGAGAAAAGACGTTCTGGCAAAATGTTATGGTGGAGATATCTCTCGTAAGAGAAAACTGTTAGAGAAACAGAAGAAAGGAAAGAAACGAATGCGCCAGGTAGGAAACGTTGAGATTCCACAGGAAGCATTCATGAGTGTTCTGAAATTAGATGAAGACTAAAAAGATCGAACTTTACATTCATATACCATTTTGCAAAAGCAAATGCCGATACTGTGATTTCTGTTCTTTTCGTGCAGAAGATACGGTGATCGATGATTATATAACGAAATTAAAAGAAGAACTGATTTTCTGGGGAAAGAAACTTACAAGAGAAGAAGTGGTGACTGTTTTTATCGGAGGCGGTACACCATCTTATCTGAAAGAACAGTATATCAAAGAAATTTGTAATATTATCTTTCGGTATTTCAAGGTCAGTGAGAATGCAGAGATCACGATTGAGGCGAATCCCGGAACGGTAGATTTAAAGAAGCTTTGTACATACAGAGAAAGCGGGATCAACAGGATCAGTTTTGGATTACAGTCAACGATTCAGGAAGAACTTCAATATCTTGGAAGGATTCATACCTATGAACAGTTTTTGCAATGTTACAATTGGGCGAGAGAAGCTGGATTTTGCAATATCAGTGTCGATCTTATGAGTGCGATTCCGAAGCAGACGATTCATTCCTATGAGAAGAACTTAAGAACGATCGCAGAACTTTCACCGGAACATATCTCAGCTTACAGCTTGATCATAGAAGAGGGAACCCCTTTTTATGAAGATGAGAATTTAGAAGATCTTCTGCCGTCGGAAGAAGACGAAGTGCGGATGTATCAGATGACAGCACAGATTCTCAAGGAATATGGGTATGAACAGTATGAGATTTCAAACTATGCCAAAAATGGTTTTGAAAGCAGACATAATTTAGGTTACTGGTCACATATTCCGTATCTTGGTGCAGGGCTGAATGCATCGTCTTATATGGATGAGAGACGTTTTGAGAATCCAGCGGATATGAAGCAATATTTAAAGATAACATCGTTTGACGAAGCATACAGGCAGGCACAGCCATTGTCGGTTCATGAACAGATGGAAGAATTTATGTTCCTTGGATTAAGGAAGATCAAAGGTGTCTCAAAGAGAGAATTTAAAGAACGTTTTGGTTGTTCCATGGCTTCTGTTTATGAGAAACCTCTAAAAGAAGCCATAGAACAAGACCTTATCAAAGAACAGGAAGATCAGATCTGTCTGACACCGAGAGGAATTCTTGTCAGCAATCAGGTGTTATGTGAATTTTTGTTTGATGAAGAATAACGTGATAATTTTATAAATCCATCAATTTTTTTAAATTGATCCTCCCCCAGCCCTGATGGTGTCTGGGGGTTTTTAATTTGTCACAGTTTTTCCGAAGTTTCATTTTCACATCTTTATTTGTATAAAATGGATATTTCTCAAGTAAAAGGGCGAGAGAACCAGATACAACGGGTGTTGCCATGGAAGTACCGCTTTTTAACGTATAGCGGTGGTTAAGAGCACAGGAAAAAATATTAGTTCCAGGAGCAACAACGTCAGGCTTCATGACACAAGATGAGGTCGGCCCACGGCCGGAATACTGAACTTTAAAACTGCGCTGTCCGATCATTGGAGAGGCATCATCACTTGATCCGACGGTAATGATCTTCGGACTATTTCCTGGAATGGAAATACTGTGAGGTTTTGGCCCGTGATTTCCTCCAGCAATACATACGATCAGTCCGTCATCCCATAGTGTGTTAACATGTTTTAACAATTCTTTGGAAGAAGGACTTTCTTCTGGAGCCGGGCTTCCGATCGAAATATTGACGATGCGGATATTATAAGAATCGTGATGTTTATGAATCCAGTCCAGTCCTTTTAAAAACGCACTCTGAACCCCATTTCCTGAAGCATCCAATACTTTTAATGCCACAATATGAGATTTTGGAGCGATGCCAAGATAATCAGAATCAAGGATCGCAGAAGAAGCAGCAATTCCTGTAATATGAGTTCCATGTCCGTTATCATCATAACTAAAAGATCGATATTGTACGAAATCTATGAATTCAGCAATACGGCTGGAATGTGGAGCGAAATCTTTATGAGGAAAAAGTCCGGTATCAAGATAAGCAATGCCGATGCCTTCTCCTAAGAAGCCATGCTGGTGTGCAAGATCAGCATGAATCTGCTTTGAAACAGAAGTAACCATAACAAAAATCCTTTCTGTCTTTACTGTTAGAATACGCACAACACATACATAAGGAAACAAAAAAAGACCCGTAAAAACGAGTCTTTTGCATATATAGCTTTAAATATAAAAAATTAGTTAAATCCGATAAACTTGCGGGCTGCCTTGTACATACCAATTGTAGCTTTTCTTCCAACATATCCAGGAAGATTGACAGCGCAGCTTGTGATGTTGTGACGGATCTTACGGTATAATCTCTTATCTTTGCCGTATAAGTATTTCCATAATTCTTTTCTCATTTTTAAGTGTTCTTTCGTTCCGGATTTTACTGCGATCACGGAAGAAATACACATGATAATGGAAAGATAATGTCTCATATAGCGTTCTAATGGTTTACTAACGAGATTAAACTGTGCCATATAATCGATCATGATGTAAGTAACTTTAAACTGCTGATCGATACGTTTGATCATATTTGCCTCATTTACAGACTGGTCATCACGTCCGATAAAATAGCGGTAGAAGTTTACATCAAGATAATACATTGTCTTTACATATGGCAATGGTTTAAATACATAAATGTTATCAACATAAAATGTATGCTCTGGAAGCTCTAACTGGCATTCATGAAGCAGAGCTGTACGGTAGATAACAGAATGCATTAGAATATACTGACTGACAGGAAAACGTCCGACATCATCCCAGCAAAAGATTTTGTCTTTTGGGATTGCATGACGGTAGTGGATCACTGTCTTTTTCTTGACACCCTGTTTTTCATACACGTAATTGGAAAGCAGCATATCAAGAACTGTTCCCTGGTTGTAGAAATTAGAGAGTGTGTCAAGAATCTCTCCATAGGCATATTCATTTACCCAGTCATCACTATCGACAACTTTTAAATAAATTCCTTTTGCATTTTTGATTCCTGTATTGACGGCACCACCATGTCCTTTATTCTCCTGATGGATGGCACGGCAGATACCAGGATATTTTTTTTCATATTCATCAGCGATGGCAGATGTATTGTCGGAAGAACCATCATTGACAATAAGAATCTCAATCTGGTCTCCTCCTGGTAACAATGTATCAATACAGTGTCTCATATATTCCTGAGAGTTGTAACAAGGTACAACAAAGGATATTAATTTCATAAAAACCTCCTGTTTAAAATACGGTTAACATTCTTATTATATATGTTTTTTGATAAATTAGCAAAGAGTTTCCCACTCTTCATAGAGTTCTTCCAAAGAAGAAGTGATCTCTGCCTGTTTGTTGCTAAGTTCCATTAATTTTGCAGGATCAGAAGCATTTTCAGGTAAAGACATAGCTTCGGAAAGTTCTTCCTGCTTTGTTTCAAGGTCGGTGATCATATCTTCAACTTTTTTCAGGCGGTTCTCACGTTTTCTTTGTTTTGCCTGTTCCTCTTTTTGCTGTTTCCAGTCAAGTTTTGCTTCTGTATCAACAGAGACAGCAGCAGTCAAAGCATCACTTAGTGCTGCCTTTTCTTTATCTTTCTGTGTAATATAATCCTGATAATTTCCAGAATATGAAGTTAATCCGTGGTCAGAAATTTCCAGAATTCGTGTCGCCGTTTTGTTAATGAAATAACGGTCATGTGAAACGTAAAGAATCGTTCCAGTGTAGGCATTCATTGCTGATTCCAGGATTTCCTTTGACTGAATATCCAAATGGTTCGTCGGCTCATCAAGAATCAGGAAGTTTGCATGAGAAAGCATTAATTTTGCAAGGGAAACCCGGCCTTTTTCTCCACCGCTTAAAGAGGAGATCGGACGGAATACATCTTCCCCGTAAAATAAAAATGCTGCCAGTGTATTACGGATCTTTGTATTATTAAGATCAGGATAGGCATCAGAAATCTCATCAAAGATGGTCTTAGAATCATCCAGGTTATCCTGCGCCTGATCGTAGTAACCGATAGAAACACCCGCACCAAGAGTGATCGTTCCTCCGTTATTGCTAATCTTTTTGCAAATGATCTTTAATAAGGTTGTCTTTCCAGTTCCGTTTGGTCCGATCAGGGCAACGCGTTCCGCACGAAAGATATCTGCGCTGAGTCCTTCAAATAAAGGCTTGCTTCCAAACGATTTTGAGACATCTTTTAATGTAAGAACGTCATTTCCGCTGACGACTTCTGGTTCAATGCTAAGACGCATGTCTGCATTGTATTCGGTTGGTTTTTCTAAAACTTCAATCTTATTTAAAGCTTTTTCACGGCTTTCTGCACGTTTGATCGATTTCTCGCGGTTAAACTGCTTTAATTTTTTGATAACTTCCTTCTGGTGTTTGATCTCCTGCTGCTGGTTTTTATACTCTTTTAGACGGATTGCTTTGATCTGGTCGCGTTTCTCAATAAAAGTAGTATAATTTCCATCAAATAGCATGGAATGTCCCTGATCGATCTCCATAACTTTATTGACAATTTTGTCAAGAAAATAACGGTCATGGGATACGATGATCACGGCACCTTTATAATGAGATAAATAATTTTCAAGCCATCTTATGGAATCGACATCCAAATGGTTTGTCGGCTCATCAAGAAGCAGGATGTCTGGATTCTTAAGAAGAAGTTTACCAAGAGCAACACGGGTTCTCTGTCCTCCAGATAAGGTATTGATTTCTTTTGAAAAATCTTCTTCAGCAAATCCAAGTCCTTTGAGGATTCCTGTGATTTCGCTTTTGTAAGCAAATCCATTTAACTGTTCAAATTTGTGGGTTGCATTTGTATATTGGTTCATTTTCTGTTCCAGTGCATCACCGGTCAGGTGTTTCATTTCCTGCTCATAAGTACGCATCTGTTCATCTAGTTCAATGACTTCTTTTTTGACAGAGAGAAGTTCATCAAAGATCGTATGATGAAATGTATGATCCTGATGCTGTGCAAGATAGCCGATACTGGCATCTTTTTTTAGGGAGATTTCTCCATCATCACTCGAAAGCTCTCCGATCAGTATTTTTAAAAGTGTCGATTTTCCGGCACCGTTATATCCGATGATTGCCAGCCGGTCGTTTTCATTTAAGTGAAATGAGATGTTCTGCAAGACAGGTTTTTCGACAAAAGTTTTGCAGATATTCTGGCATGATAATATCATTAAGATACCCCTTTCCAATTTTTTATTGACGTTATTTTTCAGAATACCATATTTTTTGAGAAAATGAAATAATTTCAGGACAGAAAGATTGACAGTTATTAGACAATCTTATATAATTATAAACAAAATAAAAGATTTTGGAGGAATAAAATGGCAAACTCAGATAAGAATATTTCCTCAGCAGTTATCAAGCGCCTTCCAAGATATTTCCGATATCTTGGTGCATTAAAGGCAAGGAATATTACAAGAATATCTTCAAAAGAATTAAGTGAACAGATGATGGTAACAGCATCTCAGATTCGTCAGGATCTTAACAACTTCGGCGGATTTGGGCAGCAGGGATACGGATATAATGTAGATAATTTATATACAGAGATTGGCAAGATTTTAGGACTTGACAAGAGAAATGACATGATCATTGTAGGAGCAGGTAACCTTGGACAGGCACTTGCCAACTATCAGTCTTTTAATGAAGACTATGGATACAAAGTTATGGCATTATTTGATGTCAATCCAAAACTGATCGGAATTTCTGTCCGTGGAGTGAAAGTTCTTGATACAGATGAACTTGAGAACTTTATTAAGACACACGGCATCAAGATCGCTGCACTGACGATACCGAAAGATCAGGCACCAGCGATCGCCAAGAAGATGGCAGAATGGGGAATCAAAGGATTCTGGAATTTTGCACCGATCGATCTTCACCTGCCGGATAATGTTACGGTAGAGAATGTCCATCTGGCAGAGAGTCTGATGACATTAACATATAATGTTCACAACAGAGAAGAACAGGAACATGAATAATAGACACAACAGGTAATAGATGAGATGATTGCTGGAATAGGAACAGATCTCGTAGAGATAGGCAGAGTAGAAGAGATGCTTCAAAGAGGAAGTCGTCTTACAAGAATTTTTACGACAACTGAATTAGCGTGTGCAAAAGACAATGCTGCGACTTTAGCTGGCAATTTTGCTGTAAAAGAAGCCGTTTCCAAAGTATTTGGAACCGGCTTTTTCGGTATGGAACCATATGAGATCGAAGTATTAAGAGATAAGCTGGGAGCACCATATGTGAAATTATATGGGAATGCCAGACAACTTGCGAAGAATAAGAAGATCACAAAGATTCATGTATCGATCACCAATACAAAGGAATTTGCACAGGCATTTGCGATAGGAGAATGCGTATGAAATATGTATTAAAGAATCAGGAAATGCAGACGGTTGATTATGAAACGATCCATGGAATAGGAATTCCTGGGCTTGTGTTGATGGAGAGAGCATCAAAAGCGGTTGCAGACTGTGCAGCACAGATGATCGATCATTCCAAGAGGATTCTGGTAATTTCAGGAATTGGCAATAATGGAGGAGATGCTCTTGCCTGCACAAGAATTTTGCTGGAACAGGACTATCAGGTAGATTATATGATCGTTGGCAATTTGGAAAAAGCTTCAGACGATCTGAAATTACAGCTTCAAATTCTCAAAAATCTTGGATATTTTCCATTAGAGGATGCAAATTTTCATGAATATGATCTTTTGATCGAAGGGATTTTTGGAGTTGGGCTTTCCAGAGAAGTTGGCGGTGTTTACAAAGAAATGATTGAGCGTATCAATGCGTGTGGCAAACCTGTGATTGCGATCGATATTCCATCTGGAATCAGTGGGGATAGCGGAAAAGTTCTTGGATGTGCTGTTCATGCAGCAATAACGGTCACATTTGGCAGTTATAAAAGAGGCCATTTACTATATCCAGGACGTGAATACTGCGGGGATACCAAACTTGTATCCATTGGATTTCACAACCAGACGATCAAAAAATATGCAACGGGATACACATTGGAAGCAGATGATCATTTAATGCCGGAAAGGAAAGCATATTCCAACAAGGGAACTTATGGAAAAGTTCTGATCATTGCTGGAAATGAAACAATGTCAGGAGCAGCATGTTTTGCAGCAGAAGCGGCACTTCGGATGGGAGCAGGTCTTGTAAAGGTGCTTTCAGATATACAGAATCGTCCAGTTTTACAGACAAAACTTCCAGAAATCTTATTTGGAGAACGAAAAGATTTAAAAGAATCCCTGAATTGGTGTGACTGCATCTTATTTGGACCGGGAGTCGGAGTCAGTGAAGAGACAAAAGAAATGCTGGAGATGATTCTTGATAAAGGAACAAAACCGTTAGTTATTGATGCAGATGGATTAAATACGATCAGCAGATATGATATGGAAATCAATTATCCACATGGATTGATCCTGACACCGCATCTGATGGAAGCGGCAAGACTGATGTCATGTGACATTGCGCAAATGAAAGAAGATTTATGCCAGAATGCATATGATCTAGCAGAAAAATATCATTGCATCGCAGTTTTAAAAGATGCAGCAACCATCGTTGCACAAGAAGGTGATTTGGTGTATATTAATCAAAGCGGAAATGATGGAATGGCAACCGGAGGAAGTGGAGATGTTCTTGCCGGAATGATCACAGGCCTTCTAGGAGGCGGATTATCTGTTCATGAGGCAGCAGTTCATGGAGTTTATCTTCACGGTCTTGCAGGAGATCATGCAAGACGTGATCTGGGTGCTTACAGCATGATCGCGTCAGATATTATCACTCATATAAAGGACGTTACAGGAGGAAGCTATGAATCAGTACTATAGAGTGCATGCAGTCATTGATCTGGATGCAATCTGTCATAATATACAGGAAGTAAAACGCGTCGTTGGAGAAGGTGTCAAGGTAATGCCAGTCATTAAGGCTGACGGATACGGACACGGAGCAGTTCCAATCGCAAAAGAATTAAATAAGATCGGGGTTGATGCATTTGCAGTTGCGATTCTTGAAGAAGGAATCACACTTCGAAATAATGGAATCAAAAAGCCAATCCTGATTCTTGGATACACATCAGAATATCAGTACAGCTCATTGATTCAGTATGAGATTGAGCCAACTGTATTTTGCTATGACATGGCAGAATCATTATCTAAAATTGCACAGGCACTTGGTAAAGTTGCCAAAATTCATATCAAACTTGATACAGGAATGAATCGTATCGGATTTAAACCAACAAAAGAATCCGTAGAGATTGTAGAGAAAATTTCCAAATTACCAAATATCAAGATTGAAGGAATCTTTACTCATTTTGCATGTGCAGATGAGGCAGATAAGACATCTGCATATGAACAGGAACGTAAATATGACCAGTTTATCCAGTGGTTAGAAGAAAAAGATATTTATATTCCAATCAAACATGTGTCAAACAGTGCATCTATTATTGATCTAGATGGATTTAGAAAAGACATGGTAAGATCAGGAATCATCACTTACGGATTATATCCATCGGAAGAAGTATCAAAGGATGTATTAGATTTAAAACCTGCTATGGAATTAAAGACACATATTGTATACATTAAAGAAGTAGAAGCGGGAGAAGGAATTAGTTATAATCATACTTATGTCACTGACAAGAAGACAAAGATCGCAACGATCCCGGTTGGATATGCAGATGGATATCCAAGAGCGCTTTCTTCGAAAGGAAGGGTTCTGATCCGTGGACAGTATGCTCCGATCATCGGAAGAATCTGTATGGATCAGTTTATGGTTGATGTCACAGATATTGAAGGCGTTTCTGTGATGGATGAAGTAACTTTAGTTGGACATGATGGCAATAAGATGTTAACCGTGGAAGAAGTTGCGAACCTTGCAGGATCATTTAATTATGAATTTGTCTGCGGAATCGGAAAAAGAGTTCCGCGTGTTTATATCCGCAATCAGGAGATAAAAGAAGCCGAAGATTATGAAAAATAGGGAATTCTTTGAATACTTTTGAAAGAATTGTAAATACTCTTCATACAATATTTAAAAAGAAATGGAGAGTGTTTATGCTTATGGTAATTAAGCGAGGAGATATATTTTACGCAGATTTAAGGCCGGTTGTCGGTTCAGAACAAGGTGGTATCCGCCCAGTGATCGTTCTGCAAAATGATGCGGGCAATAAGTATAGTCCGACGATCATCTGTGCAGCGATCACGAGTAAGATGAACAAGGCAAAATTGCCGACACATGTACCGATTGACTGTCACAGATGCGAATTAGAAAAAGATTCCGTGATCTTATTAGAACAGATTCGGACAATTGATAAAAGCCGTTTAAGAGAAAAAGTATGTCATTTAAATTGTACGTTCCTAAAACAGGTGGATCATGCATTAAAGATCAGTTTAAGCCTTGATACATAGCAGGAACGGCACGATATTGACCTTTTTTCTTAGAAATGATATATTTAATCTATATAGTCTTAATTTCTAGAAGATAAAGGAGAAAGAAATGGAAGGATTTACTCCCTCGGTACTTGTGATGATCATTTTAGCAGTTATCGTTGGATTTGCGGCTGGATATTTTCTTATGAAACAAAGAGAGAAGATCAAAGAAGCAAAGAAGAAACTGCATACGTCAGAACAGGAATATGAAGAGGATGAAGACAATGAATATGAAGAAGAGATCATGAACATTGTCAACGAAGGACATGAACAAGGTGCGATCATGGAAGGGGAAGCCCGTATGATCACGAATATCTTTGAGTTTGGAGATAAAGATGTTACAGACGTTATGACTTCAAGAAAGAAGATTGATGCCATCGAGGTATCCATGTCCGTAGAGAAAGCATTAAATTACATGTTAGATGAGCCGTATTCAAGATATCCATTATATGAAGAAGACATTGATAACATCGTAGGAGTGCTTTATTTAAAAGATGTGATCGACGCATATCTCAATCAGAAAGATGCAACGCTCTCTGATATTGCAAGAGAGCCGTTTTTTGTTCATCAGACGATGAACTTATCCGTATTATTTCAGGAGATGCAGACCAAGAAGATTCATATGGCGATCGTTATTGACGAGTACAGCCAGACGGAAGGAATTGTATCGATGGAAGATATGTTAGAGGTCATCGTAGGTAATATCTTAGACGAATATGATGTCGAAGACCGCAATATCACCAAGATCGGATGGGCAGATATTTATCTTGTCCGCGGAAGTACAAGACTTGAAGAACTTGAGGATACATTAGGAATCGAATTTGAAGTTGAAGATATTGAGACACTGAATGGATTTTTAATTGATCAGCTGGGACATTTACCAGAAGACAATGAAGAAATAGAAATTATCTACCAAGGATATTCCTTTAAATCTGTCGATATCCATGACAACATGATAAGACAGGTGAAGGTAGAAAAAAGGAAAAGGAAGGAAGAAGAAGATGTCAGGACACAGTAAATTTGCGAACATCAAACACAAAAAAGAAAAAAATGATGCGAAAAAAGGAAAGATTTTCACAGTCATTGGAAGAGAAATTGCAGTAGCAGTTAAAGAAGGTGGACCAGATCCAGATAACAACAGCAGATTACGTGATGTCATTGCAAAAGCAAAAGCAAACAATATGCCAAATGACACGATCGAACGTGGTATCAAAAAAGCTGCCGGAGATGCAGATTCTGTCAATTACGAACAGATTACATATGAAGGATATGGACCAAGCGGAGTTGCTATTATCGTAGATACATTAACAGACAACAAAAACCGTACAGCATCTAACGTAAGAAATGCTTTCACAAAAGGAAATGGTAACGTAGGAACACCAGGATGTGTATCTTACATGTTCGAGAAAAAAGGACAGATCATCATCTCCAAAGAAGAATGTGAAATGGATGCAGACGACCTTATGATGATGGCACTTGATGCCGGAGCAGAAGACTTCAACGAAGAAGATGACAGCTTTGAAGTATTAACAACACCAGAAGACTTCAGTGCAGTCAGAGAAGCCCTGGAGAAAGAAGAAGTTCCTATGGCAGATGCCAGTGTCACAATGATTCCTGGTACTATGGTTGAACTTACAAGTGAAGAAGATATTAAGAATATTCAGAAAACATTAGATCTTTTAGATGAAGATGATGATGTTCAGGAAGTTTATACAAACTGGGATGAATAATCTGTTATAGATCTTATATGATGTAAAATAATAAGAACCTTAACTCATGTGTCACGCAGATGTGACAAATATTGTGGGTTAAGGTTCTTTTTTGTTATATTTATATTTAATTATGCATTTTCAAGTGCATTGCTAAGATCGTTGATAATATCTTTTGAGCTCTCAATTCCAACAGATAAACGAATCATTCCAGGAGAAACTCCAGCTTCTCTTAACTGCTCGTCATTCATCTGGCGATGTGTATGGCTTGCAGGATGAAGTACCATTGTTTTAGAAGCAGCAACATGCGTTGCAATATTTGCTAATTTCAAACTATCCATAAAACGCACTGCAGCATCACGTCCACCAGTCAATTCAAAGGAAATAACCCCACAAGTTCTTCCATCATCCATATATTTCTGAGCCAGATCATGATATTTATCACCAGGAAGTCCAGCGTAAATAACACGAGAGACTTTTTCATGAGCATTTAAAAATTCAGCAACTTTCTGTGCATTTTCACAATGGCGTTCCACGCGAAGAGGAAGGGTTTCCAGTCCAAGATTTAACAAGAAACAGTTTTCAGGGGATGGAATGGAACCAAGATCACGCATCAGCTGTGTGGTAGCTTTTGTGATATAAGCCTTCTTTCCAAACTGTTTTGTGTAAACAACGCCATGGTAAGATTCATCAGGTTCAGTGAGGCCATGATATTTATGTCCATAAGCCTCCCAGTCAAAGTTTCCGCTGTCAATGATCGCTCCACCAACTTGAACAGCATGTCCATCCATATATTTTGTTGTTGAATGTGTGACGATGTCAGCACCCCATTCAAAAGGACGACAGTTGATCGGTGTTGCAAAAGTATTGTCAACGATCAATGGAACTTCATGTTCATGGGCAACCTTTGCAAATTTCTCAATATCAAGAATGACAAGTGCAGGGTTTGCAATTGTCTCTGCAAATAAAACTTTGGTATTAGGTTTGAATGCAGCGGCAATTTCTTCGGCACTTGCATCAGTATCAACGAATGTACAGTCAATTCCAAGTTTCTTCAATGTAACACCCAGAAGGTTAAATGTTCCACCATAGATTGTAGAAGCTGCAACAACATGATCTCCAGCCTCACAGATATTAAAGATCGCATAGAAGTTCGCAGCCTGTCCAGAAGAAGTAAGAAGTCCTGCAACTCCTCCCTCAAGATCGGCAATCTTGGCAGCGACTGCATCGTTAGTAGGATTTTGCAGGCGTGTATAGAAATATCCTTCTGCTTTCAGATCAAATAATTGTCCCATTTCATCAGTGGTGTCGTATTTAAAAGTTGTACTCTGGTAAATAGGAAGTGCACATGGTTCTCCTTTCTTAGGAGTGTAACCGGAGTGAAGACATTTTGTCTCCAGATCGTAATGACTCATAATTATAATTCCTTTCTATAATAAAATACATACAAAATTATACCCTAAAATCCTAAGGACAACAAGGGAAATAGAATTCAGATAATTCATAGAATTAACTAAAAAAAAAGAAAATTCAAGATTTTTTACACAAAAGAAAAACAACTTGACAAAAAAGTTATTTTTATCACACAAACCAACAAAAACATTGAAAAACTTAACGAAGTTCTTAAGATAATTTGTTGTTTTATTTTTAACGATGTGCTAAAATAAGAGTGTTATTTTTAATACTGAAAGGAGTTTCAACATGATTTATTCACATGAAGTAGAACAAATGTGTACAGTAGCTCAGGGTGTAAACCATGGAGCTGCCCCAATTCCTGAAGAAGCAAAATGGGTAAAAGCGAAAGATGTAACAGACATCTCAGGATTAACACATGGTATTGGTTGGTGTGCACCTCAGCAGGGAGGATGCAAATTAACTCTTAACGTTAAAGAAGGTATCATCCAGGAAGCATTAGTAGAAACAATCGGATGTTCAGGAATGACACATTCAGCTGCTATGGCATCTGAAATCTTACCAGGAAGAACAATTTTAGAAGCATTAAATACAGACTTAGTTTGTGATGCTATCAATACAGCAATGAGAGAATTATTCTTACAGATCGTATACGGAAGAACTCAGAGTGCATTCTCTGAAGAAGGACTTCCAATCGGTGCTGGTCTTGAAGACTTAGGTAAAGGATTAAGATCTCAGGTTGGTACAATGTACGGAACACTCAAGAAAGGTCCTCGTTACCTTGAAATGGCTGAAGGATACGTTACAGGTATTGCTCTTGACGCTGACGATGAAATCATTGGATACCAGTTTGTTAACTTTGGTAGAATGATGGACTTCATCAAAGCTGGAGACGATGCTCAGACAGCACTTGACAAGGCCAAAGGTCAGTACGGACGCGTTGATGACGCTGTTAAGATTATTGACCCAAGAAAGGAATAGGAGGTAGCGAATAATGGCTTTATTTGAATCATATGAAAGAAGAGAAAAACAGATTCTTGCTGTTTTAAAAGAGTATGGAATCAATTCTATCGAAGAAGCTGGTGAAATCACAAAAGCTGCTGGATTAGATGTTTATGCTCAGGTTGAAGGAATTCAGCCAATCTGTTTCGAAAATGCAAAATGGGCTTACACAGTAGGTGCTGCTATCGCAATCAAAAAAGGTTGCAAGAGAGCTGCAGACGCTGCTGCTGCTATCGGTGAAGGTCTTCAGGCATTCTGTATTCCTGGATCTGTAGCTGACCAGCGTAAAGTAGGTCTTGGACATGGTAACTTAGGAAAGATGCTTCTTGAAGAAGAAACAGAATGTTTCGCATTCTTAGCAGGTCACGAATCTTTCGCAGCTGCTGAAGGAGCTATCGGAATCGCTGAAAAAGCTAACAAAGTTCGTCAGAAACCTTTAAGAGTTATCTTAAACGGATTAGGAAAAGATGCTGCACAGATCATTTCCAGAATTAACGGATTTACATATGTTGAAACTGAAATGGATTACTACACAGGTGAAGTAAAAGAAGTATTCAGAAAATCTTACTCTGAAGGATTAAGAGCTAAGGTTAACTGCTACGGTGCTAATGATGTAACAGAAGGTGTTGCAATCATGCACAAAGAAGGTGTAGACGTATCTATCACAGGTAACTCTACAAACCCAACTCGTTTCCAGCATCCAGTTGCAGGTACATACAAAAAAGAATGTATCGAACAGGGTAAAAAATACTTCTCTGTAGCTTCTGGTGGTGGTACAGGACGTACATTACATCCAGATAACATGGCTGCAGGACCAGCTTCTTACGGAATGACAGATACTATGGGACGTATGCATAGTGATGCTCAGTTCGCAGGATCTTCTTCAGTACCAGCCCATGTAGAAATGATGGGATTAATCGGTATGGGTAACAACCCAATGGTAGGAGCTACAGTTGCAGTAGCTGTATCTATTGAAGAAGCTGCTAAGGCAGGTAAATTCTAAGAAACCACGTATTTATGCGGTTTTTAGGAAGAGTTAGAAGTGGTAAGAAGTAGGTAAAAGTAGGTAATCTCTATACTATCTCGATACCGTATCTCTATACTCAAAATGTGAATAAAAAGAGAGTCAAACTTAATTTGGCTCTCTTTTTTTGTGTATAAACTTATTTGATTTTCATGATTTCTGCCATTAGCCATTCAGGTTTTCGTCTTGTATAAGTACTTTCTGTTATGTCTTTAATCTTATGTCCCATCATGTATTTTAACGCATATTCATCAACTCCGGTATCCTTAGCCATAGTAGCGAATTGGACACGTCCATCGTGAGCACGGTGATTTTGATTCAGGTCTAGTTTTTTGATGATTTTTTCAAGCTTGTGCCGGTATTTATCGTATGTTAGTTTTTTACTGTTACGATGGGTTTTGGTATCTATGCAATTAATTAAATATTCGCTTCCAAGAGATAGAGCTTCCTGGTATCTTTGCTTAACCAAATCGCGAATCTTTGGGTGAATTGGAACCAGACGATCTTTACCGGCATCTGTTTTTATTCCACCAGAGAAGAACCAGTTTTCTAGATCAACATTTTCCGTTTTAATCAATCCAAGCTCCTGAGGTCTCCATCCAGAATAGCACTGGATCAGTAATACATCTACATAATCTGTATCATACAAATGATTCCATAATTTCTTTATTTCTTCATCTGTAAAATCAATATGATCTTTTTTCTCCTCTTCGATATCTTTAATAATATCATCGGATAACTTGAAAGTTCTGGCATAATTTTTATCTACTATTTCATACTCTAATGCATAATCTAGCATCAAATTGAATAAGGATTTGATTTTTGTTTTTGTGGTATGAGATGGATGTTTTTCTTTTCCGTCTACTACATAAGTTCCGTGTTCCATACATCCTTTTATATGCCTAGCCCGCAGATCTTTAGCTTGCATGTTATAAATAGAGGAGCAGTAGTTCCAAGCAGATCTTATAGTACGTTTGCTGGATGGATTGGTAAGTGTTTCAAAATAGTGATCAGTCCATTTTTCGTAAAGTTCAGCTACTGTAAGATCCGCATCAAGATCATAAGGATTCTTGTTATATTCCACAAGAGCAGCATAGGCCTCGTTGTAAGTTTTGAAATATGTAACTGGTTTTAATGATTTACAGATGGGCCTGCCATAAAAGTCCTTTCTTACAGTAACCATTGCTCGAAAAGGTTTATGTAGATTACCAGTCTTTATTTCGGAGATCTGGCCAAATCCGTTTGGAAGTTGTCTTCTTTTACTGGATTTCTTTGATTGTCGTTTTGCAATTTTTGCATCCAGTGGATAACCACAATGAGGACAAGAAATCGCCTTGTCGCTTACTTGAAGATCACATTCAGGACATTTGATCAGTGCCATAGTTCATCATCCTTTCTTAAAAAAGGGTACAAAAAATACACCCTTATCAAAATTGTAATTTTGCAGGATGTATGATATAATTCTGTTGTTCAAGTAGAAGCATATCACACACCACGTTATTGATAGGTTTCTAAGTTTCGCCTGGCTACCAACCAGGCGTTTTTTATTTTGACCATTTTGTTGATATCAGGAAAATGGTATTTATAATTAACAAAAGTAACGAATTTCACCAAAATAATCTGTCCACTTTTTGATAACTTCATCACTTCGTGCTTCAATGACTCGCATGACATTTTTCAAAATACGTTTAGGAATCTTCGTATCATTACTGCATAAGAGACATTTCCCAGTTTTTGTGATCCATATCTTTGCAGAATTTGGGGAAGGAGATCCCTGGGCTACATGAACATGAATCGGCTCTAATGGTTTGTTTTCATTAGACCAGAAATAGACCCAGTAAGAACCAACTTTAAAAACCTGAGGCATTTTCTAATCCCCCTTCCTGAGAAAATTCAAGAATAAGATGTGCAGTTGATTCAATGATTTCCTGAAAACGTTTAATATCTTCATCTGAAAATTTATAAATATCTTCCCAAGTATAATCTGGAAGCCAGCAAGTTGCATGGCGGAAACAATAATCTGGATCCGGTTTTTCAATATAGACTTTCACTCGTCCATCAGGTTTCATTTCAGAATGAACGATTTCAGTTTCATCATCTAAGGTCATGAATGGATACATCATAAGATCAGACTCCTTTCTTAATAAATTATGTGTATGTTAGTGTTTTCCATACTTAATAAAATTAAAAACTTAATTATAAATTACTGTTTTTGCTACAATGTAAATCTATTTTAATCTCAATCTGATTAACTCCTCATTATATCCAAGTGCACGTGCAATTTGATCTGTAGTAAATTCCTGGTACTCTAAAAATACTTCATCCGGCATTAAAAGTTCCATAGCAAACAGATCAGCTTCTTTCTCATACTTAGTTGTATTGAATCCAGTATATGTATCCATGAATAAAGCGTTTGCTTTTTTGTGTAATAGCATATGCCACAATTCGTGAGCACAAACATGAAGCTGTTCGTGTTCTGGAAGCGATTCATCTATATAGATTAGGTTATTTCTTTGAAAATATTGATAAAAGCCTCTGACACCTTCAAGTGGCACTGGCACAAGGATAACATTCATTCCTTTGATAATTTCAAAGGAATTTCTTGTTTTATGTTTCTTGACAAGCGAATTTACAATCTTTTTTATGTCTATTCACATCAGTCCTTTTTATATTTTTTAGGTGTATATTTTTCTTTGTTTTTTCTTTTTGCCATCTCCATACCAATTTCCATTGCGTTTAATATAGAATCAATCGCTTCTGGAGAAGCAGGATCGTCGTCAAACATAAGTCCTTCCTGAGATGTTAGTTTATCTTTTGTTTGCTGTAGGATTTCTTCTATTTGCTTTGTGTCTCTTTTGTTTAGTTCTGGTTGACTGGATGAATCATTCATAAGGTCAGAACGATTTATATCAAAAAACTTACATATCATATCTATTTTAGACATTCGTGGCATTTTAACACCTTTGCACCAGTTGGATACAGTAGCTTGAGAAACATTCATATATTCAGCTAATTCTAATTGTGTGCGATTATTTAATTCCATCTGACGAGTTATATTGTCAGCAATGATTTTATTTAGTTCCTTTTCGGACATTTAATTCACCTCCGTCTTCTTATACTTATAATACATTAAAAGTTATAAAAAAGCAACTAAAATCAAAAAAATATAACTTTTAGTATTGGTAATAACTTAAAGTTATACTATAATACAATTGTAGCAAGGAAATGAAGCAATAGAGAAAGGAGGAAAAGATGGATGACTTGGTAGAAAAAATAAAAAAAGCTGAGAAAGTGATTGGCGCACTTACTCAGCTAACACTAAGCATCGGAACTCTCTTAGCCGTTATAAAAATGGTCTTAGAAAGTCTGATGTAAGGAAAAAAGGGGAAGGAATTTTCCCACCCTCGATTCCTTCTCAATTCTACCATAGATTCATTGTAAATACAATCATGTTGAAAGAGATTTTAAAATTGACGGGTACAGTTCTATTGTTTACTTGCACCGTAGTAGGAATGTTTCTATTATTTTTCAACTAGAAAATAGCTGTCCTATCGGCTATACGGGGAGAAAGGTTGTAAGAAAGATGTATAAAATCAGTTTGGCATCAGCAAGAGTGAACGCAAAAATGACACAGGAAGATGTGACTAAAAAAATGAAAGTTTCAAAGAATACAATAGTTAATTGGGAAAACGGAAAGATTGAGATGAAACCTGCTCAGTTTAAGATGTATTCCGAGAAAAAGAATTGTGGGAAAAGGTAAAACCATATCTTGATGGGTGTCATTTAAGAGAAGATGCACCTATAGAAGTTGTTGAAGCAGATAAAGAATTGCATAAAATTGCATGGGATATGGATAGAATGCAATAAATACCACTGATCAGAAACGATTAGTGGTATTTTTATACCTATTTTTAAGGGAGGTAAAAATGAGAGTAAGAGTAATCTACAACTATTACGACAGAGAACTTGGTTTTGAAAAGAAAATCGGAGATGAGATTGAAGTATCTGACGAAAGAGGGCAGACTCTGATCGCAGCAGAAGTAGCAGAAGAAATCATTGGGGAGCAAAAAGAAGAATCCTCAGAAGAACAGCCTAAAAGAACTACAAGAACAAAGAAATAGGAGCGGTGACACCGAAGAAAATGGAAAATAGGGAGACACCCACAAAATGGAAAGGAGCAATAGCAATTATGCAACATAAATTTAAAATGAATCTACAGTTTTTTGCAGAATCTGGTGGAGAACCAGGATAGCAAAGTCAACCAGAAGGTGGGCAGACAGGCGGAAGTCCACAGACACCACCACAAGAACCTCAGATTGACTATAACAAGATTCAGCAGATGTTAGATGGAACACTTGCAGCAAAAGAAAATACTGCATTAAAAGCCTATTTCAAACAGCAAAAAGCTGCAAATACACCTGACATCGAAGCAATCCAGAATCAGGTGCAAACAGCACAGAAAATGGCACAGCAAGCCATGATCGAGGTTATGGCAGAGCTTGGAGATGCAGAAGACGATGTAACACCTGGAACGCTCTCTAAGTTGTGCAAATTAATCTTCACAAATCAGACGCAAAAGGACCTGGAAGAACGGCATCTGAAATTTGAGGATTATACAACATATATTTGATAAATCAGATGTATTAATGTCCCAAGGACGCTTTTTGTATGTTATAATAAATACAATCACTAAGTATCGGATAAATAAAGATAAAATGAAGGAATAGAAAGTCATGAAGATAGCGAAAAAAGCATTAAAGACAATGGGAGTTTTATTAGGTTTTATTGTGGTCATTGTGCTAGGATATATCATTTATCTCTATGCAAGTTACCATAGAATTGAAGATAACAAATCCCTTTCCGTAGAATCTCACACAGAAACAAAACAAACACTAACAACAGGAAAACAATATTCAGCAATTACATATAATATTGGATTTGGAGCCTATACGCCAGATTTCAGTTTTTTTATGGATGGAGGAAAATCATCTTGGGCAAAGAGCAAGAAAAGTGTTCTTAAAACAGTTAAAAATGCAGGAAATCTAACAAAATCGTATGATCCGGATTTTGCCTTAATAGAGGAAGTAGATCTTAATTCCACCAGAAGTTATCATGTAAATGAATATTCCATACTAAAGAAATGCTTGAAGAATTACGATACAGTATTTGCACAAAATTATGATTCTGCTTTTCTATTCTATCCATTCACACAGCCACATGGAAGCAGCAAAGCAGGATTAGCTTTATTTTCCAGATACCCGATCAAAGATTCACTAAGAAGAAGTCTTCCGATTTCAACATCATACAATAAATTTTTTGATTTAGATCGTTGCTACAGTATTTCAAGAATTCCAGTGGATAATGGGAAATACCTCGTGATCTTTCAGCTTCATATGTCAGCCTACGGAAACAGTGATAAGATCAGAAAAGGACAGATCCGTATGCTTTCAGCGGATATGAAAAAAGAATACGAAGCAGGAAATTATGTATTATGTGGCGGGGATTTTAACCATGACCTCAAGGCTGCAGAAGATGACGATTCTACCGATAGAGAATCCTGGGCATACCCATTCCCAAGAAAGATGCTTCCAGAACATTTTTCTTTCTGTATGGATCAACTGCCGAAGAAAGAAAATCTGTGGAATAGTTCACGAAATGCAGATATGAAATACATACCAGGAAAGACTTATACCGTTACATTGGATGGATTTATTATCTCAGATAATATAAAATGTGATATGTATAAGAATATTAATACGGGATATTCATATTCAGATCATGACCCGGTATATGTGAAGTTTGAATTGAATAAGGAGCTTCCTGTATACTTTAAATAGAGCAAGAGATTGATGAAAAAATACCTCAAGTAAAATTAGATTGTTACTGACAGATTGGTTCAAGAGTCTTGATTATAATATACTTAACAAGGAAGTCGGCAGGATGGAGCAAACCCATCCGCTCCGGCGAATGCTTAACGAAAAATAGTCGTTCTACACTTACCAGAGGCAGGACAGCTATTTCGTTGTGTTAAATTCCGTGTAGGTATCCATAAAAATCGCATTGGCTTTCATCAATATAAATAATGTTGTTTCTTTGAAAGTATTGATAGAACCTTTTGACACCTTTGACCGGCACAGGCACAAGGATAACATTCATTCCTTTTATAATCTCAAAAGGGTTTCTTGTTTTGTGTTTTTGACAAGCGAATTTACAAAAAAAACCTATGATTTTGATATCATTTTAAATGAAAAGGAGATGACGTATATGAAAAAAGAAGATTGTGGAATAAATTCGAAGGTGAGGAATGTATGAATAATACAAAGAGAAACTTGTTGATATCTTTTGGAATGTGGCTGGTATTTGAGGGGATTGCGATCACACTCTGGATCACGAAGGATAATATTTTTTATCTTTTGAATTTCAGTTATATTGGAATATCGATCACACTGGGGCTTATATTGTTTCAGTTTGATTACAGACATGCACGTAGGATCGTTCAGCTTCTGGTCGGTATGTATATGCTGGTTTATCTAGGACTGATATGTCAGGAAAATATGCAGATAGAAGGCTTTTGGTATTATCTGTTTACAGGAGTTTTTGAAGCAGCTACCATTCATTACGCTATCGCTAAAATATTTGGTCCCATTTTGTTTGGAAGAGGATGGTGTGGATATGCATGCTGGACAGCTATGGTGTTAGATTTCCTGCCATATAAAACGCCTCAGACGGAGAGAAAGAAGATTGGATTTGTCAGATATATCACTTTTGCGATAGCATTTATCTTTGTGGCAGTACTTTTCTTAAGTCACACCCGGAATCTGGAAAAGATTATGTTTATAGCTTTTATTGTTGGAAATATCTTGTATTATGCGATCGGAATTATTCTGGCATTCCTATGGAAAGATAATAGGGCATTTTGCAAATACATTTGCCCGGTGACTGTTTTTTTGAAACCAATGAGTTACTTTTCAGTGTTTAGAGTAAAGTGTGATAAAGAAAAATGTATTTCCTGCGGAAACTGTAAGCAGGTCTGTCCAATGGAGGTAGATGTCACGGATAATTCAAGAAAAAGAGAAAATGGGACGGAATGCATTTTATGTATGGAGTGTGTCAAAGCGTGTCCCAAAAAAGCATTATAAGAAAAATCCCATAGATAATTTAATCAAAGATAGAGAAAGTCATTATGATGATTTGTTGCAATATGTAAGTAGATCATCATAATGGCTTTTTTATTGTTAGGCTTTAAGCCTGTTCAGCACAGTGGAGTTTCTCAGAAGAGAAACGGAACTTTGATGAACAAATAAACCACCGGCTAGGCCGGTGAGTCAGCATTGCTTAAGCTTACAGTAAAAAACCTCCAGTGATATAATTATGTTGGTTCGCCAACCACATAAAATCAAAGGAGGTTATCCAAATGGATATCAACAGTTTAGCACATACGAAATGGAATTGTAAGTATCATATAGTTTTTGCACCAAAAATATAGAAGAAAAGTAGCATATGGGAAAATGAAACAGGATATTGCGAATATTTTAAGTATGCTATGCAAAAGAAAAGGTGTAGAAATAGTAGAGGCAGAGATATGCCCAGATCATGTGCATATGCTTGTGAAGATACCACCAAGTTTAAGTGTTTCAAGTTTTGTAGGGTATTTGAAAGGGAAGAGTACACTTATGATCTTCGAACGCCATGCAAATTTAAAATACAAATATGGAAATCGCCATTTCTGGTGCAGAGGATATTACGTAGATACTGTAGGGAAAATGCAAAGAAGATACAAGAATATATTCAAAATCAATTACAAAATGATTTAGAGTATGATCAGATGACACTAAAAGAATATATTGACCCGTTTACGGGTGAGCCAGTAAACCAAAATAAATAAAATAAGCCCCATAGGGCTTAATAAGTAAATGACGGTACAGTTGGCGAACCAAATTCGATGAGTCTTTAGACTTAGCGTCGGTAATAAGCCCTTATAG
>ENA-OPSJ01000146-OPSJ01000146.1-human-gut-metagenome-genome-assembly--contig:-NODE-146-length-61439-cov-4.146113_pt1 | contig 61439 bp, 51 predicted proteins | sample MGYA00241801_ERZ501893 | MGnify/ENA primary metagenome ERZ501893 (study PRJEB25962, sample SAMEA2042219) | human gut metagenome | biome: human gut; feature: human-associated habitat; material: faeces...
ATTGTTTAATTTGCATATACAATAAAGATAAATTATGAGTTTCGCAATTAACTAATTATTTACTGGTTCACTCTGGAGATAATATCAATATCTCCTATGAATTCCGTCATCTTCCAGCTTCCATTTTCCCTTATCACACGGTAGGTACACTGCTGCGTCATTAACTCAAGCGGCTCACCCGCTTTCTGTACATAGTAGGTTTCCCTCGTGGTGATGGCACATTCATCGCTGCCATTATAGACGGTTGAAACAATTTCATATGTATCAAGTAATTCCGTGATATTCCTCTTTACATATTCAATCTGTTCATTATAAATCGGACTGTCCACTTTCAGATAATTTGATATATAAGAGAAATCCGAATATGTCATGGCATCGTCAAATCCTCTCATGTATCCCTCCACAACTGCTTCCGGTCCATCATTGTACAGACCACTTCCCGAAACACTCATTAATACATTCGGTGTGTAGCTGTAAGTGTTTTCTCCTCCATATAATGCAGAATGATATCCAACCAGAATATTGGCGGTATCCATAATGCTTCCCGTAGTATCCTCAAATTCCACGAGATACAGTTCCTTCTCCTGTTTGTAAATCTCTTTATAAATATCTGACATGGATGTCACGGTATTAATGTTATAATATGCTCCTCCGGTCTGCTTTGCGATATTGCTGGCTTCGGAGTAATTCGATGTTCCAATGCCGATAATGAAGATCGGTACATGGTATCTCTGTGCCGTACTGATTACATCCGAACTGCTGCAGGAGCTGTAGTTGTCCAGTCCGTCAGTAAATGCAATGACACATTTTGCTCCTGACTGTGCAGCCACTCTGTTGACAGAAGCATATAATGCATCATACAGACTGGTCATATTTCCGGTCTGCAATCCGTTTATCTTACTGATCAGTGTCGTGGAAGCAGTGCTGAAGGTTTCTTCGATTGCAACACCCGTACTGAAGGAAATCAGTTCCACCTTGTCACCGGCTGCAAACTGTACACTGGATACGAAATTCGACATGATATTCTTTGCTTCCATCAAAGGCTGTCCCTTCATACTTCCGCTTACATCGGCAACCATCTCGATATTCAGTGCTTCCGTTTCATTTAACTGCGATACTTTCTTTACTTCCTGTTTGATATAATTTGCACTGGCATCCTGTTTCCGGATGAAAAACAGTGTATTATCAAGGGATGCAGGTACTTCTCCCGACTTCTGATCTTCCACCTGCAGATACAGTCTGATATTCGGATACTGGGACGCATCCACCTGCTGAATCTGCACATTTAATGACTTTTTCGGTTTCAGATACTGATATGCCACCTCGTCTAAATTATCAAAAAGAGATTTCATATCCTTGTAATTTTCCTTCTGCTGCAGCTCTTTGATTTTCTTTATTCCATCCGTAATTACGGACTTGTCATCCGCATCCGCAAGGGTAAGATCCGCTCCATTGTATTCGTCCAGCTTCTCATCCACATAATCTTTCGTTTCTTTTTTCAGGGATTCAAATTCACTGTCCACATCTGCCAGCAGTTCCTTTCCCTTTTCGATATTCTTTGCTTCCAATGCTGCCTTGCACTCATCTAAAATAGATTCATAATCTTTATAGTCTTCCAGCAGGTTATAATCTTCCTTTGCATCAATGGCATTTTTTATCTGCTTCTGTGCATCCTCCAGCCATTGTGCGGACTCCTCTGCGGAATCACATACTTCCTGCAGGCTGTCCAGCAAATCCTGCTTGTCTTTAAAGCTTAAGAAACCTGTTTTCTTCCAGTCTTTTGCGAGATCATTCATCTCATCTGTGCAGGCATCAATCGCATACTCCGTAATATTCTTCGTCAGTTTCTTATACTTTGACTGATACGTATTTACGCGTATGCCCAGGAATGCTCCCACACCGATGCAGACTGCCAGCACTGCAATTACCACGCCTGCCACAATCTTTCCGACCGGACTTTTCCGCAGTGTATTTTCTGTATTTTCCATATTCTGATCCGGCATTTCAACCGATTCTTCATTGTACGGATAGATCCCCTGTGTCAGTTTTGCACCGCAATTTCCACAGAACATACTTCCGTCTTCCAGTTCTTTTCCACAATTTCTACAGAACATAACCTTTCTTCTCCTCTCATTTATTTTTCTCCGGCAAATCCAAATCCATATGCAATGCCATATGCATCCGCATCCGCCCACTGCTCTGCCAGATCGCCCAGTGCAGCCTTACGCACCTCCGGTATGGTATGCATTCCGTGTTCTACTATCAGTCCCGGAATTCCTACCGATGATGCACCTCTTAATACCCCATAATAATCTTCCTTCCCGTCTGTGCGGCATACCACAGTTCCACCCGTATTCAGGCTGTCATTGTATGCCTTTGTCCATTCCAGAACCGTATCCGCTGTCGCAGTCCGGAATTCTCCAACGGTGCTTAACCCCATGTCATAATTCACTCTGGTAAGTCCTGTACCAATCGCATTGCTGACACTCAGTATGGTATCCGACTTCTTCGCCACCATATTTACAAATACCAGTGACTTATTGATGGAAACCGGCTGCAGGCAGGTATCATAGCCATTTGCATTTTCCTCATTTGCATTCGTATGAATCGAAAGGAAAAGCGTACTGTCCCGCTCTGCGGCATATTCGCCCCTTAATGAAATATGCGCCCGATCCAGACTGAGGTTCGTATAACCACCCAGTGTAATCGTTCCGGTTGTCCTTGTCATATAAGAATCAATCCCATATATTTCTTTGAGATCCGACTTCAAAGCCGTAGCAACTTTCAATGTAAAATCGCCTTCCGCATATCCGTAGGATTCACTTCCCGTCACTTCATTCTTTCCGGCATAATGTCCCGGATCAATGCAAATCATGATATTGGATGCCAGCACACTTCCACCGTCCTGCGGTTCATACTGTTTCTCATCCTTCACTTCCACCTGTACGCGGTATTCATATCTGACCGGCTGATCCGAGTCAAGAACATCCGTAATCATGTACTGACCATCTGTCTGTTCTGCCAAGCCGGCATCTACCCGGGCAACCTCCGTCCATTCCACAGCATTTTCATTCCGCATTGCCTTTCTTTTCTGAACCACATACCGGCTGACACAGCCATCCATTTCATTCGTCCAGCTGACATTGATACTGTCTGCGGTATTCCGCTGTGCCTGTACCTCTGCCACACTGACCGGTGTCCGGTTCGCCGGCTGTGTCTTTCGTTCAGAGACTTTCTCCGTCCGTTCTTCCGTTACCGGTTCCGTTGTTTTCTGCAGTTCTCCCGGTTCTTCCGTCACTTCTGCTTCTGTTTCTTCCGATTTATCTTCCGAAACCTGACTTATCCCTGTTTCACTCTCCCTGCTTTCTTCCTTATCTTCCGTTGTTATTTTCTCAGCCTTTTTCGTGTCCTGCTCCCCGCTGCTGCGATCAATATCTGTCTGATTCTGCAGTAATAAGCCTGCAATCACCAGTGCCGCCACACATACGAAAAATGCCGCTATGTATTTCTTCATTTTTCTCCTTTTCTCAAAAAAATTATTCTTTGTTCACTAAATTATCACACTTTTTTTACTTTTTCAATTTGTGACAAATATGATTTTTATCTGCATCCAGTCCGTCACATAGTCAAAAAAAATGGCAGTGTTACATAACACTGCCCTGACTTTAATAATATGGATAATAATGGGTACTTGTAAATCCCGGTCCGCCATTTCCCAGTAATGCCGGTGCAAATAAGCCAAAAGAAAATGCGATAACCGCTAATACGGCAATAACAATCCATATACAAAACTGTGATCTTGCAAAATTCTTTAAATTCTTATTCGCTGTCCCACCAAATGAAAATATCAATACCATAATCAGACCGACGATAGGTATCATGAATAACAATTCATATCCAAAATACCCCCACATACCGATTGGGCGGTACTCTTCCGGCACCTGATTATTCATCGGCGGCTGGTTATAATACACCGGCGGCTGATTTCCATATATTGGTGGCTGGTTTCCATACACCGGCGGTTGATTTCCATACATCTGCTGCTGGCTTCCGTATGCCTGCTGTTGATTTCCATATGCCTGCTGCTGATTTCCATATACTTGCTGTTGATTCTCTGTCTGCAGTTCCTGTCCACAGGACTGGCAGACCTTTGCATCATTTTCATTTTCTGTTCCACAATTTGGACAAAACATATTCATTTCCTCCTTTTTCTTCCATAAATACTATTTTTATAAAGCTATTGAAAAATTGCACTCTTCATCATCTGTATAAACAGATACGGACACACGATTTTTCTTGCTTATATCTCTATCTATCTGTATATGTACTGTGGCATCTTCATAAATAGACGGCATCTGTATTGTGTCACTTCCCACATATTCCGCTACCTGATCCAGAAAACTCTCCGGTCCTTCAAAATCAGCTGCTTCATATATATCAATCTCGCCATCTATTACACCATAATTTACACTCCCCCATATGTCTTTATCACTGTTAAATTCCGGGCTGCTTAATACTACGACATATGCCTGATACAATGCGTCTATATTTACTTTAGCCTTTGATATTTCTGTTTTTTTCATATTGGCACTAAGTTTATTACTTTCTGTCCGGGAAGCTGATCTTCTGGATGTTCCCAACTGGCTAATGCCTGCAACACTTACAATCGCTATAATGGCTATAATTCCTATGATTCCCAGTACAATCGGTACTGCCGGTATCCTGATCTTTGGCTTTTTGGCAACATAACCGTTATTTACAGATCTCATAGCCGGCTGCATTTTCTGTCCCTGTACAGGCTGACCGCAGTAAGTGCAAAACATTGCTCCCTCTGGTATCTCTCCGCCACATTTTGTACAATACATATAAAATCCTCCTATTTTCTAATCATTGTAAATATATCAAAATAACATCCTACGATGTCCTTCTGCTTTTCCTTTCCTTAATTTTTATAAACTTTATTTTTATAATTTATCATACATTGCCAGGTTCGACAATTTGTGACAAATATGATTTTTATCTGCACCCAGGCTGTCACAGGATCGGAAAATGGCAGAACAGGAGATACGGGACTATCTTACATAGATAATCATAACAAAAAGAAATAGACATCCTCTACCGTCCAAAGTTTAGGATATCTATTTCTCAAATAATCTTAATTTGTTTTAATTACCTTATTTGTCGTCCTGAGTCTTTGTTCCTGCAGATAATTTTCTTCTTCTTAATATAATTACTGCACTTCCTCCACCGACTACGGCTACTACACCGCCTACTGTTCCATAGAATAATGGTTTATTAGCAAGGAAGATGGTCAATCCACTGGTAGATACAACGATATTCGTGTATTTCAGTTCTTTCATCTCATTTCCTGCCACATCGGAACAATGAATAACAACACTCATTCCTGTTCCTTCCGGAATCGCAAAGGTAATATTTCCATTGTTTTTATCCAGCTCATCTGTCAGTGTGCTGCCCTTATAGGCAACCGGATATCCTTCCACCGGATTTCCATTGTTGTCAAGTACAGAAATATCAAGTGTTTCCAGTTTACCACCATCATCTGTAGGAATAACTGTTACCGTCTGGCTTTCTACCTGATATCTTCCATTGTTTTCCACACCGGAAACTGTGATTTCCGGCGCTGTCTTATCGACTACGAAGGACAATTCTGCACCCTTAATATCACTGTATGCTTCATTTTCTGCTGAGTCTTTTGTATGGATTACAATCTTGTATTCGCCCTCTTCTTCAAATAAATCTTTGTTAATGATATATTTCTTTACATACCATTCTCCATTTCCACCGGACTTTTCTACCGTGTAATCCTTACTTTCTTCCAGCACTTTTCCATTCAGTTCTACCACATACTCGGTTAAATCATCTACATTGGTTTCATAGATAACGATATTGTCACCTATTTCTCTGATATAGTAAGAACCAAGCATTGCCACGGTTGCATCATCTAATTTATATGCGGAACCGTCACGGTTTACGGAGAAGTCTAACAGACTTACGGACGCATCTGTAACATTCATTTCTGAAACTTCCTGACCATTATCATCCAGATAAATGATCTTGTTGAATGCATTTCCTGCCTTATCATATACGGTGCATACCAGTGAATAGATACCATCGGTCGGAAGGTTATCTATGACATACTGGATACCATTTGCAACACTTACTGTCCGGTCAAAGCTGTAAGTTTCTACCTTATTCTGTCCATCTACCAGACGTGCCACTGTTAATACAGGTGCAAATACATCGAAGTTTGTATCCGTACAGGTTAATATAAATCCAATGGTTTCACCATTATTTGCAGAGTTATTTCTGATTCCCTGTAATGTTACATATGGCATGGTTTTATCTACATAGAAGTTCTGCTCTGTAAATGCTGCTGCCTGATTTCCTGCCATATCGGTATATGACATTCCGATGGTATAATATGCATCATCGGTAAATGATACGGTTGCCGTATGGATATCGCCATTTGATGTCCATCCGCTGATGCCCGGTGCAGTCTTTGATACACCATTATCTGTTGCTGTGGTTGTGATGGTAAATCTGCCTGTTTCAAAATTATGCTCTGTAATGCTGATGGTTGCTGTTCTTGCCGCACTGTAATAATTACCGTTTGTTGCTGCATTATTATCATAACTTACATTGATTACCGGTAATGTCTTATCCACGGTAAATACCTGTGGTGCCAGTGAGCTGCCATAATCTGTGGCTGTATTCTGGTTTCCTGCCATATCTGCATATGTAATATCAAAGTTATAATCGCCATCTGCGGAATAGGTCAGTGTTGTGGTATATACGTTTTCATCACCATTTGCTGCTGAACCGGTGCTGCTACTCCATCCTGTAATAGAAGGAACTGCACCGTCTGCATTTGTCAGTGTAATCTGCACATCATCCGGATTGAAGTTCCTTTCCGTAATTTCAATCGTTGCCGTTCTGTCTTCTTTGAAATAAGTTGCCTCGCCAAATGAAGTGTCACCATTATTATTATCATAAGTAATGTTTATCTGCGGCTGTGTTACGTCAATTTTAACAGAATTTGATGCAGATGCATAATTTCCTGAATTATCCTGTGCACTGATTACTATCTGTACGTCATTGCTGTTGTTTAAGTTTCTGTCTACAATAATCTGATCTGTCCACTGCTGTACTAACTGTGACTGAAGCGGGCTTCCTCCTGTATAACTGAAGTTATACAGATCTCCTTCCTGTGTTACATTACCCATGTTCAATACCTGATAATGCACATTCTTCAGACCGGAATAAGTACCATTTGTGATCGGATCACTTACTTTAATATCTACTGTTACATCGGTATTATAAATACCATTTACCGGCTGCTGAACCGGTGCTACCGTAATTTCCGGTTCAATACTTTCTACATCCGGTGCGGTAATATCGAGAATTACTCCATCTGAGCTTACATAAGTTACATTTCCGGAACGGTCTTCGATTCTTAAATAAATCGTAAACTGATCATCCGGACGAATGGTAAACGGACTGTATGCTGTCCATTCTGAACTGCCCAGTGCATTTAATTCTGATACGGTCATTGCTGTTGTCCTGGCGGTCTTATAATATTCCACCGAATAAACAGAACTTGTTGCATCCTGGTATCCTGCACCGATATCAACTGCTGTTCTTGACCATAATCCAAAGGTTCTGTAAGAAACCAGCGTATTCCATGTACCAAGACCACTTACAGTAACGGAACCGGATGGACTGGTTGTATCTACGGTAAAGTGATATGGTGACATACTTGAACCGGTATCTACGGTATTCATCACATTGCCTGCTTTGTCCGTGTAGCTGATGCCAAAGTCATAATTTGCATCGCCCGGATAAGTGATTGTCAGGGTATGTGTGGTTGCACTTCCCGTATCTCTCTGCTGTCTGGTTGTCCAGCCGCTCATGGTTGTATGTGCTTCTACCGGATTTCCAGATGCATCTTTTGCTGTAATGCTAATATTTACTTTGCTGCTGTCAAAAGTACTGATACCTTCTGTGATAACAATCGTTGCTGTTCTTAAGCCCCTGAAATATCCTCTTCCGCCGATTTCTCTTGTCTGACTGTTATTATCATAACTGATCTGAGCCGTCGGATTCGTAAGATCAATCCAGAATTCTCCTGCATCCATATTACCATTATACGCAATGTCTGCTGTGTTTCCGCAACGATCCGTTCCTGCAATCGCAAAGGTATAATGAGCTTCCCCTGTGTAAAGAATGGTTCTTGTATACACATTTCCACTCAGGCTCCATGCAGAATCCGTATAATAAGCATTTCCGGCATTATTCAAATCCGATGCTGCATCATCATTTCTCAAACGAATGGTTGTCTTCACAGAATCAGATTTCGTGCCATCTGTCTGTGCATCATTCAGATATAAGGATGTACCTGACAATATTCTGTCATTATAGATCATACTTAAATCTGTCATTGTCAGTACCGCCTGTCTGCTGCCCTTGTAATATGTCCTATTGCTATCGCTGTATGCCAGTGACACCTGAGGTCCTGTCTTATCTACTACGAAAGAATGATTATCTGCAGTCGTATTATAACCTACTGCTTCATCCAATGTTGTATGAGCAAAGATATCGGATCCTGATATTGCAAAATCATAGATTGCTTCATTTGCAAATGTAATTGTCCTGGTATACTTGCCATTTGCAAAACTCCAGTTGCTTTCACTCTGCGCCTTTTCACCGGTTAATGCATTTAACAGACTGTCTCTTGCCGTAATTTTCAGGCTGATTCTTTCCTGTGGTGTTAATACATCTTTCGCTGTACGTCTCTGATCTTCATAAGCATAACTTAAGTCATCAACGGTAATCACTGCCGTCCTGTCCGCATTGTAAAAATGATCCTTTGATTTACCGGTGTCCGTATAAGTAACGGTAATTACCGGTGCTTTCCTGTCGATAACGAAAGAAGCACTATCTTCTACGTTCTTTTCTTCGCTGTCCTGATAGCTTATCGAAATTCTCCTGCCATAAATATCAGTTCCGCTAAATGTACTTGTAAAGATTGCATCTACTTTGTTTCCGCCTGCTTCCCCATAGGTAATCACATAATGATATGCTCCATCTGCGAAATTCCATCCGCTCTCTGTAACGGCATCTATATCATTTCCGGCTGCATTCTTTGCCGTCAGTGTGATATTCATACGATTTCTTACCGTATATACATCTGATTCTGTTACCTTACCCTGTTTAGCCTGCTGATTCTCATAGACATAACTTATATCTTTTACCGTTATAGCTGCTGTTCTGGTATCACTGTAGTAATGATCCTGTAATTTATTGCTGTCATCATATTCAATCGTTACGACCGGTGCTTCTCTGTCAATCACGAAAGATTCATAATCTGTTACAACAATTCCTTTGCTGTCCTGATAGCTTATTGAAGCTCTCCTTGTATAAATATCGTTTCCGCTAAATGCACTTGTAAAGATTGCATCTACTTTGTTTCCGCCTGCTTCCCCATAGGTAATGACATAACGGTATGTTCCATTTGCAAAGCTCCATCCGCTCTCTGTAACGGCATCTATATCATTTCCGGCTGCATCTTTTGCTGTCAACATGACATTCATGCGATTTCCTACCGTATCTACATCTGTCTTTGTTTCATCCGCCTGTTTTGCTAATTCATTTTCATAGACATAACTTAAATCATATACGGTTAAGGATGCTGTTCTGGTATCGCTGTAATAATGTTCCTGCTTCTTACTGCTGTTATTATACGCAATCGTTACCACCGGTGCTTCTCTGTCAATCACGAAAGATTCATAATCTGTTACATCTCCTTCGCTATTCTTATAACTTATCAAAGCATCATTGTTATAAATATCGTTTCCGCTAAATGCACTTGTAAAGATTGCATCTACTTTACTTCCGGCTGCTTCGCCATAAGTGATGACATATCTGTATGTTCCATCTGCAAAGCTCCATCCGCTCTGTGTCATGGCATTGATATCATTTCCAGCTGCATCTTTTGCTGTCAGAGTGATATTCATGCGCTTTGATACGGTTTCTACATCTGATTTTGCCGCATCATTCTGCTTTTCCATCCAGTTCTCATAAACATAACTTAAATCCTTTACGCTTATGGTCGCTGTTCTGGTATCACTATAATAATGATCCTGTAATTTACTGCTGTCATTATATTCAACAGTTACGACCGGTGCCTGTGTGTCAATCACGAAGGATGTTCCATCTGCTGCCTGGTACACAATATCTGATTTTTCATCTTTTAATTCTGATTTATTTCCGCAGATATCGGTGCCATTTACAGAAAATGTGTAAATCGCATCACCTGTAAATATAATATCTCTGGTGTACTGGCGTTTATCGCTGTCATATGACCAGTTACCATCGCTAACCCAGCCTGATTTATTATCTGATACTGCCGCGTCTTTTTCATCTTTTGCAGTTATGCTGTAACCAATCCCGGTAATACCTGTGTTATCTGCACCAACTGCAACATTCTGAATCGTATTTTCATAGATGCAGCTTAAATCTTTTACGGTTACGGTTGCTTTTCTGTCGCCCTTATAATAATGGTCTTTTTCTTTATTCTCACTATTATCGTTATATGTGACTTCTATAACCGGTGCCTGTCTGTCAATCACGAAAGATGTTCCGTCTGCTGCTTTATAAGTAATGTCGGATTTTTCATCTTTATACTCTGATGTATTTTCACAGATATCCGTTCCATTTACCTCAAAGGTATAAATTGCATCTGCCTGGAATGTTATTTTTTTACTGAATACTTTTGTGCTGTTATCCAGTTCCCAGGTTCCTGTCTGTACCGGCGATTTCACCTCATTTCCTGCTATATCCGTTGCCCTTACTGTTTCTGTAATACCACTGACTTTTATCTCTTTGCCTGTGTTCTCAACTGTATTGGCATATAACAGACTGATATCTTTTACGGTTACAGTTGCTTCTCTGTTTCCTTTATAATAATGGTCTTTTACTTTATTCTCACTATTATCGTTATATGTGACTTCTATAACCGGTGCCTGACTGTCTATAACAAATGATCTTGTATCATCTGCAGCCGTTACATTTGCCGTATTTCCGCATAAATCCGAATAGGAAAGATCAACTGTATACATGGCATCCGCTTTAAAAGTAACTGTATAACCACCAGTTTTTTCATCAACTTCTTTCCATTCACTGATAGTATAAAGGACCTTGTTATTCTTATCCACTATAGATACAGCTTGTGTAACCTTGGCATCTGTCTGCTTTGTACCAGTAATACCACTATCTGTAATGTCTTTTACAGAAATTCCCTTAACGATTGCTTCACGAAATGCTCTTTTGTCCAGCGAATCCTGTTCTACAATTTTAACAAAAATGCTTCTTTCTCCATCATAGTAATGTGGGGCTTTTTTATTATCATTATTATCCGCTGTCAGGGTAATCTCTGGTGACTTTCTGTCGATAATCACAATTTCCGTATGTTTTTGTTGATTACCAGCCTTATCCGTAACACTGGTTGTAATTGTGTACTGGTTACGCTCTCCTTTATCTCTACTTGCAAAGTTTAAGTAAGCAGTTCTCGTATCGCCATCGACCGTCCAAGTCAAATTATCATAATTTACTTCCGCATTATCATCATCTTTTTTAACTTTGACTGTCGTGTTTTCTAAATTAACCTCTTTTACCTGTATTTTTACTGCGACGTTTGTCTCAAAAGTTTTTGTTTCAAAAGTTTTTGAAGCAGAAATTTTTGGCTTTTTTTCCTCGTCTTTTCCGTTTTCATTAACATATGTATATGTTATCACTGGAGCTGTTACATCAATAACAATTCCCACACCACTGTAATATCTTACATTTCCAGCATTATCGGTTAATCTGTAGTAGATATAGTTTGTGCCTTCTTTTTCAAGCTTAATATTCAAACTATTATCTTTTACATCGGTTGTTGCATCTTTCCAATCTTTAAGCTTTCCAATTTCCTCATCTTTGTAAATGGTACTGATTATATTATATTCTACTTTCTGAATACCACTCAGGTTATCCGAAATACCGCCTAATGTATAACTTGCATATTTACCATCCTGATCTGTGTAAGAATAATATGGATTTTCAATAATACTCTCACTCAGTATCTTCTCAGGAGACCATTCTTTAATTGTTTCTGATTCTTCTCCTTTTCCATTTTTAAATGTACTTACACTGAATGATGAAGCTGTTGGTAAGGTGTTATCAATGGTAAACTCGGTTATCTCAGGAGTTACTGTTACTGTTGCTTTATTTCCACAATCGTCAGTATAGTCTATAACTTTTAAAGTATATTTTGCATCTCCTTTAAAATTAATTGTTATTTTATTATCATTCTCTGATAACTCTCCTATTTCCATTGCATTTTTGCTACTACTCGCAATACTTGATGTCACTGCTTCTAAAAATTTATCCTTATTTAAAGAATTAGCTTCATTTATACTTATTGTCAATGCAGCTTCTTCATAATAATATGTGTTATCTTGCTTCTTTTGTTTTCCTGTAAAATTCTCTGTAATAACAGGAGCTTTTTTATCTATAATAATTACTTTACTTTGGCTCGAAGAATTTCCAGCTTTATCCTCACATTCGATTACAATCTCATACTTTGTGCTTTCATCCTTCACAGCTTCTAACGTAATTGTTTTTGATAATTCATTTATATCTGTATCTTTTTCCCAAATCTCACCATTTTTAAATATTTTAATTGTTTTACTGCTAATGTTACTTTCACTAATGTTAGTTTTTACTTCTACAGTATCATTATAAACCAATTCGTTATTTCCTTTGGTAAGGATTGCCTCTGGGATATTCATCGTTATTTCCGGAGCAGTTCTATCTATTACAAGGGTAGCATCTTTATAACAATAGTTTCCTGCCTTATCTGTTATTTTGAAATAAATATAATACTGTCCATCTTTATCAGGTACTTGAATTTTTACTGAATTATCTGATTCAATATTCTCCACATCCCAATCTGTTACATTTTCTAGACTTTTCTGCTCTATACTGCTATTGGTTAATTTGTATTCAATATACGCACCTAATTCATTTGAAACAATTCCTGCAGTTTTATCCGTGATATTGCTTAATTTAAATCTTCCTTCGGTTCCTACCAACGCATCTTTCTTAGCTGCTTCTGATGCTTTTTCGTTTTTATTTAACCAGATGCCTATCTCACCTTTTGGTGCAGTATTATCGATCGTAAATGATGTTTTTAATTGGTCTGAATTATCAACAACAACTTTATTGCCACATTTATCCTCATATTCGAAACCATTTAACTTATAAATTCCATCATTTTCTAATTTTACAAAAATACTGTGTGTTCCATCAGCATTATTAGCAACTTCTGGAAATTTTAGATTCTCAACATTTTTAAATACTGCTTCTACTGCGGTTTTAAAACCGTCCTCACTATAGGAGTCTTCTTCTGACAAAGTAAAGGTAATGCCAACTGATGTATAATTTATTGTTTCTGATACATCTAATCCATTTTTATTTTCCGCATTAAATTCAATGGTAACGCATGGTGCAGTCTTATCTATGATTATCGTTTTCGTTAAACTTGCCGGATTTCCTGCCTCATCGGCACATTCGACTGTTACCACATATTTATGAGTTTGTTTGTCTGCTCCTGCTAATCCTATAGAAGCGGTTTCTTCATTTTTATCCGATTGCCAGCCAACTGTGTAATCTGTAACTATATTTCCATCTTTTGTAATTATAACCTGTTTTGTTTTTGTATCCAGATTTGCATCTGATATATCTACTTCAAGAGTTACGTCCTTTCCAGATGTGTATACATCCTCAGTTCCATTCCAAAAAGCATTTTTATCTGTTTTATCTTTTACAGACATAGATATAACCGGTGCAGTATTATCCATTACAAATCCAAGTCCATTATAATATCCCACATTACCTGTATTATCTACTACTTTGTAATAAATATAATGATTTCCGTCTTTCGTAATATCTGCTTCTTTCGTATATTCTACCCATTCAGATATATTTATCTTTTGTAGATCGTTCGGTGTCATTATTGTTTCTGAATCATAATAATATCCCGCGTTTACCCCAGAACCGTTATCCTTCGCTTCTAACATGATTTTAGCAGGCTGAAGCTGTGATTCCACTAAAGGTAATCCGGTAGAATAATATGGATTTTCTCCCAGTGAATCGTACAGTGAATTGTACACCTTATTTTCACCTTTATAGTTTCTGAGTGTCAATTTTGCCGTTACCTCTGGTGCCGTCTTATCTATGTAAAAAGCAAGTTTTTCATCAGGAGCCGTCTTATAAGCCGTACAGGTATTATTACTTCTATCTGTATATTCCAAAGTCATTTCATAAAAACAATCTTTATTAAAACTTACTTCAAAACCGATAATCTTATTATTTTCTTTTATATCAGTGATTGTAAAATAGTTTTCATAAAATGTCTCTTCTTTACTCTTATCACTATCGTAACTTAAGCTAATATCCTTTCCATTATAATCCTTTACCTTTATACCTTTTATAATGGCGGTTTTTAAATCGCTCAGGTCATCTTCTGCATAGCCGGATTCTAATGTAATAGCAACAGTTCGTGAGTTATAGTAATACTCGCCTGTATCTTTACTGTACAAACCTGAATCACTGAAACTTATATTAACAACCGGTGCTGTTGTTATAATTCTCACTGTTTCTGTATACGTTGTCTCATTTCCATAACTATCTGTACATGTAATTTTTACTGTATTTTCTTCCCCGGTAAAGTCATAAGCACAACTGAAACTATTATTGTCATTATTTTTTGACCAGCTTACCGTAGTCTCCTCACCATTGACCAAAAAAGAACTCTTAGAAAGATTATCCTGTGTTATGTTTGCATCTGTTATTGTATAAGTTAGTGTTATCTTATTTCCATCACCTGGATTTGCATAAGTGTATATTCTGTTATCATTATCAACTGTAAGTAATTTATTTCCATTCTCTACTTCTGTTGGTGAAGCAGTAATAACAGGAGCCTCTAAATCAATCGCATCTAACTCTCTCGGTTCACTCTCCGTTCCCAGTGTGTATATATATTGTTCCTCATTCAAATCAGATGAATCTACATAAAATACGGAGTTTATATTTTCTCCTTCAAATTCTACAGCATATTCTGAATATATTTCCGTAATATCTTCAATCTTAATATCTTTAACATTACTTTTAACTACCGTAACCTTATTATCTTCACTGGAAGATAATAATAATTTCCCTCGAGTTCTGTTTTCTCTTTCTCCGACTACAGAATATATATTCCATGTAATAGCTTCTTCTGCTTTCTTATATTCATCCGGCAATGCTATATATGCCTGAATAGTTACTTTTGCCTTACTGCTGTAATCCTCTGTCAGTCGAATTTCCTGCTCATTTTCTGATGTATTCAGCTTTGCGAACACAGATCTTAATTTTTTATCCGTACCCACTGTCTCATCTTTTACTTCATAAGCATACTCTTTGTCTGAATCCAGACCTGTTATTTTTACTGTACATTCATTCGGATTTTTTGTAATGCGAATCGCTATCTGACCGGCATTTTCTGCCTGTACAGCCAATTCATTTTCTTCACTGTCACCGTCTTTGTCTGTGCCATCCGTCTTTGTGGATTCCGGTGCATCTGTTCCAGTTTCCTCATATTCATATATTATCTCTCTATCGGCATCCGTCTTTGATGCTTCTACATATCCACCATCTGTTTTCTCATACAAATAGAAACGCAGATCCTGTGCATATGCATCTGTTTCAGCGTTTTTCCATTGGAACTTCAATGTTACGTCCGCAGTCTTTTTCATTAATGCTTCTTCCGCATATGCACGCACTACCGATATAAAACTATCCGGTATGCAGGTGGTAAACATCACCCATACAAGCACCAGTGAAATAATCCGTTTTAGCTTCTTACTTATTTCCATTTCGTCTGTTTCCTTTCCTTTTATTTTTTCTGCCCTTTACAGTACAATTTCAGCAGTATGAATAAATGTAATATTTTTTATTTCCCTTACAAATCCTTCTGCCGGTACTGCTGTATCTGCTTTTGCTCCGGTCAGTGGAGCTGTTTCATTTCCAAATACTTCCTGTCTCTGGCTCTCATCAAGCAGTGTTGTTTCTCCGCTATCTTTCCGGATGCCCCGATCATAAATGCGATTGCTGGCTACCATCTGCGGCTGGAGAAGTGTTGTTTCCCCGGCTGTCATCTGTGGCTGAAGAAGTGTTGTTTCTCCTGCCTGTGTATTATCAGACAACAGCGTAGTTTCTCCGCTTCCATCCTGTAATACAGTGGTTTCTGCACTTCCTGCCAGGGTATCTGTCTGTATTTTCTCTGTTACTACCGTATTGGCAGGATTCTCGTCCAGGATTCTTCCTGATTCCGATATTTTATCCGTTGCCGGCATACCCATACGATCCGTTTCCGCACCTGCGGTATCATGGGATAATTTTCCTGCCTCCCGCTGTTCGTTAATACTCTTAATTGCCTTTCTTTCTGTACGTCCGGTCAAATCGTTAAATGCCTTTGGAATCCTCAGCACGAAGAACAGCAGTACGGTAACCAGAAGTAATACTATGGTTGCTGCCAATGCAATATAATACATCAGCATATAATTGCTATATGTCATTCTCTTTTCCTCCCGCTTCTGCTTTCTTCTCATCGCTGCTCCGGATTGCCTCCACTCTCTTCATAGCCTTTTTCATGCTGTTTTCAAACGACTCATCCTGATAATCTGCTTCCGTACAGATCAAATCCTGTAATTCTCCCTTTACAGAGTCATATGCATCCGTCAGTTCTGCTTCCGCAGAATCACTGATTTTCTGTAAAAGATTCTGCATTTCATCTTTGTCTACTTCTATGAAATATGCCGCCTGATTGGTAATGGTATTTACAATCTCTTTCCATACCAGCCGCTTTGTATCCTCATCCTTACTGTCATTAATCTTTTCTACCAGTGATACAAGGCTTGGCCACATATTAGAATATTCTTTCGTAACATCCGTTGTTCTGGACTGGCCTTCATACTTGCTGATATTCTGCCTGCACTGACCAATCTCTACAAAGATGGCTGCTGTATCGGAATATCCGGTCGCATTCTGGAACCATTCCACAGCATTCTTATAACGGTCACTTTCTACCTGGTAATCATACCAGTATGCCATTCCTATCTCATAGCACACCCTTGCATATCCATCCGGATTCCTCGTCTGTAACTCCTGCAGCGGCTTCTGGGTACTGGAATAGCCCTTATTACTTTTACTGTCGATTCCCGCCTTTAACTGTGTAATCTGCGAAGATTCTTCCCTTGTAAAACTTCCGGTTTCCTCGTCTTTATCCGAATCCAGATACATCTCCACAAGATTCAGATATGCTTCTGTTCTGGTAGCATCGGTCTGAATCGCCTCTATATATAACTCCTGCTTCTTATCCTGCGTCAATGTCGCATCATCGGCCTGCTGAATCAGATAATCATAGTTTTCACTTAATACCTTCTTTGCACCCTGCGAAGCCGCCACTGTCGTAATCGCCGAGGCAATGGTCAGTACTGCGGATAATCCGAATACAACCATTTTTCTCTTCTGTTTTTTACGGTAAATATCATCTATCTCCGTATAATGCTCCAGTGCATACAGAAGTTCCGCACACGACTGGTAACGATTCGCCGGTTCTTTCTGCGTACATTTCAATATGATTTTTTCCAGACCACTTGATAATGCCGGATTAATCTGCTTAATCGGACGAATCTCATACGGTGGTGCAGATGGATCCATTCCCGTTACCAGATGGTACATGGTAGCTCCCAGACAGTAAATATCCGTTCTTGCGTCGGTCTTTCCGCCGAACTGCTCCGGTGCGGCATATCCAATCGTACCAAAACTAATGGTATCCTTGACATTAAACTCTTTGAATTCTTTCGCCGTACCAAAGTCAATCAATGCGATATGTCCATCCGGTCGAAGCATTACATTGGCTGGTTTCATATCACGATAGATAATCGGCGGATTCTGGGAATGAAGATATCCCAGTACATCACATAATTCCTTCGCCCACCGGATTACATTCTCCTGCGGCTGTGCACCATACTGCTCCAGTCTGTTTCTCAGGGATTTACCCTCGATATAATCCATAACGATAATGAAAGTATCTTCCATGTCTATAACATCTACGATACTCGACAGAAATTTATGTTTCAGTCGTTTCAGCATTTCTGTTTCCACGATCAATCCCTGCTTAACCGCTTTGAAGTCATTGACACCTTCCTTACGGACCTCTTTGATTGCCCATGTCTTATTCGCCTTTTCGTTGATCGCCATGTATACAATACTCATTCCGCCGCGCCCTATTTCACTTAATATCTTATATTTTCCATCTACCAGCGAACCTATTTGCAGCATATCTTCACCTCCTGTTCCCTTCTACGCAGTTCTTACCACTGCTGCCGTAATATTATCAGTTTCATTTCTTCGCATATTCAGCTGAATCAGATACTGGATATTCGCCTGCATAACAGATTCTTCCGTCATTACTTCCGGTGCAAGCATCCGGTAAATCTCTTCCTGTGTGATTTCATGCCGGAACCCGTCAGAACAGAACATATATACTGCATCTTTCCGTACATCTCCGGAGAACATATCCGGATATACCCTGTCCGATGCTCCCACGCACTGCAGCAATACATTCTTTCTCGGATCTGTCAGTGCCTGCTCCGGTGTCATACGTCCGGCTTCCACTTCCCTTGCCACAAAGGTCTGATCCTTTGTCAGCTGTGTCACCATCTGATTTCCCAGTTCATATGCTCTGGAGTCCCCTACATTCATCAGGTAATATTTCTTCTGTGTAAGCAGCATAACCACTGCCGTTGTTCCCAGCTTGATTCCCTGTGATTTTCCGTACCGCATAATCCGTTCATTTAACTCTGAGATCAGGTCAAACCACTGTTTCTGAAGCACATAAAAATATTCTTCACTCTCGTTATAATATGCCAGCTGCTCATCTGCCCATTTTTCAAACGTTTTTACTACGGTAGCACTGGCTACTTCGCCTTTATCAAATCCTCCCATGCCGTCGCATAATACCGCCAGTACCATATCTCCTGCATGTGTCTGAAAATGCCGGACCATCAGGCTGTCCTGATTTGTCTTCTTTTTTATTCCTACGTCTGTAGCCGCTGCTATCTTAAATTCCATAAGCCATTCTCCCTTGCTTAATAATATGATACCTACGGATTGTTCCGTGCTATGCACTCCCACAATCCGTCCCTGGTATCTTAATACATCCTGAATTCAAATTCTTCATTTGCCAGTTTTACCATACTTCCATGTGTTAATGGTGTTTCCACATTGCTTTGTATCATCCGTCCATTTACATAGGTATGATTTTTTGAATTTGTATCTACAATAAAGTAATCATTTCCTTTTACCACAATATTGGCATGACTGCGGCTGATTGCTGAATTATCCGCAATGAAATAATCTACATAATTATGCTCTTTTCCGATTTTAAATACCGGTCCTTCTATCGTAACCTTCTGACCTGTCTTTTTACGCACAAGATATGGCTTCACTTCCTGTAAGCTGCTTAATACGGATGTTTCCCCATTTGTCATTTCACTACTTAATACCGTCGTTTCTCCAAAATCCATATATCGAGCCGGTTGTGACGGGTTTACCGCTTGCGGTGGCCACTGGCCATTTCCTCCTCCTGGTGGTGTTACCGGTCGCGGTGGCCATTGGCCTTTTCCTCCTGGTGGTGTTACCGGCTGCGGTGGATATGGCGGCTGCTGTGACTGCTTTTTTCCAAATATTTTACTGAAAAATCCCTGTTTCTTTACTGGTTGTGGTGGATATGGTGAAATCGGCGGATGTACCGAATACGTTTTGGTTACCTGATTGTTTGGTTCTATTGTTGTTGATTTTATTTGCTGCTGATTTCCATCCACTGCCGAACGTATTCCCTTATCTAACGGTGCTCCAGGCACACTCCAATCCGGCTTAATTTCCTGTCTCTGATTTTTATCTCTTGCTTTCCTAGTGTTATCTAGTTTTACTTTTTTTTCTACCGATGCATTTACCGATCTATCATACTCTTTAAACAAATTTGAATCATCTATGCGCCGTGGTATCACTATATCAGGGGTTACATTCTGATTCCTACTCTGATTGTCTACGACGTTTACCTGCTGCGTCTGTTCCATTCCAGATCTTACACCTGTATTAGGCAATATCTCCGTATTAACAACCTGCTTCTGCACCGGATGTAGCTGCTGGGAATTCTGAAGTTCCTGAAGATTAATACGTTTTCCATTCAGTTCATCTATCGTCTGCATGAAATTAGACAATGAAAAGCTAGAATGATTATTCAGACAACTGATAATCTTTGCTACATAATCACAATTTTCTGTCTGATCGTATGTAACTGAGAATACGATATTTTTGAAAAATGATACTACATCATTATTCTTTTCCTCCATCTGAATCGGCAGACAAATCAGTTCTGCTTCACAGGTGCTGACATCCACAAAAATATAATCCAAATCAAGCAATATAGTATTTGCATCCAGCATATATTCTTCTGCGGACAGCAGTGCTTTTGATACTCCGGAAAATACACCGAGCATACGGTTTTTACTTACTGCTCCTGCCAGAAACGTAGTTGCTGACACCTTTGCAGTGATATTGTACTTTAAGAATTTCCGGTTATCTAATTGAGTATAGATTACGGATGCAAGCCCCGGAATCCGGTTATTATTAATCATTCCTAGGCTTAAATTGTCAATAATATCATTTTCTGTTATCTCATAAACGAGATAGGTATTATTTCCCTGATTTTCATATGTGACCTTATTCATATGCGTATATCCTTTCTTTATGTATATTATAAGTTTAAGTTTTGCTATTTATATCCAAACAATCGTACTTTTGCCTTCTGTTTTACATTTATCTGTCCTATGCCAAATGTGTTAAATTCATATTCCATTTTATATTTAACAACAAGGTACAAATCACCATTTTTTACTTCCGATTCTGAAAAATCCAATCCACTTAATCCGTTGACTATATTGTATTTTTTTAACAAATCCTCCGCTCGTGATTCATCTCCATTTGCCAGATATCCTACAAACCGTTTCTTTGCTACACTTTGAATCATTGACTTATTTTCCGGTCTGTACCAACGCTGGCTTGTTGTAAAATACGGATTTGAATTATTATTTCCAAACAATTTTGTTACCAGATCACTTACATAAACTCCTATGGAAGCTTCTACTCCGGCACCAGTTAAATTTAATTGCTCAATAGCATACGGATCTAATGACATACTCTCCGATGTCTGCAACAATGCATGTGACATACCTGCCTGTGCCATATACAGCACCATAAGTCCTGCAACAAAAAGCATTAAAAAAGTAAACATAAATAATGAAATACATGCTTCTAAAGTAATAGAGCCTTCTTTTTCACTTATCTTCATAAATTAATCACACAACTTTCTTCTCTGACTGTCTGCTAATATCCTCTATATGCTGTCAAATCTTTTGTAAATAGTGACTGGGCAAGCAGCCCTGTCATTGTCTGTTTCATCGTTACCTGTGTCTTTGCCGCTAAATATGTATAACTCTTTCTTATATCATATTCATATGAATCCTTATAATGCTGATATGTTTCCATCTGTATAAGATTACACAATCTTGCCGTCTGTCTTTCCTTGGTCACAGTTACCGCTAGTAGCAACAGTGAATATTGCTGATAATTCAAATCTATCAAACCTTTTAAATATTTGCTCTTAATTTCCGTCAGCCCTTTTTTTCCCTCCGCTTCTAGTTTCTCTTTTTCATAATCATACCCCGTCTGTGTAGCACCAACAGAATTTATTAATTTTCCTTTGATATTTTCTTTTTCTACCGTAGTAAATTTTTCAAACGTCAATACTTTTTCTATAAATCCTGGCAATCCTGATGGAGTTAAAAATATACTTGTTTTATATACTGGAATTGTTCCTCCATTTACCAAAACTACAGTATCTAAAAAAGGCTCCACTATAATTACCAGTGCCATTACAACACCATAACCAATCGTTGCTGCTGCCGCCATTGCCTGCACATCTACACTTGTACATATAGGGCCAAGATCCAAAACCATTCTTAACAAATAAATTGCCGTAAATACATATAACTGATTTGCTATTTCATTTGTACTACCAAACAGTATATATTCCAGTTCTGCACCGCTAAATGTATAATCATCTCCTGTCCCATTCCTTATTGCATCAATCTGATTTGCCAATGCAACTATATTACCTATAATCGGTGCATTTACCAAAGGCCCCTGATCCGGCAAACCAATACTTCCATAAGAATATCCTGTCATTGTTTTTCCCGATAGTGTCGTTCTGCAAGGAAGATTATATGCCATATACATACTTGTATATATCTGCCCATATCCTGTAAACAAATTTCTTATATTATTTATAATATCCATCATAAAGTTTATAATATCTGTGTAAAACTTATTGATACTAACTAATAAGTTTTTGATTTCATTTAACAGACTCAATAATTTAAAACTTGAAAAATTATCAATTATATTCTTTACACCTGTATTTATTGCTCCAAGATCTCTAACAATACTATAGACTCCTCCCTCAGCTGAATTTGCAGCTGGTAATCCTCCAAATTTATCTGTATAAAATTGTGTATTAATGCAGGCAGATAAATCTGTATCATAAAACAACTCTGCCTTAAACAAACTATCCATAGTCTCCGTTAGACCTTTTACCAAACTATAAAATCCACTTTCATTTTTTCCCTCAGAATTTTGTTTATCCAAATATGCCTGAATATCATTCGCAGTTACAAGTGATTCCAAATTGCACTTATATGTAGCATCATCAAGACCATATTTATGTATATCTTTATCAATATCAGTCGGAGCAAGATTATTAATATTGGTAATAATTGTATCTAATGCTGATTTTTGTAACTGTAATTTTACATCTGAATAGTTTTTTGTGGCATTATCCCAATCTGTTGTTAAAGACTCCGTCGCCTTTTTCTCTGCATCATAGGCAGACTTCTGTGACTGTAATTCTGCTACTTCTATTTCTTTCTTTGCTCTATTATTTAATTCATCCTTATACGCATCGCTTTCTTTATCTACTCCTGCATCACTCATCTCCTTCAATTTTTTTTCTATATCTGACAAATTCGACTCTTCTATAGCAAGATTATACCTTATCGAATCAATACCCACAGAAGCCACACTTCCCGCGATTCCTGTTATTGTAGCATTACATTCATTCATTAAATTCTCAATATTGGTCAATTCGCTTTTTACATTTCCCATGGCAGTAACATATGCTGTCCTTTTTGCTGTATAATCATATCTTTTTACTGCAAGATCGTCATCCCACTTTTTTGCAGCTTTTTCATCCTCATCACTGTCATTATCAGGATCTACTTCTGGCCGTTCTGTTTCCAGATATGCTGCTACGGCTTTTACAGCAATATTCATATTATTATAAGCGGTATCGCAATTACTTTTTGTAGTTTGAAATTCGTTAATAGCTCCCTTTAGTTCCTCTGCTTTCTCCAAAAGTGTAATTGTTTTATCTACAGTATCAAAAGCTGAAGAAATTAAATTTGTTATTTCTTTTAATCCTGCTACTTTCTTTTCGAGCTGACTAATAAAATCAAATACATTTAATAAATCTGTTGCAACTGTTGTTGGTGCATTTAATTTACTATATTCCATAATCTGATTATATAATACTTCCACATCCGACAGTGCATAATTACCATCAATAGAAGAACTGTCAATATTTAATGTATTATTTAATAAAGTTCCGTTATTTTCAAGATAAGAATTATAGGTGCTATTTATATCTGTTTTCTGATCTACTGCGTACAATCCAAATCTGTCTTGAAGATAAGTATCATAATTTGCAAGTGTAGAGTTTGCCGCTACACCCATAACTTCTCTCATGATATTTACACTACTGTTATACCTTGCCATATCAGTAAATACTGTAATAATAGAAAAAAACGGCATCATAATTATTACCAAAAACAACGAAATAACTCCTTTTGTTCCATTTATATATTTCCACTTTTTTCTTTTTTTTCTCAATTTTTTCACCTCTTTTCTGTTTTAGCTTCCTAAACTGGTCACTACATGATTTAATAACTTGAATACACTATTCATTTCTTTTAAAATGGCACTATTTAATGTATTAAGTGTTGTTACCTGATCTACATAATCTATCATATTCATATAATCTATAATATCTATACATTCGGCATTGCCTTGTACTTCATATGTAATTTTGTTTCCTAACCCAGTATACTCAAACAATTTTTGAAGAGGTACCTGATAATTGCCTTGTAAGGTAATTGCAATATGATTTCGTGCGATTGAATCATGTTTTAACTCCAGCTGAACCTTCGGCGAATCCGAATGTTTTAAAATTGTAGCCTTTTGATAACTTTCTTTTATATAATTTTCTGCTCTTGTCTTATTTCTATTTTCGATTTCACTTTTATGAAAAGCATATCTGTATGGATTAACTTTTACAAAATCGGATTTATTCAACAATCCATCCATTTCTGCATCCGGATACTTATATGTTTGTGCAATTTTTGCAGCAGTTTCATCTGCTATTACTTTTATGGTCCATTGCTGATAATAAATAAATGTAATACAAAAAATCAAAAAGAATAATATGGATGTTACCCATAAGACCCATAATGTTTCAATCATAATCATTCCCCGTTCTGTATTTTCTCTTTTTTTCATACCATTTGTCACCTGCGCTTTCTATATATGTGAAAGAAGATATATGGTTACTCCCATTGCCAATAAAGGAATTAAAATCATAAATTCGGGACTTTTTCCTGCCATTCGAATCTCCTCATCTGTTAGTGCATGTCGTGGTCTCTTTTGATCATAATATACCTGAAGCATATTCGGCGATGTACATACAGAACTTGTCGTATCATAAAAAGTAACTTTCTTTCTGTATCTGCATCCTTTCACATAATATTCATATACTGCTATATTTTTTGCAGTTCTATATGTATCAACCGTTTCTGAGCGATCCTCTATAACCGAACGTTCCTTTATTTTGGTTGCTTGAATAACACATCTGTTTTTTTTTGCGTTTTGATAAAATTTATTTTTTCTTTTTTTGTCGAAATTTCTTATTCCAATATTTGTTGCCATAAAAGCAGCTATCCCACAAAATACTATGATTGAATTCTCCATTAATTCACCCACCTATGCATTCCGAAACTTTATAAAATAATATCTGTTTTCTTCCTTACTGACTATGCATCTGTATGCTGAATCAAAGTAACTGGCATCTAGATAAATATAGTCTATAGCTTCCTCAAATTTTTTATTAACAAATCCCCATTTCCCATCGTCATCAGATACTGCTGCAAATCCATTGGAAAAACTTTTTGCCTTCTTATATTCAGCTTTTTTTACAATTTTCCCTTTTGTATCTACAAATCCCCATTTTTTATCTTCACAATAGGCAATGTATTCGTTTCCCATATATATATCAATATCATCACATTCAAAATCCGAAACTTCTTCCAGCTTTTCATTATAAATCTTATATTTTTCATCTGATTTTAAAAGAACAATTTTATCTGTAATATATTCTTTCTTCTGATTTAATTTAATATCTTCATATTCTTTATCTGAAATCTTTTCCCCCTCCTCATCTATAAAATACCAACTGTCGTCATCTTTTACCGCAGCTTTATGATTTATAAATGTTCCAGCCTCATCAAAATCTCCAAATTTTTTTTCTCCATTCAAGTCTGCATAATACCATTTATCTTCTAATTTTACTGGTATTAATTCACTTTCTTCTGAATAACATCCCGCTTCCTCAACAAGATATCCGAATCTGCCACGAATAATCCCTTTCATATCAATAATATATGCTTCTTCATTATTTTGTACCAAAGTATATCCATTATCCGAAACAGCTGCTATATAACTATACCCACTTAGTAGTTCTGTTCCAGTTAAATCCTGAACTGCATAGGTCGTTCCGGTTAAAAGCACATAATAATTACCAGTAAACTGATATCCATCATTATTTTCAAATTCATCTTCCGTCATATAATATAATTGCTTATACAATTTATCAAATTCATCCGTGCTTATTCCTTTGTTTTTCCCTTTTTTTGCATACAAATAAGCATTATTATAGTCTTCCTCTTCTATATTTAACTCGACTAACCTTGTCCAGAACTCACTGTCCTGCGGATATATACTTACCGCTTTTTCCAAAAACTCAAGACACTTAGTTTCTGCTCCAGCCGGATCTAGTATTTCTCCGTCCTCTGTTTGGAGTTCCTCTAAATATTTGTTATACGAAGTCAATATTTCCTTATAAACCGCTTTCTTATTTTTTATTTCATATGCTTTCTCGTAATATTCGACTGATTGTAAATACAATTTTTTATCAACACTGTCCTCTGCTTGTTTTATATAATTTTTATATTTAGCACTTTCTGACAAACTTCCCATTACTGTAATACCCCATGCTAAAATTAACAGTATGATAAAAACAGCCGAACTAAGTCCTTTTTTTACTTTCATTCTTTTCTCCTGATTTTTATATTATATATATTATAAATGCAACCACATAGCCACCCATAATAAACGGAGCAAACGGCAACGAATCCTGCATTGTTTTTTTCCTTCCTATCAAACATATCACAGTTACTATTGTACAAATAACTAACGCAAACAATAATGTACTCCATATCACAGTTACTCCACCAGTAAATCCAATTGCTGCCAAAAGCTTGATATCTCCCATTCCAATTCCATGATGTGTGATTACTGATACTATTGCTAATACCAGAATACATACTATTGCAATTATGCAACTGATTCCTATTTCTACCAATGAACTTTTAGCATATATATATTGTGCCAGACTGATTCCTAATTTTGCTAAAACCAGCAATATAATTATATAATTAGGAATAATTTTCAACTGACTGTCATATACCATCGCAGCCACCACTGCCAGATAAATACTCCACAAAACAAACCAATTCCACATATTAGTACGAATCCAGTCTTTGCTGACCACTACTATAATTGCAGATAGCAACATAATACTTACAACTATAATAATTTGCTTTTTATTTAATCCATACTTATATTTGTGCTCTTCTCTCTGATTGACTTGTATATTACTCCCTACTACTGTTAATGCTGTTGACACTATAAACAACATAATTATCAAATATTCATGCATATTATTCTCTTTCTTTACAGGCAGTTACTGCGAAGGATTATAATATCCTTCTGCAGCAACTCTTTGTTATTCATTAATGAATTCCAGCCAAACCATTATTAATCATCCCAGTTGCAGCATCAATTATTTGATCTTTAAATCCAACAAATAATGCTCCTACTACTAAAACAATTCCAAGAATTACTATGATAGATATAAAGTTTGTATCCCCCTCTTCTTCCTGAACAAATCTGTTCCATTTACTCATCACCGACAGTGCCATTTTGTCTAAAGCTTTTCTCATTTCTTTAGTCCTCCTTTGTTTTATTATTGTATATAAATGGATTAAAAAGATAATCCACTCATAGCTGCTACCATTATTACCAATATAATTCCACCAAATGTTATGCCGACTGGTATAATCAATTTTCCTGCCGCTTTTTCACCTTTCTGTAATAACATCTGTCTCTTATGTGCCCATAACTCACTGGACTGACTTGATAGAATATTTTCAAGTTCACCGCTTCCTTTTTCCAGTTCCTGTACAATAATTCCAGTAAACTTTTTTATGACATCCGCATCTGTCAGTACACCAAACTGGTACACCGCATCCGCATCTGATGCACCATTTTCCATATCATCACAACAGACTCTCATAAGTTGATATAATTCTCCATCTTTTCCATATGCAATCAGCTTCCACGCTTCTCTTAGTACCATTCCAGAACCAATTAACAATGACAATTTTAATACCATATCAGGAAACTCTATCATACATGCTTCTTTTCTCTTTTGTATCTGTTCTCCCATTTTTGATAAAAACATATTCCAAAATACTGCAATAATCAGAATTATCAAAATGAAACATATTGACACCATCTCCCGTGGCATAAGTCCGGCAAACAGTAAAAAGATACACGAGAAAAATAATGAACAAGACAAGAATTGTGCCCATGCCAACTCCACATAATACTCAACGTAAACGTTTTGATGTAATAACTTTGCATTTTTTACAAGTTTTTCTCTAAGTTTTCCTCTTAACCGGAACATTTCTATCGCACTTATTGCATAGCCTATGCTATAAATCTCGTTCAAAGGATATTCCTTATTATCCAATCCTTCTGACAAATATTCATAATTTTTACTTTTTGATACACCATATGTATACAATCCGATACAAAGTGTTGCCAAAATTAATGCAATTAATTTTATAACCATAGCTTACTCCTTTATATCTATTATTTTTTTTCCATACTTATATGCTGAGACAAAAATTACTATAGCAACCGTATTTACAAGCACTCCCTGCACTGTTGCAAAACTTTCAGCAAAAGACGCATTTGTAACACGCAAAAGAGCTACTACTGCTATCGGCATAACACTCATCGCATTATGCTGCATTTTATTTGATGTCAATTTTGTTTCTATTTCATCGTTAATTGCCATTTTATCACTTATAACATCGTAGGTTCTCCTGACAATTCTCTTCATATCGCCACCTCTTCGATAACAAATCTCAAATACATCTGCAAAAGTCTGTATATCTTCAATTCCACTTCTTTCTCCAAAAAAATGCATTGCTTCCTCTGCATTTACATTAGAGCCCATACAGTCAATAATCTCCTGTAATTCTATAATGATATAATCAGACTCTGTATATTGCATTTTCAAATCAATAAGTGCTGAATTAAAGGCATTCAGAACATTACTTCCCGAAGATAATGAAGCTGATAAAGATTCCATCATATCTCTAAACTGCTTTCTTAGCTTATCCTGTCTTTTTTTTAATCTACTGTTCTTGTATATAGGTAGGAACATCTTTCTTGCATATAAACCAACTATCATAAAGAATATGAGATTTGAAATATAGGTTGCCAATGTTGCTTCGCCGTCACTTTTAAATAATCCTCCATAAAAAACCAATCCCACCAGTCCCCCAATGATAATTAACGCTATACTAACTATAATTTTTTCCATCGGATTCATGACATACACCCGGTAATCCATAACAGCATTGTTTATCAACGAATTAACATACTGATATTCCTGCAGTTTCACCTTTTTCTGTTTCGCCATATTCTCCTCCTATATTGTCTCCTTAATTCCTGTAAGCTGTAATTTGAATGTATGCACCATCGGATTCTTCGTTCTTTTCAGACTTCCATGCACTTTTTCCAATGTACTTTTCTCATCCTCCTCAAATACATAGAGCGGATTCAGTATAATCTGACCATTTTCGTATCCCACAACTTCTGTGATTTCCATGGTTTTTCTGGAATGGTCTCTCAATCTTGACAAATGGATGATAATATCCACTGCCGATGCGATCTGCTGACGAATTGCCTCTAATGGCAGTCCTGCCGCTCCCTGAAGTACCATGGTTTCCAGACGGCTGAGCATATCTCTTGTGGAGTTTGCATGACCGGTTGACAGAGATCCGTCATGTCCTGTATTCATCGCCTGCAGCATATCCAGTGCTTCTCCGCCTCTGACCTCGCCGACTACGATACGTTCCGGTCTCATTCGGAGAGAGGATTTGATCAGGTCACGGATGGTTATCTGACCGGCACCGCTGGCATTTGCATTTCTCGTTTCCAGACTGACCAGATTTTCTACTCCCGTAATCTGCAGCTCCGCCGAATCTTCTATTGTGATGACACGTTCATCCTTTGGAATATAGTTTGATAATGCATTCAGGAAAGTTGTCTTTCCAGAACCCGTTCCTCCACAGATGAATATATTGTATTTGGCCCGTACCAGCAGTTCCAGCTTGTCCGCTATTTCCTGCGTCAGGGAACCATATTGTATCAGACGTTCTATGGTCATAGGAGTTTTCGAAAACTTACGAATCGTCATCGTCGGTCCGCATAGAGCAATAGGCGGCAGAACCACATTCACACGCGAACCGTCCGGCAGTCTGGTATCTACAATCGGATTTGCCTGATTTACTTCTCGTCCTGCCAGACCGACGATTCTCTGAATGATGTCCTCCAGCCGCCTTTGACTTTCAAACTGCTTATCCAGTTTCTGTAATTTACCGCTTTTTTCGATAAAAATATTGTCCGCACCATTAATCATGACTTCCGTAATACTGTCATCGCTGAGAATACTGTCCAGCAGTCCAAAACCACGGATGGAGCTGTATACCTGTTTCACAATTGATACTTTCTGTTCCACCGGGCAATATCTGTTTCTTAATTTTTCTGTAACAATTTCCTCGACTTTGTCTTCCAGATCTTCATCGGACATTTTACTGAGCGGAAGATTTTCCGTAACATAGTTTCGTACTTCTTTTACTAATTCCTGTTCTTCTATCGCATCCATAAATACTCTTTCCTTTTAATTAAACTAACAGCTTTTCAAAAATGTTTAATTTCAATAACTGTTCTATAATCTGATTGACGGATGCATGATCGTAACGTGGTGCTCCGCCTAATTCCTTTATTTCCCCGATAGATACTCCCTTTCCAGTCTTATTGCTGAATTTGTTATATAATACCCACATCTTTGCAGAAATATCGATTTTCCCCTGTTTTTCCAATACTTCTACCGATTCGTACATTCTTTTAAATTTGAGATTACCCGTTTCAGATCCGTCACTGACTATGATGATGTCTGATACCAGCTGCATCAAATCACTCTGCAATGAATTGAAGCGGAAGTCCATATCCCAGATAATCACATCAAATATTCCTGACATTTTCAGATCCACAATCATCTGTCTGATCTCATCTTTTGATAAATCTATGACATCCAACGCCTTACTTTCTGCGGAAAAGAAATATACCCCACTAATATCCTGTTTTACCGTACTCTCAAACTTTAGTGTCATATTGGTCTTTTTGCTTTTCACTGCATAGATAACATCATCAAAAGTGAACTGACCTTCCCCCATAAAGAACAAATCGCTGACACCCAGCTCCTCGGTTGAAAAATACAATGTCTTCTTTCCACATTTTGCAAAATATTTTGCACAGGCTACAGCCATACTGCTTGCACCGGTACCTCCTGCCGGAGATGTAAATGCGAGAATCCTTGCACTTCCTTCATCATAATTTTTCACCTGATCCAGAGCATTTTCCGAATACAGGCTGACAATCTCTTTATAGATGAGGTCTATCTTCTGGAACTTGCAAATTGCCTTTGCCCCGCTCTCTACTTCCGCATCCGGTGTATTGACCAGATAGGCAAATCCACATCTTTCCGGAATTGCTTTCCGATTAACCACAAAATCATCACTGACAAGCAGGATATTAATCTTATTGTTACGGACTGCTTCCAGTGCAAGCCTCTCATCTGTAAAGGAATACATCTCCACTTTGTCTTCATATTTTGTCTCAAATGCGGAAATCAATCTCTGCAAATAATTCTTATCCTGCTCCAGGATTGCTATCTTTATCTTCATAGAATTCACTCCAATTTTATAATTTTTATAAACAACTTATCTTATTCACTAAATTATCACATTTTCACCTTTTCGGCAATTTGTGACAGGGGTGTTTTTTTATTTCAGCCACCCTGTCACATATTGCATAATTTGAAATTAAATAATACAATCTGTAATGTTCAAATATTCATATATTATTCACGAAAATCTTTCGTTACTTTTTGCCGGATTTTCATATGTGACAGCACGTTCCGGAAATGAATCATGTCTGTCACATATTGCATGAAATGGCAAAAGATTGTAAAATGATGGAAATTTGTTATCAGGAATATTTTAGATGATTTTCACAAAAGAACAAAAATTTACGCTACAAGTACAAGAGGAGAGTATGTTATGTCAGAATTTAGTACACTATTAAAATCTGCTTTATCTATGAATGATGTGAGTAACCGGAGCCTGTCACAGACTCTTAATATTGACCGCAGCCGTTTCCAGAAGATTCTGTCCGGCGAGCGGCATATGGACTATGATACATTTGAATCTATCTGCTCCCGTCTTACAGTCCCCGAAAAGTTAAACGAAGATTTGCGTGTGGCATATGCTGTAGAACATTTTGGGAAAGATAATTATGATGTGATACAGCACATTATCGACCGCCTCTGCAAAATGGCAAAGGCTGAAAATAAGTTCTGCCCCCCCCTAGAGATCTGGGCATTAGCGGGTTTTCCCCGACCGAAAGCCTCATTCCCCTGAACCGGAAACAGCATATGCTGATGGATGAGCTTACGGCAATTATCAACCTGGAACTGGAGGAAAAAGTTCCTCTGGTTTACACGAATTTTTCGTTCCGTCAGAAAGCTATGAAGTCATATTTTCTGAATATCATCCAGAACCGAAAGTGCTACATCGATTTCCGTCATATTCATCTGACGCCAATGGATGTCAACAGCCTTATCCAGATCAATAATTTCCTGGATGCGTTTGAATTTGCCGGAAGCGGATATAACACATGGCATTACACGATGAACAGCAATCTGCCTATGGCCCTGCTGTCACCGCTGCCATACTTTGTTCTGACCAGCCGGGTGGTTCTGTTCTTCTCGGAGGATATGAATTTTTATATTTCAAATATGAATGCTGATACAGTTAATTCGATGCATAATTACTTCCATGATATTTACAATGTCTGCTCTTCCTTTGCTAAGCATATTGATGCACCCGCAGATTTTGTAAAATTTGAAGGATTGCTTATTCCGAACGAACAGGCAGCCGACCGGACGGAAAACTGCCTGTTTGATACATCAAACAACATCTGTGCAGCTGCGTTTCTCACGAATGACACACTGAATGAGCTGCTTCCGGATACCCTTCCATACAAGGCTTATTTCACGAGCGGCATCAGCCGCTTCTATGAAGCCATGCGGGAAAAATATCTGGTATTTACATTTGAACATAATTCACTTCTGGACTTCATTAACAATGAACCTCCCATCAGTGATTACCATCATGTTACATTTGACGGGCTTGCCCTGAAGCCGAAACACAAGCTGAAGATTCTTCAGTCATATTACGATTTTGTTACATCCAACCGCGGAGAGGCTCATCTGCTGAACACTTCAAAGATACGTCTGCCGAAGTATTTCCACATCAATGCACTGCCAAACGGCATGACACTTGGATTTAACTTCAAGACATATCATCCGGATACCAGAGAACTGAACGTGTCCATTGCCGCTACCATGAATCCTGTGATTCATAAGCATTTTGCAAATTTCAGCATTTTTCTCGTCCATTCGCCGTTTACCTATTCGGCAGAACACACGGAGATGGTACTGAAAAATGCACTGGAATACTATGCCTCGATTCACTCTGAGGTATCTTCCATCTGATTATATTGCTCTGTGACAAGTCAGTTTTTACTGGACACACCCGCAGTTTCGTAGTATAATATGACAAATGCTATAAGTTATTGCTCTGCTATGGAGCTATTGACGAGTAAGAATGAAAGGGAGAAGACGAATGAGATTAGTAACACGTTCTGATTTTGACGGACTTGCATGTGGTGCTCTTTTGAAAGAGGCCGGTGTAATTGACCATTGGAAATTCGCCCACCCAAAGGATTTGCAGGATGGGCTTGTAGAAGTAAATGAAGATGACTGTTTAGCCAATGTTCCTTATGTGGAAGGCTGCGGACTATGGTTCGACCACCACTCCAGCGAGCATGAGCGATTAGAACTTGCTGGAAAATATAAGGGGGAAAGCCGTACCGCTCCTTCTTGTGCCAGAATTATCTATGAATATTATGGCGGAAAAGAAAGATTCCCTCAGTTTGATGATATGATGGAAGCAGTTGACAAGGTTGACTCCGGTCATCTGACCATTGACGAAGTAATGAATCCGAAGGGCTGGATTCTGATCGGTTTCCTGATGGATCCGAGAACCGGTCTTGGAAGATGGAGAGAATTCACCATTTCCAACTATCAGCTCATGGAGAAGCTGATCGATGCCTGCCGTACCATGACTACCGCTGAGATTCTCGCACTTCCTGACGTGAAGGAAAGAATCGAAGTGTACAACGAGCAGACCGAGAAGTTCAAGCAGATGGTATCCCAGTATACCAGAACAGAAGGCAATGTTATTATCACCGATTTAAGAGGTGTAAACCCGATCTATACCGGCAATCGTTTCATGATTTACAGCATGTATCCGGAACAGAATATTTCTGCATGGATTGTCAGCGGCCGTGGCGGTATGGGCTGTTCCGCAGCAGTTGGTTACAGTATCTTAAACAGAACCTGTGATATTAACGTCGGAAGCCTGATGTTAAAATACAACGGCGGCGGTCACAAAGCCGTAGGTACCTGCCAGTTCTCCGATGAGAACATGGAGACAGAGCTTCCTAAGATGCTGGAAGAACTTTGCGAACTGGCGAATAAATAAGATTTATACATAGAATGTATGGGGCTGTCACACTAAACTGGTTAGTGTGACAGCCCCTTGTTTGTCTTCATTTTATATATCTTCCTTCTTCCGGTTTTCAAAATACACAAACCGGTCTATGGCATTTAAAATATCCGCAAAGACTTCTTTCGGTGCGGCATCCACATATTTACGAAGAATTTCCTCTTCCTCGCTGCGGTATTTTCCATAGAAAATATCGTACAGATTATGGCCACGGACATAGATCTTTATCATCTCTATATTCTTCTTTACATCTTCTTTGCTGTTGATCCGGACATTTTTCGTGCGGATCAGCCGCTTCATGGATGGCAGTTTATACAGATATTCCTTGTATTTTTTGTACAATATGTCATAAAACTGATCTTCAGATTTAATGACTCCGATTTTTACCATGGTTGCGGGATCGAGAAAATAATTTTCAAATGAGTAATATTTTAAAATGAGAATATTTTTCGGTGTTACATTCGGCAGATCCGCACCTTCTTCATTGGATCTCGCCTTGTAGTAACTGCACAGCTGGCGGATAAGGTAGTTTGGATTCTTTCCGTCGCTATCACGAATCATGAGAAACTGATCTTTCAGATACAGCTTGTTGATGTATTTCAGATTCGCATAAGTCTTGATATTCGTACAGCTGTTTGTCGTAACGATGGTAATTCTTTTAAGTTTTCCATCATTATCCCTGATCTCAGAATAGTATTTCTCCAGTAAGAGCGGCAGCCTGTTTCTGTCCTGTTTTCCTTCGACAATAAAGACAAAACTGACATTCATCAGATCATTTGCAGAATATCCCAGATCGTCCAGAATGATGTCTATGTCGATATTTTCCTGAATGAAAGTACTGCAGTTCTCATCTAATACGACCTGCTTGATCTGCTTTGAAGAAAAATTAAATATCATGTTCGGAGAGTAGGTTGAGAATATGATCTGGTTCTTCTTTGACAGACGGTAAAGAATCTCACTCGCGGTTTTCTGAAGCTGCGGATGCAGGAAGATCTCAGGATCTTCGATCATGATGATTCCTCCGTCCTGGCTGTTTTCTTCCACATAGGCTTCCAGCAGGGACAGCAGGTATATGCTCTTGCTTCCGGCTCCCATCATGGACAGCGTCCCTTTCACTTCCCGGTCTCTCTGATAGACAACCGTATCAAAATTCAACATACTGTCGATATCCAAATCCACCTCGTACCGGATCTGATATCCTACCATGCCGTTTTTCTTCAGATATTTGTTGACACTGTCGGAGAATTTATCGAGATTCATCTTATACATCCGGTATTCCATCAACTTTGCAGTCTCAAATATGGTCAGCTCCGCACCTGTTTTTTTCTCTATCTCAGGAATACACTGGAAACATTCATCACAGATCTTGTCGTTCTGATACGGACATTTCTTTTCTTTTAACATGGTAATGGATGCATCCCCCTGCAAATCGAGCAATGCACTCTGGAATTCACGCAGATTTCTTCTGTGATCTATGTAATAGAGTCTTGGCAGATATTCCGGCATTTTCTCACTCATTCCGTCCTCGTCCTCATAATAATATCTGCCATCCGGTGTAACTACATAAGTAACCTGCCGGATCAGGACATGGTCACTTGCATCAAGTTCTTCGGACAATGTCATGCGAATCACGACATCTCTGGTATTATCACGGAAATTGTCCCGACGGATCGTATATTCCCCGAGTACCGCCCTTACAGCATCTATAACGGAACTTTTACCGGTATTATTCTTTCCCACAAGGATAAATGCATTGTCGATTTCCTTGATCTGTGCACTCTCTATGGATTTAAAATTTTCTATATACAGGGAATCTATCTTCATATGCATTACCCCCACTTCTTCTTTTTCCTGCCAGGCTTCTGCACAGAATATCCAAATTTTCCGATTTTTTTGCCTAATTCAAAATATTCACCATGCGAATATGCAATCAGTCCGGAACGGTTTAAATTGAATTTTCCTTTTTCGTCCATATATTTATCGTCCACGGTGACACCCACGACTTCGGCAAGGAACATATCATGGCTGCCAAGCGGCATAATCTTTTTGACCCGGCACTCGATATTTACCGGACTTTCTGCGATTCCAGGTGCTTTGATATTCTTTGACGGAAGCTCAGTCAGCTTCATCTCGGCAAATTTATCCACATCTCTTCCGGATCTGACTCCGCAGAAATCAGCCGCATAAGTTAAGTCCTTATTTACCAGATTGACCACGAATTCTCTTGTTTCCCTGAGAATATCATAGGAATAGCGTGATTTACGGACGGATATATATAACATCGGCACATCCGTGTTTACGGTTCCGCTCCATGCTACGGTGATAATATTCGGTCGTTCTCCCCGCCGCCTGCAGCTTACCATCACTGCCGGAAGCGGATATAACATATTTCCCGGTTTCCAATATTGTTTTCCCATAGTTACCTCCTGTTCTGTTCTACAATGCCTTCTACACTCTGAACCGATATCCCACGCCCCAGATGGTTTCTATATACTGTGGCTTTGACGTGTCGTATTCTATCTTTTCCCTGATTTTCTTGATATGAACCGTAACCGTGGCGATATCACCGATAGATTCCATATCCCAGATTTCACGGAAAAGTTCATCCTTTGTATACACATGATTTGGATGTGATGCAAGAAAGGTGAGCAGGTCAAATTCTTTTGTCGTAAGAGTTTTCTCATCTCCATTTACATATACTCTTCTTGCCGTCTTATCAATCCGGATTCCACGGATTTCGATAATGTCGTTTTCTTCCTGGTTCTTTCCAATCAGACGTTCATATCGTGCCATATGTGCTTTTACCCTGGCTACGAGTTCACTCGGACTGAACGGCTTTGTGATATAGTCATCCGCTCCCAGTCCCAGTCCGCGAATCTTATCGATATCATCTTTTTTGGCTGACACCATCAGCACCGGCTTGTCAAAACGTTCCCGGATGCTTTTGCAAATCTCAAAACCGTCCGTTCCCGGCAGCATCAGATCGAGAATGTACAGATCAAAATTCTCTGAGAATGTCCGTTCCAGTCCGGCAGTTCCATCTGTCTCAATGGCAACGCTGAAGCCGTTTATTTCGAGATAATCTTTTTCCAGTTCTGCGATGCTTTCTTCGTCCTCTACGATTAATATTTTCTTTGCTTCCATTCTTGCTTATCCTCCAGTCTTATGCATGGGCTTCTTTTCTTAATAATATATGCATAGTCAGTCCCACATTTTTATTGCTGACTGCCCAGATCGTGCCTCCATGTGCCTCGACAATCTTCTTGACAATGGACAGACCGATTCCGCTTCCTCCGGTTCTGGAATTTCTCGATGCGTCCGTCCGGTAAAAACGTTCAAAAATACGGCCAGCTTCTTCCGGTGATACTCCCTGCCCGTTATCCTCTATCTCGAGATGGATATATTCCTTTTCTTCCCGGACACGGATATTGATGACACCGCGTGCTTTGTTATTGTATTTAATAGAATTACTGATAATGTTATTAATGACCCGGTAAAGCTGCTCCGGATCGGCGATCAGACAGACATCATCCGGAACATAATTCAGATAGGTCAGTACGAAGTTCCGGCTCTCCAGCTCCGTCCGGATCTCTTCCGCACAGTCATCAAAATATGCCTTCACATTGATTTTAATAAAATTATACGGAATCTCGTTCGTATCTATCTTGGAATACAAGGTAAGTTCGCCTATCAGACGTTCCATATCGTTTGCTTTATTATAGACAGTTTTTAAGTATCTGTCCATTTTATCCGGTGAATCCGCTACTCCGTCCAGAATTCCTTCCACATATCCTTTGATCGTGGTCAGCGGCGTCTTTAAATCATGGGAAATATTGCTGATCAGCTCTTTCGTATCCCTGTCATACCGCATCTTATCATCAATGGCTTCTTTCAGATGGATACGCATATTTTCAAAATCCCTGCACAGACCACCGAGTTCTTCCTCGTAGTCCTCTTTTACCTCACACGCAAGATTTCCTTCCGTGATGGTTTTCATGGCTTTACGCAGCTTCCGCATTGGTGCAAAGAAACATTTATCCGCCCAGATAATCAGACATACAACCATAAGTGCAATGATAACCAGGCTCATGATTCTGAAACTTACCAGATAATCCTGTACTTCCGGAAGCATACGGTTCGTCTCGGCTAACAGGTAGACAATTCCCCACGTTCCATCTTTATGTGCAACGTAATTCGGATAGACCAGATATTTCTCCGTATCTCCGGACAGAATACCGTTGTTCCACAGTTCGTCTTCTTCGGATATGACGGGCAGTCCTACCAGAATATTGGACGACATGCTGTCGGGTATTCCGATGTAAGTGAATTTATCCCTGTCATATACCACCAGATAGGAATAAATCTTCGACTGTTTTTCATTCAGTTGATCCACATAGTCCAGATAGTCCTCTTCAAATTTTCCATTCTGAATTGCCTGCTGGATCTCTTCCTGTGTCTTTTTGGATATCTTATCCATAACCATGGTCGTATCGAACCAGTTCTTGTAACCGTCCATATCGATGCCATAGTTTTTCTCAATCGTTTCCAACTGGGATTTTCCAAACATTCCATAACTCATAACGAGCAATATAATAGGAAAAACCAGAATAATAACAAATGCAATCTTTAATCTTGTATGATATTTCATATTCTCCACCAAAATCCTGTTAATAATGTCTTATCTGAATTTTAACACATACAATCAGCTCTGCATAGTTAAGTTTTTATAAATCTTTCTGCCCCAGCCTTTTCATAATATCGAACAATACCATGACCGTAAAAATTCCGGCAAACATTCCGATAAATCCAAACAGCCTGTAGCCAACATAGATTCCGGCGAGGGCCGGCAATGCCCCGACACCGGTCTTTTCTCCCATGAGTTTCGGTTCTAAAAACTCCCTTGCAAAATAGCAGGCGATAAATGCCGTAAATAGAATCGCAGCTTTGGTCAGTTTACCCTGAATGACTGCTACAATGGTTAAGGGAATCAGGATCAGCCCCGCCCCGAACAGCGGAAGTGCATCCAATACCCCGACACTGATTCCGACAATCCACGCATATTTATTCCCGGCTAACATCAGTCCTGCCACACTAACCGCCGCCACAACTACCATAATAATGATCTGTGCACGGATATATGCCCTGCATATCAGACAGAATCTCCGGTAGAAAAAGCGGAGTTCTTTTCCAATCACAGACTCCGCCGCCCATCTCTTTATTTTTTCCATATCTTTGACAAACAGAAAGAAAGTAACAATCATCACCGCCGCCGCAATCACGGCATCTATCATACTTCTTACTGCAGGTATGGAGATTCCAAGCACGAACTTCATCACCGTCCGGTTTATCTTTCCGAAGAAATCATTGATTCCGTCATTTAACATGGTAACAACAGAACCATCCTGTATCCCGAAGGTTTCTTCTACCTTGCAGCATACCTGTGTTACTGCCGTACTCATGCAGTCCTCATAATATTCATAATTATCCGCCAGCATCTGTACTTGCTGCAGCAGTTTCTGCAGGACAAAGACCAGTCCCGCCCCGATCAGGAACACAAACAGGAGCAATAACAGAACCGTGCTAATCATGCGGTTAATCCGTATTTTTTTCTCAAAGAAATTTACCAGCGGATATACCATAAGTGCCAGCAGCATGCTTACCACAAGCGGCCAGACCAGAGGAAAAAGATAGCGGAAGAAAAGATAGGAAACCAGTATAATTCCTGCCGGAATAAGAAGATATTTCAGTTTTTTTCTGTTTTGCTGCCCAATATGTCCTTCCATACTTACACTCCTCTCTGCCTGAACTATTATTGTAAGTATGGGCATATCCGCAAAATATTATTCTATCATTTCCAAAAAGATTCCACTCTCCGGAGAAGCCTGATATTCCATCCATTTTCCTGTGACCGGATGCGAAAAACCAAGCAGATGCGAGTACAACCCGATGTTCCGGTATGCCGGCAATATTTTTCCGTCCGGATTGTACTTTCTGTCCCCGTACAACGGAAGTCCCCGTGATGCCATCTGCACCCGGATCTGATGATGTCTGCCGGTGAACAGTTCCACCTCCAGCAGGGAACAGGTAATGTCTGTCCCGCCGGAAGTTATTTCTTTTGTTTTCAAAACACGATATTCCAGTTTTGCCGACTTTGCATCTTTTTCATTTTTACCGGCTATTCCTGAAGTATTTGTCCTGCCGTCACGCACCAGATAATCTTCCATCACACCATTCTGTGCTTCCGGGATTCCCATGACTACAGCATAATATTTTTTCTTAACTTTATGTTGTGCAATCTGTTTCGATAAATTCGCCGCCGCCGATTTATTTTTTGCATATACCATCACTCCACCGACCATTTTATCCAGTCGGTGGACAACACCGATATACGGCTGTTTCACTCCACTTTCTTTTTCATGTGTCATCAGCAGGCTTACCATATCGGCTGCAAATCCGCGTTCATTCTGCGATGCAGTTCCTGCCGGTTTCTCACATACAATTATTTCTTTGTCTTCATATAATAGTTTCATTCCGGTCCTCTCTTATCCGTCGATAATCTCATCTGTCCCCACCTCAATGCTTAATATTCCATCCGCACATGGTCAAAAAGCAGTTCTTCTTATTTTCCATTTACAACTATTCTGCTCCCCTTTACCTTTTGTATTTTGTGATATATTTCCTGCATCCTTCGATCCGTCTGATTGATAATATTGGCACAATCCGTCAGTTCCACAACCAGACTGTCAATTCCATCGATGCCTTTTTTATAATTTGCCTGATGTTCCAGTGCCGCCCAGAAATCCATCGCCATCGTCCGGATCTGGACTTCTACCTTCATGTTCAATGTCCTGTCCGATAAAAATACCGGCACTTCTATAATCAGATGCAGCGAACGATAACCGTTGCTCTTCGGATTCTGAATGTAATCTTTCTTTTCGATTAACGTAATGTCGTCCTGACTCAGAAACATCTCTGCCACATCATAAATATCATCAATAAAGGAACAAATTACCCTTACTCCGGCAACGTCGTGCAGATTCTCAAATACCGATTCCACGGACACCGGAAAATTTCTTCTTCGCAGTTTCTCTATAATGCTTGCCGGCTTTTTTACCCTGGATTCGATGGACTCGATCGGATTCCTCTTTGTCTTAAATGCCAGCTCCTCGTTTAATATCTCAAGTTTTGTCCTTACTTCCTTAATCGCATAACTGTAATACAATAACAACCCCTGTATCTGTTCTGCCTGTTCCAAAAATTCTGCCGGTATGGTAACATCACCGACCTGGCTGCTAATCTCACTTAACATCCTTTTCTCTACATCCTGCATATTGATTTCCTCTCCGAATATCTTTCCCACAAACCGGGCATATTCTTCCCGGTAAATCCTGATCATGAAGAACAAAAGGGGCTGGAAAAATCCAACCCCTTACATGCCTGAAAACACTATCTTTATTTCATGACCATCTGTTTTCCTGTTGCCTATACAAATGCTTTTACTTTTGTATAAATTCCTTCTGCATCCAGACCATATTTGTGGATGAGCTGGACTGCAGGACCGGATTCGCCAAATGTATCATTGACACCGACCTTTAATACCTTTGTCGGACATTTTTCGCTTAAGCAATCGCAGACTGCACTTCCAAGTCCGCCGATTACAGAATGTTCTTCTACTGTAACGACCTTTCCTGTTTCTTTTGCTGCTGCAATTACCAGTTCTTCATCAAGAGGCTTGATCGTGTGGATATTAATTACTTTTGCACTGATTCCGTCCTTTTCAAGCATATCTGCCGCTGCAAGGCTTTCTGCCACACAAAGTCCGGTTGCAATAATGGTTACGTCTTTACCTTCTCTTAATACAACACCTTTGCCAAGTTCAAACTTATAATCCGATCTGTCATTGATGACTGGAGTCGCAAGTCTTCCGAATCTTAAGTATACTGGTCCCTGATGTTCAATAGCTGCTTTCACTGCTGCTCTTGCCTCCACATCATCGGAAGGATTGATTACTACCATTCCAGGAATGGTTCTCATCAGTGCAATATCTTCATTACACTGGTGGGTTGCTCCATCTTCGCCGACTGATATTCCGGCATGGGTTGCTCCGATCTTTACATTTAACTTCGGATATCCTACAGAGTTACGAACCTGCTCAAATGCACGTCCTGCCGCAAACATGGCGAAAGAGCTGACAAATGGAATCTTGCCCGTTGCTGCAAGTCCTGCTGCGACACCTACCATATTACATTCTGCAATACCGCAGTCGATATGTCTTTCAGGATATGCTTTCTTAAAGATTCCGGTCTTTGTAGCTGCAGCAAGGTCAGCGTCAAGAACGACTAAATTATCATATATTGCACCCATCTCTACAAGTGCGTTTCCGTAACTTTCTCTGGTTGCAATCTTCTTTACTTCTGACATAATGCTTCACCTGCCTTCTCTAATTCTGCCATTGCGGTTTCATATTCTTCATCATTTGGAGCTTTTCCATGCCATCCGGCATTATTCTCCATGAAGGATACACCCTTGCCTTTTACACTCTTAAAGATAATAGCAGTTGGCATACCTTTTGTTGCCTTTGCTTCTTCAAATGCTGCTCTGATGGCATCAAAATCATGTGCGTCCACGTTTTCAATCACATGGAAATTAAATGCTTTGAATTTATCGCCGATTGGGTACGGAGAGCATACATCTTCAATCTTTCCATCAATCTGGAGTCCGTTGTTATCTACCATAACAACCAGATTGTCTAACTTTCTGTGTCCTGCAAACATTGAGGCTTCCCATACCTGACCTTCCTGAATCTCACCATCTCCAAGCAGGGTATATACTCTGTAGCTGTCACCGCTTAATTTTGCAGAAAGTGCCATGCCGGCTGCTGCAGAAATTCCCTGTCCGAGAGAACCTGATGACATGTCCACACCCGGAATATGTTTCATATCAGGGTGACCCTGCAGATAAGATCCGAGATGACGAAGTGTTTTTAAATCTTCTACCGGGAAATATCCTCTCTGGGCCAGTGCGGAATACAGACCAGGTGCGGTATGTCCCTTTGATAAAACAAATCTGTCACGGTCTTCTTTCTTCGGGTTTTTCGGGTCAATGTTCATCTCTTCAAAATAGAGGTATGTAAATATATCTGCTGCGGAAAGCGAACCACCCGGATGTCCTGCCTTCGCACTATGAACAGCCGTTACGATGCCTTTTCTGACTTCATTGGCTGTTTTCTGAAGTTCTAAATTATTCATGATATGCTGATTCCTTCCTGATTTTACTGAAAACTATGGCTTATTCGCCAAATACTGCCTTGTAATCCTTCTGGAATTTCTCAATTCCCTGATCAGTAAGCGGATGCTTTGTCATCTGCTCAATTACCTTGTATGGTACAGTTGCAATATCAGCACCTGCTAATGCACAGTCTGTAACATGAATTGGATTTCTGATGGATGCTGCAATGATCTGTGTATCAAGACCTGCTACTTCAAAAATCTCTGCAATCTGTCTGATTAAATCGATACCCGGCTGTGAAATGTCATCCAGTCTGCCTAAGAATGGTGATACATAAGTTGCGCCGGCTCTTGCTGCCAGAAGTGCCTGATTTGCTGAAAATACAAGTGTTACGTTTGTCTTGATGCCTTCTGAATTCAGAACCTTTACTGCTTTCAGTCCTTCTACAGTCATAGGAATCTTTACTACCATGTTCGGATGAATCTTTGCAATCTCTCTGCCTTCTGCGATCATTCCCTCCGCATCAACAGTTGTTGCCTTTACTTCCCCGCTGATTGGGCCATCTACGATAGATGCAATTTCTGCAATAACTTCATTGAAGTTTCTTCCTTCCTTTGCAATCAGGGATGGATTTGTAGTAACGCCACAAATAACTCCCATATCATTTGCCTTCTTAATATCCTCTACGTTTGCTGTGTCTACAAAAAATCTCATTTTCTTAAATTCCTCCTATTTCTTACTCTTATTTTAACAAGTTCGTCTTGCGACCAATCCAGTTAAATACATTATAGCACTTTTTCTTCAAATTGTCTATTTATATATTTAATTTGTATAGTTTTTTCACAATTTTTACATGTTTTTTATGAATGTTTTCATAAGAATCCTGGAAACAAAGCAAAAAAATTCCCGAAACGTTGTGATTTCTCATTTGTTCCGGGAATTCCTGAGAGTGCTTTCTTATTTCATGCACTCTTGTTTTGTGCTATTGTGATTGAACCGGTAAATCCTAGTTCTGACCATAGTAAGCATTTGCACCATGCTTTCTATAATAATGCTTGTCCTGTAATTCCTGTGGAGCAGGCTGGATTCTCGGATTGATTGTCTCAGCTCTGTAAGCCATCTTTGCAACTTCTTCCAGAACTACTGCATTGTGAACTGCTTCGTGAGCATCTTTGCCCCATGCAAAAGGACCATGGTTCTTGCAGAGTACTGCCGGAACAGCCATAGGATCTTTACCCATTCTGTTGAATTCGTTTACGATTAAATGTCCTGTGTTTTCTTCGTAAGCGCCTTCGATTTCTTCCTTTGTAAGACATCTTACACAAGGAATTTCACCATACATATAATCTGCGTGAGTTGTGCCGTAGCAAGGAATGCTTCTTCCTGCCTGAGCCCAGCTTGTCGCATAAGAGGAATGTGTATGAACCACACCACCTACGGATGGAAATGCTTTATAGATCTCAAGATGGGTAGGAGTATCTGAAGATGGTTTGTATCTTCCTTCTACTCTGTTGCCATTTAAGTCCATAACAACCATATCATCCGGTGTTAATTTGTCATAATCCACACCTGAAGGTTTGATAACAAAAAGACCTGATTCTCTGTCGATTCCGCTGACATTTCCCCATGTAAAGGTAACAAGACCATATTTTGGAAGGTCCATGTTAGCTTCATATACGGCTTTCTTTAATTCTTCTAACATTTTAAATATCCTTTCATTCATAAAATGCCAGGGGCAAAAGGTCTAAGCCCACATGAGCCTGCTCATAGCGGGTAAAAGACCTTAGGACCCGTCCATTCATTTTACTTATAGTATACTGAGTTTAATTTTAATTCTTTCTTGAAATCTCTGATATTTGTGTTTTCATCGATAACGATGCTTTCGATTCCCATGTAATCAGCCCATGCAACCATCTGATCTACCGTCAGGTCATATGTGAATGCTGTATGATGAGCACCGCCTGCAAGGATCCATGCTTCTGCACCAACTTCAAGGTTTGGCTGTGGTGTCCAGAATGCTGTACCAACCGGTAACTTAGGCATCGGCTTCTCTGTCTTCTTGCAGTCTACTGCATTGATGATGAGTCTGAATCTGTTTCCGAGATCTACTAATGATGTTGCAATAGCAGGACCTGTCTTTGATGTGAATACAAGACGTGCAGGATCTTCTCTGTTACCCATGGAAAGTGGGCAAACTCTGATAGCTACATCGCCGTCAGCACAGCTTGGGCAGACCTCTAACATATGAGCCTGAAGAATACCTTCTTTGCCTGGAACAAGATTGTATGTATAGTCTTCCATTAATGAAGTTCCCTTTGCATCCTTCTTGTTTGCTGTCATTAACTTCATTAAACGAACCATAGCTGCAACTTTCCAGTCACCTTCTGCACCGAAGCCGTATCCTTTTTCCATTAATCTCTGGATAGCAAGACCTGGGAGCTGCTTTAATCCGCCTAACATACCGAAGTGTGTTACAACTGCCTGATAGTTATTGTCTACGAGGAATTTCTCAATACCGATTTCCTGCTGAGCCTGAACTGCAACATGTCTTCTGAATTCTGCAGCATCTCTTCCGTCATCAATGATCTTATATTTGCTGTAGTATTCTTCTACTAATGCATCTACATCGCCCTGAGCTACTGCATCTACATATTCTACTACATCATTTACACAGTAATGATCGATTTCCCAGCCAAATTTGATCTGAGCTTCTACCTTATCACCTTCTGTAACGGCAACGTTGTTCATGTTGTCACCAAAACGGCAGACTCTGATGTGGCTTGATTCGATAACACCGATAGCTGTTGTCATCCATGAACCGATTCTTTCCTGTACTTTTTCATTTGCCCAGTGTCCAACGATGATTTCTCTCTCGATGCCCATACGGCTTACAATGTGACCATATTCTCTGTCACCGTGAGCTGACTGGTTTTCGTTCATGAAATCCATATCGATGGTATCGTAAGGAAGTTCTTCGTTGAACTGTGTATGTAAGTGGCACAGAGGTTTCTTGAATTCCTTTAAACCAAGGATCCACATCTTTGCCGGTGAGAAAGTATGACACCATGTGATAACACCTGCACACTCTGGATCATTGTTTGCATCATTTAATGTCTGTCTGATGGATGCCTGGCTGATTAATGTCGGCTTTAACACGATCTCGTACTCAATCTTGTCAGAAGCGTTTAATGCTTCTACCATCTTTGCAGAGTGTTCAGCAACCTTTCTTAAACATTCATCACCATAAAGATCCTGTGAACCTGTACAGAACCAGAACTTATAAGTCTTATTTGATAACATTTTATTAAAATCCTCCTTAATGTATTATGTGATTACATTATACTACTTATCCTGTATTTCAGACAAGTCTTTTTTTATTTTTTTAACTGTTTTCCGGAAAAATATGCTTCGACTCCCTCTGCTACGGCTTTTGCAACTTTTTCCTGATACTTTTCCTGTTCCAGCAGCTCCGCTTCTTCATAATTTGACAAAAATCCGCACTCAGCTATGACTGCCGGACATTTTACATTGAGCAGAATATAGTAGCTGTCATTGGCTTTGGCTTCCCTTCCGTTCTCCGGATCCAGATTCTGCTTAAAACTTGCCTGTATTGCCTCCGCCAGCTTCTTTCCATCCTCTGAAGCCTTATAATAGAATACCTGTGCCCCCTTGACTCCTTCGGACTGATAGCTGTTCTGGTGGATGCTGACCAGGATATCTGCATTGTTTTCCTCTGCCATGTGGCAGCGTTTCTTCATATCTGCCGTTTTCTTGTTGCTGTCAGAATCTGTATACAATCCGTTATCATCTTCCCTCGTCATCACAACCTGATATCCGCGTTCTTCCAACTCTTTTCTGACTTTCCGGGCAATTTCCAGATTTATTTTCTTCTCATTTGTGCCGGTCACGGATATTTTTCCGGGATCTGTTCCACCATGTGGAAAGAACGGGGACGGACCGGAAAAATACTTATAACTCTTTATAAGCCTGCAAATTTATACACAATCTCCACATGCTTATCCTGATAAACGTATATTTTATCTACCAGTCTGATAACGGTTTCTCTGTCCAGTTCGGTTATTTTCCCATATTTTAACAGATTTTCTACCCACAGGTTTTCTTCTGCTCCATCCGGTTGTTCTGCGGATTTCTGCAAATCCAGGATTTCGTTTTCATACCCGGAGATGCTTTCCTGATATTCTGCCTTTATATCCCTGTACTCCTCATCGGAAAACAGACCGTCCAGATATTTATCCCTTGCCGTCCGCATCCGGTTCTGCAATATCTCGACTGCTTTTTTCCGGTTGGAAATATCTTTCTCCAGAATTACCCGGCTGCTGTCCTCTTTTATCTCTGACCTCTGCTTTGCAATGAGCTGTGTCAGAGTCTTTCCATCCGGAAAGAGCCGGTTGATATCTTCCAGTATCATCTTTTGCAATACTTTATCAGAAATATAATGGCTGGTACATATGGGCAGACGTGCTTTTTCCTCATCCGGTAGCCCTTTTGCTGCTTTTGCAAAGTCCCGGAAAGTACTGCAGTTATAGTACAGATATCTGTGCGTTTCTCCCGTTTTTGTTGTATGCTTATCCCACCGCTTACGCATGGCATGGCTACAGTCACCACATTTCAACAGACCCTTAAATATGGAGATTTCATTGGGTTTTGTCGTATCATGACAAATATTTTTCATCATGGACTGTGCCAGCTCCCAGTCCTCTTTTGAAATAATTGCCTCATGGGTATTTTCCACCCTTACCCAGTCTTTTCTATCCACCGCCGTCGGTTTTTCATCTATTAACCGTTCTTTTCTTGTTTTCCCCTGTACCAGAGTTCCTGTATATACTTCATTCATTAATATCTGTTTGACCGCGTCCACGGTCCAGTGCATTTCTTTTTCTGAAATCTTACGGGAACAGATATAGTTTGACTGCTGCAATTTTTTATATGCCGCCCGGTTTACTACTCCTTCTCTGGTGAGGATAAGTGCTATTTCTTTCATGGAAATTCCACTGAGATACAGCCTGAAAATTCTCCTTACAATCCCTGCGGAATACAAATCCGGAACAAGATGATGCTTATTTTCCGGGTCTTTCTGATACCCGTACGGTGCAAATGCACCCACATATTTTCCGGCTTTCTGCATGGAATGCATGGCAATGCTGACGTTTTTATGCTGAATCTCAGAGTATTCCCTGTTTATCATCAGCAGCATTTTGATGTCCAGGCCAATCTCACGGTAAAGGCTGTCGTAATTATCACCGATTGCAATCAGCCGGACCTGCCTGCCAGACTGTTCAAATTCTTTTTCCAGATACTGTTGCATTTCTGTGTCGTATCTGCCAAACCTTGACAGATTTTTCACCATAATACAGTCTATCACATTGTTCTTTACATCACGCATCATTTCCTGAAATGCTTTTCGTTTAAAGTCCATTCCGGTAAAATCATCATCTGTGTAAACTTTATAAATCTGAATCGGATACCGGGACTCTCCCGCCCGGTTGGCATACGCAGCACTGTCCCGGATAAAACAAATCTGGTTTTCCAGGCTCTTGCTCAAATCCTCCCTGCTCAGTTTGTCCCTGTCCTCATCGGAAAGCCTGGCATATGCCGCCGTATTCCACACTTTATCATTCATCTTATTGTGGGGAGCAAAACGTTCTGTTCTATCGGTCATTCTGCTTTTCCCCCGCTTCCATATGTACTTTTATGATTTTTTCCACGGCCTCCTCACGGGAAAAAAGTCCAAGATACCGGTGTACCACCGTCCATCCGCTCTGTTTTGTTTCTGGTAACTGTTTTTCTGTTTTCAAAGCATGACACCTGTTTTTTCTTTTTTTTAATTTATTCCCGGATCAGAAGTTTCATTCCTCTAACAGTTCGTCCACCAGTTCTATTGCCTCTTTTATCATATTATCACAGTGAATCTTATTTATTCCGCCTTTCTGTGCATTGGCTCTCAGCAAATCTGCACAATCCGTCATGCCATCATGCTTTGCCGCCATTTCCCGGCGGAACCGCCCTACCATATCCGGAGAGTCAATTCCTTTTGCTCCGAGAATCATCAGACCTGCCGTAATCGCTCCACAGGTGCCGCCGCACTTCATTCCTCTGCCAAAATTACTTCCGATAGCAGCTGCCATATCTTCATCGATTCCCAGTTCATCCGCATATACGCGCATAATCGCCTGTGTGCAGTTATTTACCATCGGTGTTTCACTTCTTAATTCCATTGCTTTTTCAATATGTGTATTCATAATTATCCATCCTGCTTTCTTAATTCAAATTCATGTAAAAATTGTTCTCAGTTTATTTTTTCATAAATTACCCCAAAAATACCTTTTATCTGTCCGTCCCCGGCAACCCTGTGTATCACACCATATTGCTCCTTCGAAAGCCATCTTCCCTGCTGAAATTCTTTCATCATCTAATCTCCTATTACCTAAAAATTCTCTGTGCAAAATTATACAATGCATTCTGCCATACCGTATTCTGATGTCCGCCATCCACGTCATAGAAAATATGTCCCACGCCATTCTGATTAAAATAATCGTGAAGTTCATAGGTGACATCTCCGCAGACGTTATCAGAACGTCCAACACATAGCATGAGCAGTTTAAACTGCCCGGTACTTTCATCTATCGTAAGACTGTCTGTAAGCGCCGGTATGCTGTTCTGGTATTTTTCTGTATACAATGGCGAAACTGACGAAAATCCGCCCACATATCCAAACATATCCTGATGTTTAAAGCCGATGGCAAGTGCATTTCTTCCACCCATGGAGTTTCCTGCAATGGCGGTATTATCCCTGCCTGTTTTTACAGAAAAATGTTCCTCTATATATGGCATCAGACTGCCAATCAGTTCTTCTTCTGTCTTATCGAAGTAAGGAATTACATCCCAGAAACTGATATCATCATCGACATTTTCTCCAACCACGCAGTCTGGGCATACCACTATCATTTCTGCCGCATCCTTAAAATAATGTACATTCTGGACAATAATATCAGCCTTTTTATTTCTCCATGTTTTCTGGCTTCCGCCGTATCCATGCAGAAGATATAACACCGGATATTCTTTTTCTTCATCATAATCAGCCGGAAGAAATACCATAGCTTTCCGCTTTGTTCCGGTCACTTTGGACTCATAGGTAATCGTCTTTGGACTCCTGTAATCATACCCCGGCTGTTGCTCCATAAAATATGGATTATTTTCGGTATCAATGGCAATCCCATCCTCATTTAATCTATCCTGATAGGCCTCGACCTTTTTCTCCGAATGTTTCTTTATCAATGGCCGGCTGATAATCAGGCCGGCTGCCACACACAGAATGCACAATAAAACTGTCAAAATAATCTTTTTCTTTGATTTTGCAATTTTTTCTTTAATATTCATTATGTGCTACCACCTCTGCCTTCATTATTTTCTGAGTATAACACATCCGGGAATAAATATGATTTGATAAATAATCCCACCAGAAATAACAGATATCTCTTTAATTTATTCATTCCTTTTTCTCCTCAATGCAAAAATAGTTATAATTCAAACGATTTGAATTATAACTATTTTATAAAATCCTGTCAAGTTTTGCTGATTTTGCATATTAATTCAGGAAATTCTGAATAATTACTTTTTCTGCTTCTTCTTCTGTCAGACCAAGTGTCCGCAGTTTTAAAAGCTGTTCATCATTGATTCTTCCAATGGCTGCCTCGTGAATAATGGCCGCATCCAGGTTTTTTGCCCTGATTTCCGGAATCGAACCTACTTCAGCCTCATCCATAATAATAGAATCACACTGGACATGTGCCTGACATTTATTATTTCCCACTGCCTTTGGATGGAATGTCTGTACAGAATGACCCTTTCCTACCGACCTGGAAACAATCTGTGCGGAGCTGTCCTTTCCGTTCAGCCTGACCTCCATATTAGATTCAGCGTTCTGTTCACCCTCCGTCATAAGGCGTTCCGTAACGTATAATTTTGCATTTTCTTCCAGTTCTACCGTTGTTTCACGAACCGTAGAATCAACACCTTTTATCTGTGCTGTATCCAGTGTAAATACAGAATTCTCACCTACAAAAATATTGGTGACAGGATTCAGGACTCTTGCCCCGCTTCCGCTTCCTTCGCCATAATGCTTTTCTTCATAGCGTACATTTGCATTTTTCCCTACATGAAAAGTATGTACACCATCATGACGACTTTCATTACATCCACTGTTATGGATTCCACATCCTGCAATAATGCATACATCCGCACCATCTTCAATATAAAAATCATTGTATACAAGATCCGTCATACCGGATACACTGACTACTACCGGAATATACACGGCTTCACCTTTTGTCTTCCCATCGATATAAATATCAATTCCCGGTTTGTCTGCTTTTTTCTTTATCTTAATATGCTCACTGTCACCATGGCAGATGGATGTACCATTCTGTCTCAGATTAAAAGCTCCGCTCTGACTGAATTTATTATCATTGATTACACTTAATACTTCTTCCGTAACATTATCCAGTTTTACCATCTGTTATCTCCTTTCCACACATTTGTGACATTTCTGTATGCCGCCAAGACATGGCAATATTTCATCTTTGTCACCTGTTTTACTGATTTTTCCATTATCAATAATCATGATTTTATCTGCCATATTGATAATCTTTTCCTGGTGGGAAATAACAATCAGACTCTGCTTTTTCTGTTTGTGAATTTCTTCAAATTTCTGTATCAGCATGGAAAAACTCCAAAGGTCAATTCCTGCCTCTGGTTCGTCAAAAATGCATAAGGAGTGTTCCTTTGCCAGAACTGAGGCGATCTCTATTCGCTTCATTTCTCCGCCGGAAAGTGTTCCGTCTATCTGACGGTTAATGTAATCCCTCGCACATAATCCGACATCTGTGAGCAATCGACAGACCTCTTTCTCCGGCAGCTTTTTCCCAGCTGCAAGTGTGAGCAGTCTGGAAACCGTCATTCCTTTAAATCTCGGTGGCTGCTGGAATGCATATCCGATTCCCGCATTGGCACGATGATTGATATCATATCCTGTAATATCCTCACCATTTAAAATAATTTTTCCGCTTTCCGGTGTTTCAATTCCCATTAAAGTCTTTGCGAGTGTAGATTTTCCACCTCCGTTTGGTCCTGTTATGACTAACATTTCTCCATCATCCACCTGGAATGAGATATGATCCAGCAGACATTTTCTGCTGCCATTCTCATCCACATAGAGTACTAAGTTTTCTGCTTTTAACATTTCTTTACCTCATGTTTCATTTTTTTGCTTATAGTTTCCGCCCGCCTGTATTTCTTTCCGGAACACTGTGGTGCTGTTCTATCACACAGCTGGTAATAACTATTATATCCCATCTTTCCAGGAAAATCAACTTACTATAAATTTTATAACTGTGAAAATACTGCTACCATATGGATTAAATGTTATTAAATATCCACTAAAGTTTACCGCAAAAAAGGAATTTGTGTTATTCTATTTCTGTCAGATTCTGAAATGCCTTCAACTCCTCAAAACATTTAATTTTTTCCGTTTTTTCAGAAATCCTGCCAAACCCATAAGAGGCATGAATAAATGCACTTCCCGCACTCCTGGCTGCTTCATAATCTCCCTGTGTGTCTCCCACATAAACAGCCTCTTCCAGATGGTTTCTCTGTATGACTTTTTTAATATTTTCCGCTTTATTTAATCCGGTATTACCAAAACATTCGAAATCATCAAAATAAGACGCAAAACCATAATGTTCCAGAAATGCCTCAATATATCCAGACTGGCAGTTACTTACAATATACAGGTGATACCCACCCTCTTTTAATGCTCCCCATGTCTCTTCGAGCTTTGGATATAATATTCCTCCCTGTTTCAGGATATACTCATTTTCCAGATGGCAGCAAATATCCAGAAGTTTTTTCTGTTCCCCTGTTTCATATTCACTGAACAAAACTGCCGCAAGCTTATCCATCGGCAATCCCATCACCCGTTTCATATCTTCCGGTGTGATTACTTTTCCTGTATTGTCATAGGACTTTATCGCATCCGTCCATGATTTTGCCACAATTTCAGAAGAATCCCAGAGAGTGCCGTCCATATCAAAAATAATTCCTTTCTTCAAAACCAGGCATTTTCTCATCCGCATAAGAGTAAGGCGGTTTCTTACCAGATAGGAATATGCAAGCAGCAAATCCTTTTTTCCTTCATCAATACCAATATCAGAAAGCGAACTTTTAATTCCTGCTTTTTCATATAATTTCTTTAATTCATCCGCATCTTTTATCTCTTTTAGCACATCATATATTTCGGACCAGTGTTCCTGCAATGCCTGTCCTGTGATAGAAACTGCAGTATCTTTTACATTTTCTTTTATCATTTCTTCTGCTATGACATTCCCAAAAAGTTCTTTTATTTTCTGCTGTTTTTCCGGTATATAATCCCTGAATGCTATATTCTTTGCACACAAAATACTCTGGTATTCCTGTGCAGCCAATAATGTACCAACACCGACTTTTTCTCCATGCAGGGCTTCCGAAGATATACCAGATCCCTCTGGTGCCATTTCTATCATATGTGAAATGTGATGTTCAGCTCCCGAAGCCGGTCTGGAAGTTCCTGTCATCTGCATGGCAAGCCCGAATAAAATCAGTCCATAAGTCAGTCTGATAAATGCCTCCTCATCACGGTTTAATATCTTTGTAACAGAACACACCACTTCCTCTACTGCCTGTCTGGTCATCTGTACAATCCTGGAACAATAGTATTCGCCGGTAAGAATATTCGCTATTTTCCAGTCAGCCAGTGCAATATATTTTCCAACCATGTCACCAAATCCGGACTTTGCCAGATAGATCGGTGCTTCTTTGATAATATCAATATCTGCGACAACTAATTTCGGTGCAATGGCAGGCACTTTCTTTTTACAGCCGTGCAAAGTAAGGGCTGCAACAGACGAACAAAATCCATCCACACTGGCGGCAGTAGGGCAGGAAATAAACTCTGCATTTTTTACCGAAGCACAATATCTCGTCAAATCGTGAACCGTACCAGATCCAATGGCAATCAGAACATCTGTATTTTCCGGAAGTTTTTCCATCAGCAGTTCTATTCCATGTTCATTTGCATGCAGATTTTCCGGGTTTAATACAATTTCGCAATCCACATCCGGATGCCTGTCCATGGTCGCCTGATAGGTATTCTCATCATAAACCGCTGCCGAAAAACCTGAAATACCGCTTTCTTCCATATATTTTTTTATATTTCTCAAACAACCGCTTTCTATCACAGAAAGCTCCGTTGTCATTATATGTGTATGTCCACAGGCACACACGCCATTATAATCTGTACCATGAATAATCATAAATAATCCTCCTGATAAATTGACCTTATGGGGATATTATAGTAAAATGATTTCATCTATGCAACAGGCGGCGGCAGACCTTGTATTTTTTTCTTCCCAGAGCCTTGATGCTAATGGTATTATTTCAGACACCACAGAGGAAGAAAATTATCTGCGTCAAAAAATGCTTTTAGCAGCGAAAAAAAGTGTCTTGATAACGACGACAGGTTTCAGAACGTCCACTTGACACCCTGTATTCCATGTGCTATTTTATTTTTATCAACGTAAAGATGCGAAAGGAATGATTTACACTATGAAACTAAAACAAAAGAAGCAAAAACATCACTTTATCAGCTGGTTTTTCTTTGTCTTTTTTCTTTTAGCCATGTTATCCATGCTTGTTGTTAAATGCATTTTATCTGCTGTATGTTGCTTGTTTATGGCACTTCTCTGTCATCCGAAAATATGGAATTTTATAACTGCGAAAATACCACTGAAACAACCTGTGCGTATTGTCTCTATCCTCATTCTTTATTTCATTGCCGGCAGCTTAATGCCTCAATCGATTTATTCAGAAAACACGAACCTGACAAATACACAAGAAACAGGCATTGAACAACTAGCCGATATGGAGCAAAGTGAACATATAATCTCCGAAACAACTGAACTTCCTGTTACCACGGAAGCTCAAACCACCACACAAACTCCTACCACCACAGAAGCACCGACCACGACTCAGGCTCCTACCACCACAGAAGCACCGACCACAACTCAGGCTTCTACCACCACGGAAGCACCGACCACAACTCAGGCTCCTACCACCACGGAAGCACCGACCACGGCTCAGACTCCTACCACAACCAAAGTTACACAGGCCGAAGAAGCATATGATGCGCAAGAAAATACTGCTACAGTGTGGATTGCTTCCAGCGGAAATGGTTACGCATATCATGCACGTTCAACCTGTGGAAATATGAAAAAATCAACCCCGATTTCACTTTCCGATGCACAGGCACGCGGATATACACCATGTAAAAAATGTTATTAAATATCCACTAAAGCTTATCGTAAAAAAGGAGCATCCAATATCCTGACCGGTTTGGATGCTCCTTCTGTGTTATAATGCAATATTACTTTCCTTGTCTGGCACGTTCTGCGCCTGACGATATTATAATATGCCATAACACAAAAATCAAATTTTCTTTCTTAATAATTCTCCTCATGTACCTCAAAGTAACTCTGCGGATGATTGCATACCGGACATACTTCCGGAGCTTTTGTTCCCACTACAATATGTCCGCAGTTTCTGCATTCCCATACTTTTACTTCTGATTTTTCAAATACCTGTGCAGTTTCGATATTTTTAAGCAGCTTACGGTATCTTTCCTCATGCTGTTTCTCTATCTCACCTACTGCACGAAACTTTGCGGCAAGCTCTGGAAATCCTTCTTCTTCTGCAGTCTTTGCAAAATCTTCGTACATATCTGTCCACTCATAGTTCTCGCCATTTGCTGCCGCATCCAGATTTTCTTTTGTATTTCCGATTCCTGCCAGTTCCTTAAACCACATTTTTGCATGTTCTTTTTCATTGTCCGCTGTTTTCAGAAAGATTGCTGCCATCTGCTCATAGCCTTCCTTCTTTGCCACCGATGCAAAATAAGTATATTTATTTCTTGCCTGTGATTCCCCGGCAAATGCCTCCTGCAAATTCTTCTCTGTCTGTGTTCCTGCATATTTATTCTGTGCCATAACTTTTCTCTCCTTTCCAAACACATCTGATTAGTTAATTGCGAAACTCATAACTTATCTCTATTGTATATGCAAATTGAACAATTACTAAGAAGGTACTATGAGGCAGGTACTAAGGAGGGACCCAATTTATTGGGAAGATTCCTTAGTACAGTCGGTATTTAGTACCGCTACTAGCCGAATGTAGCGGGAGCGTGCCTTCGTGTAATGTTTCATTTGCATATGCATTTGTAAAAATTTAAGTGTTTCGCAATTACCTACACATCTGATGTATATATTATACACTATTTCCGTGATTTTTAAAATAATATTAGAAAATATTCCGATTGACATATCAAATAATTATCTCTATCATATCACTGATATACTTTATTAAAAAATACAAAAGGGAAGGAGCATATATCATGAATAACCAGCCAACGATTCAAAAGAATCATATGGATATTCTGTGGCATGAATTTGCCGACAAATCAGACACAACACCGATTACCGGAACAAGTCTGCCTGCCAAAGCATCCGTCATTGGACGAGTTGGATTTATGATGCTTGCCTGCGGCACAGGTGCATGGCGTGTGCGCAGTTCCATGAATACACTTTCTGAACTCATGGGAATTACCTGCACGGTTGATATTGGTCTTATGTCCATTAACTATACCTGTTTTGATGGAACAGACAGTTTCAGCAGGTCTTTATGTCTTACAAATACGGGGGTAAATACTTCCCAGCTTACAAGGCTGGAAAAATTTGTATCCGCATTTTCCAAAAACGAACTTACGAAAAACTGTGAACAGATTCATTCCGATCTGGATGAAATCGAAAAAATACGGGGATTATATTCCCCTGTCATATTAGGGCTCGCCTCCGCACTGGCATGCTGCGGATTTACTTTTCTGCTCGGCGGAGGTCTCATCGAAATGCTGTGTGCCTTTGTTGGTGCCGGAATCGGAAATTACACAAGATGCAAACTTGGCAAAAAACATTTTACTTTGTTTTTATGTATCATTTCCGCTGTATCTGCAGCCTGCCTGAGCTACACGGCATTATTAAAAATATTAGACCTGGTATTCTCAATAAATTCCGCACATGAAGCAGGATATATCTGCTCCATGCTGTTTATCATTCCGGGATTCCCTTTTATCACAAGTGGAATCGACTTTGCAAAACTGGATATGCGTTCCGGTATGGAGCGACTGATGTATGCACTGCTCATTATCACGGTTGCAACAATGACCGCATGGCTGCTTGCCATATCCATCGACCTGCATCCGGTTCCATTTCTTCCTATGGATTTTGCAGTCTGGCAGTGGATTTTATTCCGTCTGATTGCCAGCTTCTGTGGGGTATTCGGATTCTCGATTATGTTCAACAGTCCGGTTCAGCTTGCAGCTCTGGCAGGACTTATCGGTGCCGTGGCAAATACACTGCGTCTGGAACTGATTGACCTGGTTTCCATGCCTCCGGCTGCTGCAGCCTTCTGTGGTGCGTTTCTTGCCGGAATACTTGCCTGCACATTAAAAGGTATCACAGACTATCCGAGAATCTCGATTACCGTTCCATCCATTGTAATCATGGTTCCTGGACTATATTTATACAAAGGATTCTATAATCTCGGAATTATGGAACTGTCCTCTGCGGCCTCCTGGCTGACCTCCGCAATGCTGATTACACTGGCATTGCCACTTGGTCTGATACTGGCACGAATCATAACCGATAAAAAATTCCGGTATTGTACATAAAAAGCCAAAAAATCAGATTGTATATTATATTCAAAATATACAATCTGATTTTTTTAAATTAATTCTGATAATGTTTCAAATACACGGTCTGCATACATCTGCTTGATTTCGTGCCGTGTCATTTTTGCAACATTTTTTTCTAATTTATAATCATAAATTTTATCATCTATCAGTATACAGAAATATACCTCTCCCTGCACACTGTCCGCATTATTCGGGTCAATATTTCCTGTTGTTCCTGTAATTCCTATTGCAATATCCGTCCGCAGTTTTTCTTTTACCGTCTGTGCCATTGCTCTTGCACACTCTTTCGAATAAACACCATACTGCCGGATAACAGCTTCCTCTACTCCGATAAAAATCTTAGTTTCATTCAGATAAGTGACATATCCTCCCGGAAAGATGGCGGACGCACCTTCCGTATCGGTAATCATGGAAGCTATAAGTCCGGAAGTACAGCTTTCCATCGTGGATATTGTCTTACGACCTGCTATTAATTTTTTTATAACTGCATCCCTGTTCATCTGCATTTCCTCATTTCTTCCAGTCGTAGAATATCATCCTTTGTCAGTTTTACATCCAAAGGACTGTACACTTCCCCTGTACTATACCACACCCCGGAAATCTCTGCAAGTTTTATCAGTTTACCTTTAATCCCCCATATCTGCTTCTTCATCTCTTGCCAGTTCCCTTGCCACCATCACAGCCATTGCTGTAAGTAATGGCACATATTTTTCATCATAAACAATGAGAACCGAATTATCAAATGTTACATTTTGCATATTCAATTCCAGGTCATCCATAATCGCTCCAAGGGTGCGCCCATTTAATGTCACAAGGAAATTACGACCTGGCGAACCCGCATGTTCCACAAGTTTTAATGTACCCTCGGTCAGTTCCATCTGAAAAGTATTCCGTACAAATGTAAATTTCTTTTCCAGCACACCATATTTTTCGCCATAATAATAAAATTGATATGTTGGCAGGGCATGCATCAGCTTCTTCGTAAGCCGGAACACTTCCTGATGATTGGTGTCATATATACAGAGTGTTTTCAGCGGCATTGTTCCTTCCACCTCGTAAACGACATCTCCGTTGGGATTACACAGTTCAAAATGCTGTCCGGTTAATTTAAAATCTTCCGTGAATGTATAAACCTGCGATGGCTGCGACTTCTGAACCGGCAAAGCTTCTCCCGTTTTTGCATAATGCATCAGACTGTCTTTCAACTGTGACTGCAACAACATAAAATCCGAATGATAACAGATATTTTCTGTTACATTGTTTCCAAATTCTTCCTGTACCGGATTATCCGGCTCATTTATCCGCTCCGTAATCAGATTATCCAAATCTGAGTATCCCAGATATCCTATAATTCCACTGTCATTTAACCAGAAATACAGATATTCTCCTGTACTGCCAGGTCCCCAGACCAATGCCAGCTGCTTCATCGTCGCAATCTTTGCCAGATAACATGAGCCAAGCGGTGTTGCAATCTTGCGGTATGCCTCATAAATTTCTTCAATCTTCTTCGGCACTTCCATGGTAATCATATTAACTACATCCGCCCCTGCATTGTAATCCCCCGGCGAACCCAGCATCCAGATGGCAATTCCAATGATTAATACTACCGTAGCAATCGAAACAGGAATCTCCTCCCAGTTACCGGCAATACATATCCGCACAGCCAGCAATATTAACAATGTTGCCACAAAACGGTAACTCCACTTGCGCCGTCTCAGTACTTTCTTTACCTGTTGTCTTTTTAACTCTTCATTTTCTGCCATACGCTCTTCCTCCTGATATGATATCATTTTTTATTATATCGTCTTTCTTCTGCCCTGCATTTACAAGAAAAACTATTTATGAATTTTACTGCAATTACCTAATTATATTTCTTCCAAATGGACATTATTAATAAAACCCTTTCATCTCCCAAAATCCACTCTTGACATACATTTTACTCTATGCTGCTATTACTATGTTAGTCGTAGTATTTATATACTGATATTTTTCAAGGAAGTTATACTGTGAAAGAAAGTAGAGACCAACCAACAAATAGCGTACTTTAATAAGCTGTCTTACGGTAGCCTTTGAAAAATTATTGTTTTAAAAAGCTAAGAGACTAATTGCGATTCCGAAAGGCAGGTTTGAGTTAAACACCGGCATGTGTTATTCTGATAGATTTCTTCTTACCAGCAGATTCATTGTTGCCGGGAGTAAGTCCTGCCCAACAATATAAACGTTTGGAGTTTGAAAATGGAGTCATATCGGTACCAATTTCAAAGATAACAGTAATTGCACTGTTACGATCAACACCTGGAATTGGTACACAGTAACTGGACAACATTTTCGTATGGAGAACTCAGGGAATCAATAACAGCTGTAGCTGATTTTCCAAAGATATCGGAATCTATGGAATCTAATCTTACTGTACGGTCTAAAAGAGCCACTTATTTGTGCGTGAAAGATGGAACTTACACTGATTGCTATGCTAAATATCAGCAGTATTGTCATCCGCGGATATAATGACACTATGATTTTGTATCTGCTTTGGGAGAAACCTTCCTATGGCTGTCAACTACCCACCGCCTAAAGGTAGTGGGCTTGTAACTGTTGTGATAAAATATAGTTGTAACACCTCTGCCTAATAAGATATAATCTTATTTAGAAGGAAAAGAGGTATGTTACAATGACACAATATTATGAACCAGAATTTA
>ENA-OPSJ01000148-OPSJ01000148.1-human-gut-metagenome-genome-assembly--contig:-NODE-148-length-61173-cov-9.609199_pt1 | contig 61173 bp, 104 predicted proteins | sample MGYA00241801_ERZ501893 | MGnify/ENA primary metagenome ERZ501893 (study PRJEB25962, sample SAMEA2042219) | human gut metagenome | biome: human gut; feature: human-associated habitat; material: faeces...
TGCCTACGGCATTAAGTTAGTGCTAACGCCGTATTTATCACTATTTCAAAATACTTAATATTATAGTATGTCGCTAAAAAGTCATTTTTTTGTCGTTTTTGGCGTCTTTTTTTATGCAAAAATTTAATCAAAGGAGGGAACGGCAGATGATTACAGATGCAATGCGAGAACGCATTTTCGGCAATGAAACAGTAATGAAGCGAGTTGACCTTGTCACGCTGTCCCTTATTTTGAAAGCAATAGACGAAGTTTTGGAGGAGGGCGAAATAAATGCAGATGAATCCGTATCAGACATATCAGCAGGCTCCGGCTATGACTTATAATCCGGGTTTTAACGCTTATCAATACAATCCGATGCAAAACGTACAACAGAGGTTGCCGCAAGAGCAGATGCAACCACAGCAAGTACAGCAACCGGCACCTATGTCCGGCATGGTAGGTAAAATGGTCGGAAGAATAGAAGATATAGCTCCACAGGATGTACCAATGACCGGAGCCCCGGCATTTTTTCCAAAACAGGACTTATCAGAAATCTATGTCAAGGCATGGAACAGCAACGGCACACTCGATACTGTCGTTTTTAAGCCTGTTCCTATGACAGATGGTATAAATCCTATGGATGGTGATAAAAAACTCGAAATAGGGTTATCTGACGATGTTACAGGGGCATTTATGAAACGATTTGACGAATTGGAAAGCAAAATATCATCTATTGAATCGTCATTGACAAAAAATACAGCGAAAAGCACAAGATCTTCAACTAAAAAGGAGAGTGATGCTGAATGAACCCAATTAACATTATTCAAATGATGACAAGCGGAAATCCGCAGCAGGCAATTCAAAACATAATTGAAAGCAATCCGAGTATTCAAAACAATCCGCTTGCGCAAAACGCCATGAAAATGTATCAAAACGGAGATACAAGGGGTTTGCAGAATATGGCTGAAAATATGTGCAAAGAGCGTGGAATTACGGTAGATCAAGCCAAACAACAAGTTATGGGTATGTTTAACAAACATTGATACATTTTGGGTCGTGCGCACAAAAAAGACCGGTTACCCGATGTAAATAAATTTACGGAGGTAAACCAAAATGTTTAATGGAAATTCACCAAGTCTTGCCGATATTGCGGCAGTGACAGGAAACAACAGGAACAATGATGGTATGTGGGGCGGTGATGGCTGGTGGGCTATTATCATCTTCGCTATGATCTTCGGCTGGGGCGGCTTCGGCGGTAACGGCTGGGGTGGCAATGGCGGCGGAATGGGATCTACAGCAGCCGCATACACAGACAGTGCAATTCAGAGAGGATTTGACACGCAGTCTATCATCGGAAAGCTTGACGGAATCAACAACGGTTTATGTGATGGTTTTTATGCGATGAATAATGGTATGCTTACCGGTTTCAATGGCATTAACACCAATGTAATGCAGACTGGATACGGCATTCAGCAGGCTATCAATGCTGATACAGTCGCTAATATGCAGAACACCAACGCTTTACAGTCGCAGATTGCTAGTTGCTGCTGTGACGTAAGAGAGGCTATTCAGGGTGTAAACTACAATGCTGCTCAAAACACATGCGCTTTGCAGAACACAATGAATAACAACACGAGAGACATTATTGACAGCCAGAACGCAGGAACACGCGCTATTCTTGATTATCTCTGCAATGAGAAAATCTCTAGCTTACAGGCAGAAAATAGCGATCTTCGCAGAGCAGCTTCGCAGGATCGACAGTCTGCACTTCTGACAGCTGCAATGAACACACAGACACAGCAGATTATCAATTCTGTAAATCCTACAGCTGTGCCGGCATATGTCGTTCCTAATCCTAACGCATATGCTTATGGTTGCGGATGTAATACGGGTTGTAACTGCTAACAACTAAATAATTGAGTATCTTAATTGAATTAACTCAATCTAAACCGATTTAAACCGATTAAAAACCGTTTTTAGTCCAAGTTTAGTCCAAGTTTAGTCAAGAGTTAGTCGAGATTATGTCTGCTAAGCAGTATTACTTGATGTTACCGACACAAATGTCGGGAAGATAAAGGGCAGACTATAATGTTTGCCCTTATTTTTATGAAAGAGAGGTAAAAAACTATGGAAATAACAGGAATTGCGTTACAAACAGTTGCCGCCGGAGAAGATGTTGCATTTACAGAAACACCAGTATGCGGAACTAAATGTATAGTCCACAGACAGGGGAGCGGAATCATTAAACTTAGAGGAATAACTAATCAATGCAGGGCTAGGTTTTTGGTATCGTATTCCGGCAATATTCAGATACCTACAGGCGGTACAGTTGAAGCTATTTCCCTTGCCATTACAGTAGACGGAGAACCATTGCAGTCAACACGGATGATCGTCACTCCTGCGGCTGTAGAGAATTTCTTTAATGTCTCCGCACAGGCTTATATTGACGTCCCTTGCGGTTGCTGTAGCACTGTTGCTGTGCAGAATACGTCAGCACAAGCTATTGAGGTCCAGAACAGTAATTTGATTGCTGTCCGTGAAGCATAGGGGGTGTTGGTTATGGATATCAAAAGAATGCACAGTATGATCGAAAAGCTTACGGAAGTGGCTTGTTGCGAGTTTGACAAAGGCATTGAGAATATCAATGTCGAAGAAATGGGCGAAGCTACGGACATGATGAAAGACCTTGCCGAGGCTATGTATTATCGCACTCTGACAAAGGCAATGGATGAATCTGATTCAGAGGAAATACTTGCAATGATGGAAAAATACGGTGATAGACGTCATTATGACCATTACCGGTACGCTGACGGCAGATTCGCCCCAAAGGGCAGAGGTACACGCCGGGGATATGATGAACCACCGTATTACCATATGGACCCGGAGTGGGATCGTGATATGGATAGACACGATGGTAAAATGCATTACACCGACACCGGCATGAACCGTCCGGAAATGAAAGAAAGCAATTACGACCGTGCAAAACGTCATTACACAGAAACAAAAGATATGCACAAGGCTGACACGCCGGAGGATAAGCAGAAAAAGATGGAGTCTCTTGACAGCTATATGAAAGAGATTACCGGAGACGTGACAAAGCTTATGCATGATATGACGGCAGAAGAAAAGAATTTACTTAGAAACAAGCTTTCAACACTGGTTTCTAAAATTTGACAGCGAGGTGATGGCGTGATGTTTACAATCAATGATACGGCATGGGATGTTGTGATTGTTCCGCCGGATGATTACCGGCTGCTTCGGAGTGATGGGACTATGAGTATAGGTGTTACCGACAGCAATACTCATGAAATTTATATTTCTAACCTAGTAAAAGGTGGATTTTTCAGAAAAGTGCTTACTCACGAAATATGTCACGCCATTTGCCTTAGTTATGACATTTATCTGCCGCTTGAGCAGGAAGAAGTTTTATGTGATTTTGTAGCAACATACGGAGCGGAAGTCTTTGAAATCGTTGATATGTTGCTATCGTCTATGAGGAGGGTTGCGTGATGGATATCAAACAGCTACTTGACTACGTTCGCCGGACGAATCCGGATATTACAGAGGAGAAATTGGTCAAAGAATTATCGGTAAACGGGTATGCTTCACGTTCTCTGATTATGACCGCAGAAAATAATACTTGCAAAAATGTTAGAGATATGATATTGTAGTTATACAATTTAATATATTCTACAAGTTATCCATAAAAGCTATCGGGCATTCAAGCGGCGTCCGGTAGCTTTTTTGTTGCAAATTATTTTTAACTATGGTATAATACATTTATAAAATGTAAATTAAAATACATTTTATGTTTTTTTACACAATTTATAATTTGAAGTACACGACACACATTGTGCAAAATGACGAAAGCGAGGTGCGACGATATGGTCAATAACTTCGACAACACGAATGGAATCTGCGTGAACACGAAGGATGATGTTTTGCGTGAGCGTTTTATTTTCGGTGCGGAGCTGACCGGCAAGTATGGTTTTCCGAAGTTGCCACCGATAAATGCATCCGCAGACGGATTGCGACCGGTTCCGTTTAATTCATCATCGAGAGAAAAGCATCCGGCAGACTGCCTGTGCCATTTCTTCATAGACGATAATTTGTTTGAGCGTCTATGGAACAATCCGCAGAAATATTTTGATATGCTTGGCAATTTCAAATACATCGCCGGTGTTGACTTCAGTTTTTACGATGATATGCCGGTAGCATTGCAGATATACCAGGTATACCGATCACGGGCGTTGTCTTGGTGGCTGACGCTAAACGGTATGGACGTGATACCGGTTGTCGGCTGGGGATCTGCGGATACATACGGCTTTTGTTTTGACGGTCTGCCGATGCACAGCACTTTAATTGTCAGCACGAATCGTTGTTTTACAGACGCCGGAAAGCATTGTTATATAGTCGGATTCCGTGAAATGGTCCGGCGGCTGGAGCCGATCCGGGTCCTTGTGGTTGGCAGACCGATAGAGACAGGAACAGAAGGAGCAACAGAAATAATATATCTTGACAGCTTCGGGCAGGAGCTGACACAAAAATTAAGGGGGTGAAAAGATGGGCAGCAGATCCGGAACGAATAAGGGCGGTTATGTTTTCGGTGCTGACGCTATCGCCGAGACTTACACCGTTGAGCGTGACGGCGTGAAGATCATCCGCCTACGGTGGCATTTCAAACATTACAAAAAGAAATTGAAAGAAATCAAAACAAAAAAATAAGGGGCTGTAATGCCCCTTTTAAACACTTGACTTTTTTTAAATAAATAATTATAATATATTATGCAATTGCATAAATGTCCCCGCAACTGCGGGGGTGAACCTGATATGTTGAGAGGTTTATTTTTCGCGCTTTTGCATTCCCCGCGGTTGCGGGGGTCTGGTTTGTGCTTTTAAAAGCACAAACCTTTTTTAATGGGTGCAAACGCAGTATCCGTTGTTCAGCAATTCATTTTCTATTTCAGAAATATCTTTTTTTGCGTTTTCTGTTTTTTTTGACCAAGCATTTTCCCAACTGAAACCGTTGGATTTTGCGATTTTACGAAAATCGTCTTCTTTTTTGTAGAAAAGAAAGATCCTTCCGTCTATTCCGACAACCTCAACGACTCCATCATGCTTGATTTCCTCTGGCTTTTCAGAAACTAAAAAAACCATTTCTTTGTACTTTTGGAAGTCCTCATAATCTTTTACATTTGCGGGAGAAATTACATTTCTCCCTTCTATCCAAAATTCCGCAGAAGTTTCTTTTTTTACGATGATATCCGGGTGAACTCCACGTTTTTCACACCACACGAAAAATTTAGTTCTTATAGAGTCAGCCCATGATATTTGCTTTTCCGTTCCTGTCAACTGTGGGAATTCAAAATTCTCTAGTCTTTCCTGCGCTTTTTCTTCTAGATCGGCAACGAGCTTCTTGCCATCCTCTATAATCTTCGCCTCTCTTTCTCTGCGGCGTCTAGTTTAAACAATTTTCGATTTCTTTCGCAAGGTGTGGGAAAGCTTCTTTTATATCCTGCACACTGTCGGCGTAATAGTCGCCAACAATTTTTCCGAAAATTCTAAGATTTCCGAAATAAAAGCCACCAAGATTATTAAAGTTAATATCTAAACCTGTCACCTGTTCCGCCTTGTCTCCATACCACATATCAATATTTGCTTTTTCCATTTTTTTATTCCTCCTTTTTTTTAATTTTTTTGCTTTGCCTCATCTGTGCAGGTGGGGCAGTTCCTACAGACCGCCGTGCGGCGGTTTTGAATTAAACAATTTCTAAATATCCTAAGATTTCCACATCAGCGGGAATACAGAAGAACATCACCCCGGATGGTCTGTATTTCGGAACGTATGAAGCATGATAGCTTTTCCCATTGTTGCCGATTGCTAAATATTCCCCGGCTATATGCTTCTTTGCTATTTCCTCAAAACTTATTAAATCCTCTGTAGTTATCTTTCTTTCTGTAACTGTCATATCTGTTTCCTTTCTAGTCTGCCATCATCAGCACCGGGAGACCGTCCCGCGGTGGACGCTCCTTTGTGGAGCGTTTCGGCTAATATCTACAAGGATTTTCATAGCGGATTATAACCACCTTTTCGCCTGTGCTTTTTAGCGTTCCGAAGCCGTTAAACATCGGACCATTTAAGCCTAATAATTTAGGCTGGTTATAAAGCTCTTGCCGCTGTCTTTCTGCATCCCATCCGTTGTTGTAGCCATATATAAGGCTTTTCATTTGCTCTGCTGTCTTAATCTGTGCCGGCAAATCATAAACGCATTTCTCGCCGCTCTCAAGTGTTCCTATAATCATATCAATTACCTCCATATTTTAAAATTCCCAGTTATCCGGGTAAAGCAAGCCGGGGGATTGAACCCCGGAACCGCCTGCCGGTCTTGCTACTTGATTGACAGCTCCAGACTGTCAATATTGCCATTTTCCATTTTCTCAAGAATGGCTGCAACCTCTTCTTTGATAGATCCCTCTGCCGGATGTTCCGGCTCCTTTCTTCTGATCTTTAATACATTATATTCTAATATTAGAATAATGTCAAGTGTTTTTATTCAAAAAATAGAATATTCTCTATTGACTTTTTTTACCTTGTATTATATCATTCATATATAAAGGAGGTGATCAGCATGATCAAATATAGGGTCGATGTTTTCCGGCTGCTTAAAGAGCATGGTTACAATCAAACAAGGATACAAAAAGAAAGGTTGTTGCCCGGTCAGACAGCTCAAAATATAAAAGCCGGAAAAAGCATAACGCTTGATACGCTCAATAAAATCTGCATAATGTGCAAATGTCAACCGGGTGATATAATTGAAATTGTTCCGACTGATGAAGAAAAGATTAAATACTATTGACATTATTCTAATATTGGAGTATAATGTAATCACAAAATTAAAAAGGAGTGATTGCAATGAATGATTTATTTGAAATACCAGAAACAGAATCAAATGGAGTATATGCGATCCTTAACGCTGAAGAAAACAGGGTTTACGTTGGTCAAACATCAAATTTAAGAAAAAGAGCAACGCAACACATGAACGCATTAAAAAACGGAAACCACCAAAACATTTTATTGAATTTTGACAGAAATAAAAAATTTTATTTTAAAATAATATTGGAAAATGTCAAGAATCCGGAGATTCTGCCGTTTTTAGAAAAAATATACATGCAGGTATATATAAATTTGGGATATCAGTTATACAATCTTTCCCCAAAAAATTCATTAAAATCTTGCAGGCTATATGATGAAATAGGTTTATCTTCATACGAATATTTCAGATCTCCAGATTTTGCGAAAGATGTATTTTGCAATCCTAATATTGCATATTTCATTGTTGAAAAAGGTGAAAACGATGAGTTTGTTTTTTCTGAACCGATAGAAAAAGCGTTACCAGCAATAGAAAAAGCCGATAAAATGTATTTATCCGGCAAAGATATTTATGCTGTCGTGTTATCGACCACAAAAAACAATGAGCCGTTTAAAATTTTAAAAATGGAAAAATCATATTAAACAACCCGCCGCAGGGTGAAGCGGAGGAAAGGAGATTATCATGTGCTACAATACAATCAGACTGTTAAAGGGCGAAGGAAGATACGAGAGAAAGGCATTTGAGGATAATTTCTCGAAGGGCGACACGATATTTGGGGACGATTGCGAACCTGTCGAGCTCGCAAGATGGAAAGCAGAAGACAAGGAGGAGGCAGAAGCGGCACTCGCCAAATATAAATGTGAATACAATTACGGCAAGCTTCAAAACACCTACTACGTCACAGAATACGGCTTAGAGTATTGTGACTGCGACGAAGATGGCGAATGGGAAGCAGTATCAGATTTTGACCTTGCGGAAGAGGTGGAGTCAGAAAATGAATAATGGACTTATGGTGATGATGGAGCTTTCGCTTCAACTGCTGAAAATGGATGACCGGCAGTTGTTCCGGCTCCATAACCTCATAGAGGAATACGCCCCGGATAACGATATCATAGATATATCAAAGTTCCTCCCGTGTGATAAATGCCGGGAGAAATACGGGGAATGCAGTGAAGAGGCAAGAGACTGCGAAAGCCGGTTCCTTGAATTTTGCAAAGAAGAAGCACCTTGAAATATAGGTGCTTTTTTATTTTGCACCAAAATAATACACTAAAATAAATACTTTTTGCACAATAGGAGAAAAGAAGAAAGAGAAAAGGAAAGAAAAAACGAAAAAGAAAAGAACCAAAAGAAAAAGATAAAAATAAAGTAAAAGAGAAAGAATAAAAGACATATATATTATATTATTTATTATTAAATTTTTTATTTTTAATTATTATATTATTTATTATTATATATATATTTATATTATATATATTATATACAGCGATTAAATTATTATTTTTTTAGATATTGACAAAATAAAAATATTGGTTTATAATTTCAATTACAATTTAGATCTGAAGCGCAGCCGGTGCTACCGGCAGAGGATCACCCCGGAGCCGTGAGAGGGGAGTAGATACTTAAAGCGATAGGACGGGACGAGCTAGGACGGCAATGGAACGCTCACAGGAATGACCAGAGGTGTTATATATGCACCTGCTAGGTTTTTCTTGTGGGCGTTTTTTATTTGATTTTAGGAGGTGAGAACGTGGAGCGATTAGAGGATGAGCCATTGACCGGCGAGGTATTCGCGAACGAGATTGAGTATTATTTACAAGAATTTTGTGAGCAGAGAAAGCCGCCTATCGAGGATATGACAACAGCACCGCAGGGAGTATGGAATGCAGCTCTTTTATATATTCAACATCACCTTTTTAAGGGGACAAATAAATTAAAATTAAACAATCACCTTAATGGTTATAAAAATAATAATAACTCTGATATTACTAGCAATCTTAATAAGTCAAATTGTAATGCTTATAATATTAGTCTAGTAAATGATATATGTGATTATTATATATATATGTGTTATCAATACGGTAAAGAAGTTAGTATATTAGGATTTAATAAATTAACTGGGATAGATGATAATACTATATATGCGTGGAGAGATGAAAAGAATATATTAAGTGATTCGGGTGCGGACATTTACAAAAAATTATCGCAGGAAAGAGAGGAGAGCTTGAGTGCGAAGCTGGTAGACAGCAAGCAGGCGGTAGCGCAGATAGCAATTCTCAATAAGCATTACGGATGGAATCTTCCAGGCGTAAGCAAGGAGCGAGAAGCGAAGAAAGCACTCACAGCAGCAGACATCCGAGCGAGGTTGTCTGACAGCAAACACACCGGAACACAAGATATTGTGGATGGCGGATAAGTGGTACAATATATGGTGGTTGGTCTATGGGAGAAACTGCGGTTTATCCAAGAGAGCTAAAAGAACGACGGGAACCGGACGGAAAAGCACCGTTCCGGAACCATCTCACGGCTCCGGATGGGAAAAGGGGCGTCCCCCTCTGCACCGGACGCCCTGACGGGCGTACTAAGCCCCCAAAATATTCTCAAAAACAAAAAGACCTTGGCGTAGATAGGGTAGCTCCCGACAAGCTGCAACCTTTCACAGCTTCTACGCCGATTAAAGAAAGGGTATGTCTATAGATGCAAGGATAAATGAAAGGTGGTCTATATATGAACGATTTACAAGTATTCAGCAGTACAGAGTTTGGTAGCGTACGAACAATAACCATAGACGGGAAAATAATGTTTGTTGGAAAAGATGTTTGTGATATTCTGGAGTACCAAAACGGTAGTCGAGATATAAACAGACATGTTGACGAAGATGACAGACAGAAGATTATGTTGTTTGATGGAACGAAAGAAAACGAAACCATAGTAATAAACGAATCCGGTCTTTATAGTTTGATATTTTCTAGCAGAATGCCAAACGCAAAGAAATTTAAGCGTTGGGTTACGAGCGAAGTGATACCGAGCATTCGGAAAAACGGATACTACGATATGAGAGAAAGTAAAACGGATTCGTACATGATTGAGGATCCGGCAGAACGTGCAAGACGTTGGGCGGAAGAGTACGAAGAGAAAAAGTTGCTAGAATGTAAAGTCACGGAGCTTAAACCAAAGGCTGATTATTTTGATGGGCTGGTCGATAGCAAACTTTTAACGACATTTAGAGATGCGGCAAAAGAATTTCAAATGTCACCAAAGAGCTTTAATAAGTGGCTGACAGAGCACGGATACATTTACCGTGACAGGCACGGAATTATTAAGCCATATGAGCAGTATAGAAAAAGCGGTTTATTTCAACTTAAAGATTTTAAGACTCCTCACGGTTATTCTAATGTTCAAACGTATTTAACCATTAGAGGGAAAGAAACATTCCGTTTACTTATGGGGGTTGAACAATGATAAGAACAACACCGAAAAAATTATTTCTTTTGCCGTATGAGTTTCCAGAAGTAGACATAATACACTTATTCCGTGGCTATTATCTGGTTAGTAAATACGGCAATGCTGATAGCTGGATAAAGAGACATAGTTACATTTTGGTGAAAGTTGAGTAATAAACTAAAAATGGAGGAATATATGTTTGATCCGATGAGTGGTAAAATGATTGATGCTTCCAAGATTGATCTTGATATTTTTACGGAAGCAGAACAAGAAAAAGTTTTAGAACTGTGCAACGGAATTAAGAATGACAACGTAAATCATCCGTCGCATTATGAAACTGGAAAATACCAATGCATAGACGTGATGGAGGAAACGCAAGGCACAGAAGCGGTAAAAGATTTCTGCATCTGCAATGCATTTAAGTATATCTACCGGTACCGTCATAAGAACGGCTTAGAGGATGTTAAAAAGGCTGTCTGGTATTTGAATAAATACATTGAATTGAGTGAGAAAGATGAAAATAGGTCGTAAAGAGATTGACGATGAATGTACGAAATGCGGTCGGATGTTTGAATGTGATTTATTTAAAACCGGTCACGGAATTGATTGCCAGCGTAGTAATGTCACTGACATGGTTAAATGCCAGTTTGAACATTTAGATAAGCGAAAAGGAGGTAGAATCTATGAGACAGAATAGAAACATTCGTTGCCCTACTTGTTGATGGGAAAGTAAAAATCAATAGTCTGAAATAAACGTGTCATAATAACCTTTTAATCGTAGTAGTTTACGGGCGTTTGATTGGTCTCTTCGCCCGTAGGTGATGGGGTATCGCCAAATGGTAAGGCATGGGATTTTGGTTCCCAGACTTCCCGGTTCGAATCCGGGTACCCTAGTTTCCGGCAGGTTCTTTTGTTCGCTATGCTTTTCATCTCCTGCTGGAACCATGATGCTACATGCTATTTGCATTGTACATCTCCTTTCTAATACCCCTCTAGCGGAAAGCTGATTAAAGATCCGTCACAAGGATCGGAGGGGGTTACTTGAGCATCTATCCCACGATGCTCAAGCGTGCAAATCAACTTACGCTTTTTGGCATGAGCGTAGCCGTAACAGGCGGTGTCATTTCATACAAAATCCTCCATTGATAATTGTATGTTTTTGAGTGGCAAGCGCGCAGGGCATCCGTTATTCGTGCAGACGGAAAGATGGTTCAAATCCATCCTTGCCATTATCCGGCACGGGATTTATTCCTGTGACCGGCTGGTCTTACTGAAAGACTGGTGGACGGAGGCTGGAACGCCGGTTGGAGGTTTTCACTCCTTTACTCCAACATAAAGGAGAATTGCGGTTCGAATCCGCAACCGTCCGTTTTGCTTTTGAGAATCAGTTGTGCAGAAACCAATGATATCAATGGAAGAACAGAAACTACATGATTTCTTGAAAGTAAGTATTTTACAACAAACTAGGTGATGCAGACCGAAAAGCAGACCTACGACTGCCTGTTTGTTGTTTTTATTGATCGTAGAGTTTAGCACATAAAGCGTGGTGCTGTTTATGTTTCGTAGGAGGTAAACAATATGAATTATAATGAGCTGTTTATAAACAAAGACGATGTTTTGCTTATCCGAAAAACGCTTGTAAAGGTTTTGGGTAATCTGAATGAAGCTGTTGTTCTTAACCAGATACATTATTGGCTTGAAATCAATAAAAAGGCAGATAAAAATTTTCGTGATGGAAGATACTGGATTTTTAATACATATCAGTCGTGGAAAGAAACCGATTTTGATTTTTGGTCAGTAGACACGATCAGAAGAACAATAACCAGTCTGGAGAAAAAAGGCATTGTTATTACAGCTAATTATAACAAAATGAAAATTGACAAGACAAAGTGGTATTCCATTGACTATGAAAAGCTGCAAAGTCTTGTTGACAATTACGATATGGCAGATTGCGTTCACGACATGGCAAATTGCACAGATGGACATGGCAATCTCAGCAAAGCAATACCAGAGACTACTACAGAGAATACATACAAAGACTACATAGAGGATAATACATCATCTAACGATGATGGAAAGGTAAATACATCATTTTCAGAAAATGATGAAAAACCAAAACTCACAAAATCGGAATTGCAGAAAAAGCAACAGGACATGTCTAAACGTTTTTATGATATCTGCGATGTATCTATCGGTCATGGTGATTTGAAAGAAGCAGTAAATAATGCTTTTAATCTTTACATGGATTTGTTTACAGAGAAAACAGGGAAGACACATCCGATATTGAGAAATGAAACGCTGATTGACGTATGTTCAGCTTTATCCCATATAAACGATAAAGAGTTTAATCATTTTGAGGAGTTTGATTTTTCAAAACCAAAAGAAGATGGAACAATGCCGTTGGAAGAAATGGTAAGATTGCACTTTGCTAGAAGCCACAATGGTAAGACAGATTATAGCATAGCTCATTTTTGTAACAAAAAGTATCTTTTGAAACTGGCACAATTTGTAATGAGTTAGGAGAAATATGAATTTTTCTGATATTGCACCAAAAGATTATAGCTGCCACTTCCAAGATTGTCGGTATAACGCTTTTGGATGTTGCACCGATGAAGAAAATCGTGAAAAGTGTTTAGAAATTGTGAAATTAGTTTTGTGTATGGAGGAAAACGATGATTGAATGGATTTTTAACCATTGGCTTTGCAGAAAAACGAAAAATCTGACGCAAATACCGATTTTTTATATGACATTTGATTACAGGAAGTATAAAAGGTACGGGAAAGAGAATAGCTGCACATTTCATTGTTTGCCGGAAATTGCTAATGATGAATTTGTAAAAAACAGATTGAGCGAGGTTGTTGATTATGTCAGAGATAATTACGATCTTGACGAAATTGTGAGGATTTAGCGATGTTTGGAACAGGAAATGCAATCAAAAAGACGGAAAAGACTTTGGAAAAGATAAAATCTGACCTTTATCCGGAATATAGATATGCGGTGACAGATTTTTATACCGGTGAATTTCTTTATGCAACAAAGACTTTCAATAAGGCTATGGAAGATAATTTTGAGAGAATGGTTATCATTACGGATTTGGACGGTGTTTAATTTAACCGTAAATCAATTTTAGGACAAAAGCAGGGAATTGCGCATAAAGAATAAAATCGCTTGAATATGAGCGATATACAAGGTGTAGGAGGGATTATATGACGGTCAATATAGGAAAAAGCATTTATGAGGGACTTTCTATTGTTCAGTTTAATGAACTTCTGAAAATCGCCAGTGATACCGTTCCGTTTGGAATTTATGCTATTGAGAAAAAAGGCGTGGCTATTATGCTAAGAAAGAAATATAAGTCAAAGCCTGCGTTGCGAAAAGCAGTGAAAGAGTATATGGACGGTGGATTCACGGTACATTGTAACGGATTGTAAAATGGACATGCCGGAGGTGGGGAACTGCGTTGCACCCACGCGCCTTGCGTAAATGACGTAACGGTTAAAAGAGATGGAGCAGATTGCAACGGCTCCGCGGCATATTTTAAGGAGATAAAAAATGAAAAAAGAAGTTTATCAATGCGATAGATGTGGCACGGAATTTGATAGTTTTCCAAAAAGCATAAAAACGGTTATTTCCAAGGTTGGAACGAAAGCAGAAATTGATATGCTTATTGAAGAAACGGATAGAGACTATGTTTCTGAAAAAAAACAATATGCAAACGGTGCTTGGGGGACTAATATAGTTTACGATACATTCAGAAAACATGTGAGATATGATTTATGCCCTAAGTGTAGGGAAGATTTTGAGAGGTTTATGAGTAATGAATAATATACAGGAAGCGATACAGTTTTTAAAAGATATATCATGGAAAATAGGAACTACTGGCGTTGAATATCTTTCGGAAAAAGACGGGGAAAAAATGAGAAATTGTATAAATATTCTTGAAAAAAGAATAGATGAAGTAGAAAAATAATTTAATTGCTGATATCAGCGGAAAGGAATTATTATGAAGAAGAAAATTTTATCTGTAGTATTAGGATTAACATTGTGTTTTGGAATGACTGGATGTGCGTCATGGGACAGAAAGGTAACGGACATAAAGAGTGATGTAAATGGTGGTATGAAGAGAACAATTACTGTATATACGGCAGATGGTAAAGAGCTTGCAACATATAAAGGAAAGATTGATATTGATACAAATGATGGTGGGTATGTTAAGTTTGACTTCGATGGCAAGAGATATATTTATTTACAATTGTTTTGTAGAAAGCATTGCAGACATTGATTAAGTGATATTACCGGCTGCATATTGATTGTAGTCGCTACCCTAGAAAAATTATAGGCAGAGGTATATAAGCACCTTTGCTGTGAAAGCGAGGTGCTTTTCTTTATGTCTGAATTAGAAAATCTGATTTCTGATTGCGAAAAGTATATTACCAGAAATGGAATTGACGAAAACATAATCCAATGTTATATCGAGACGTGCTATGCGGCTCAAGAAGAAAAGAAAATAGGAATAATGTCAGAATGCACAAAACGGACAAAAAATATTATAAACCAGTTTTGTAAAAATCAGTTTAATTTCGATGTTTGGGAATTGGAAAAAATTTCTCAAGAAAAGGAAATGGGATCAATAGAGCTGGTAGATCAAATCTATGAAATGCTTCTTATGGAATCTCACTATAAATTTGAGAGCTTTATGCTTTATATGGAAAAAAACAGACCGGTGGAGGAAAGATTTTATCAAAACAGAATAAATCCATTAAGAGAAGTGACACTTTTAATACAGGATTTATACGATGATAAGTTAGATGAAGGAATGGTTTTTTGCCCTGGTCGTATAGGAAAGACACAAATTGTAAAAATGGGAAATTTATGGTTTGGTTCCAATAGACCAGAAAGAGCGAATCTTTATTCTGCATACTCGGACAAGATAACCGGCGGTTTTTATGACGGAACAAAGGAAATGATTACAGATCCGACATACACATACAATGAAATATATCCGGATAATAAAATAGATGGATTGACTGACGGAAAAGATTTGACTATAGACATAAACAGAAAAAAGACGTATCCGACATTTACGATGCGATCAATATACGGAACTTTGAATGGAGCGTGTGATTGTGACGGTTTAGGAATTTACGACGACCTTTTCAGCGGTATTGACGAAGCGTTGAGCGAAAATAGACAAACAACGGTATGGGGAAAGTTTGACAATAACTTTATGCCAAGGATTAAACCGGGAAAAGCAAAGCTTATAGGCATAGGAACCAGATGGGCCCCAAAAGATGTGCAAGGAAGAAGGCTGGATTTGCTGCTTAATGATCCGGAGTATGCAGGAATAAGACACAGGGAAATAATTATTCCGGCATTAAACGAAAACGGAGAAAGTAATTTTGACTATCCATACAATTTAGGATTTACAACATTGGATTATAAGAGAAGAATGTCTTCTTTTGAAAATAACGACGATATGGCTTCTTGGCTTGCTCAATATCAGCAGGAGCCTATAGAAAGAAAAGGACAGATTTTTAATATTGATAATATGGATTTCTATAATCCGAATGAAATCGAAGGGATTAGACCGGATAGGATATTCGCTGCAAACGATCCAGCATATGGTGGCGGAGATTTTGTTTCAATGCCAATCTGCTATGAGATTAACGGAGATCATTACATAACAGACGTTGTTTACAATGATGGAGATAAAGAAGTTACTATACCGGAAGTCACAAGCAGAATGGAAGACCATTTGGATAAATTTAAAAACAAAACAGCAGAAGTGCATTTTGAGGAAACGAAATCAACATATGGATATCGCATGGAATGTGAAAAAATATGGAATGCTGACGGTTACCCGATCAATGTAACGCATGATCCGGCAGATAATCAGACGGCAAAAATGGATAGAATAAAAAATCACGCACCAGAAATTAGAAAATTGAAATTTATAAATCCGAAATTTCAGAAAAAAGAATATAAAAAATATTTTCAGAATGTAATTTCATGCACTTATGAAGGGAAAATGAAGCACGATGACGGTATTGATTCTACTGCACAGCTTTGTGACATGATTTACAGTCCTAAAAAAGCAAGAAAAACTGTAATTATACCAAGTCCAATATAGGAGGTGTTGAGATGAATAGTAAAGAATATTTACAAGAAATAAGAAAAATGAACGATGATATTAACGAAAAAAAAATGGATTTACACGAATTAAAAATAATGTCAAAAAGCATACCTGCTATAAACAACGGAGAGAAAGTGCAGTCAAGTCCTAATTTTGATAAAATAGGGACATTGATTGCTAAAATAGATGAATTAGAACGAGAAATTGAAAGAATGAAAGATGTGTTTGGTGATAGAAAAAATGAAGCAGTAGATTTTATAATGCTTTTAGATAAGCCACGGGATAGGGATTTAATTTTTAGAAAATATATTTTGTTTGAAAAAAACAAAAAAATTTCTCAAGATTATGGAATAAAAGAAAGAGCTGTAAAAAAAGCACATAAAATAGCGTTGGAGAGATTAGATGAAAAAGCACAAAATATTGTATAACACTTGACAGTACACCACAATATATGGTAAACTGTATTCTGAGGAAATTGCAATAGATTGACTCATTTTTGACTCCTGTAATGCAAAAAGGACACCGTTTAGGTGTCCTTTTTTCGTTTGAAAAAGAGGTATTTTATGGAGTATGTAAAAAGAACGATATATTGTCCTAATTGCGGTCGTAAAGTTGGAACTTATGACGGGAGAGGGACGATGAATATTGTTTGCCGGTGCAATAAATGCGTAAAGCGTGTTATTTATTATCCGGAAACAGGAAAAAGAGAGATTAAAAAGTTGCCTGTGAGGGAAACTTCGAGCGGTATGACATTTTTTTGATTTAGAAGAGGTGTTTTGAGTATGCAAATGGGAAGAGAAATTCTTTATACGGATTATCCGGAAATAACAAGTGAAAATGTACTTGATGTTTTGCGGGATGTTTTTGCTAAGCATACTCAAAACGCAACGAGAATGCAGTTTTTGATTGACTACGACAAGGGGAAACAACCTCTTCAAAGAAAGAAAATGACAAGAACAGACATTGATTGTCAGTGCGTAGACAATGTGGCGAACGAAGCAACGGAATTTTGGTGTGGATATTCTTTCGGGTCTCCGATGACGCTTGTTCAAAACGGTGACGGGAAAGAAGAATGGAAGTCGGGTGCTATTTCTGAATTAAATAAAAATTATGAAATGGCTAAAATAAGAACCAAAACGCAGGAATGCGGAAGATTTGTCGTTATATGTGGTATTTGCAATGTCCTTATTGATGTAAATACAGATTGGAGAGAAGGAAAAAGCTTCTTCACATATGACGTTTTAGACCCAAGAACATCATTTGTTGTTCGGTCCAGCTATTACACAGATCATAGGGTAATGCTCGGAGTTACATACCGACACGATAGGTTGACGGGAAATAACTATTTTACCTGTTGGACGAAAGACAGAAGATATGAAATTGTCAATCTGCAAGAAATATCCAATGGAGATATTACAAATCGTGAAGCGTGGCAGCATTCGGAACGAAGCGGAGAAATGAATACTCTCGGTGTTGTTCCAATGGTTGAATATTTCAGATCGTATGACCGAATGGGGGTTTTTGAAAGACAAATTTCGGAAATGGATAATCTGAATCTTATGATTTCGGATTTTTCAAATGACGTTGATCAAAACACACAGGCTATATGGCATGGAAATGATATTGAGTTTCCGGAAATCATAATCAAAAATGAGGATGGAACAGAAACAAGAAAAATAAGCAAGCCAAAAACAAATGAATGGGTAATGACTTACACATCGGCAGATGGAAAACAGCCATTCATAAATCCGCTTAGCATTGATTATGATTATGACGGAATGCTAAATAATATAACAACTCGGCGACAACTGATTTTGCAAAAATGCAATGTTCCGCAAAGAAATGAATCAAGCGGAGGAAGCACCGGTGTGGCAATGTCTGATGCAACAGGATGGTCACAAGCGGAAACGGCTGCTGCAAAACAGCAGATGTTGCTGGATTCTTCTAAATTAGAAGAAGTAGAAATTGTATTAGCAGCGATTAGAGAATCTTCTTTTGTTCCTCAAGATAGTGATTTAAGAAAGCTTACTATTGCGGATGTAGAGCCAAATATTAAGCGGCAAAAAACATATGAGATGACAACAAAAGTGAATGCTATGGCAACACTTCTCAGTCATGGAATACGCGGCGATTATGTGCTGAATGGCATTTCGTTCTTTGATGATCCTAACGAAGTTTGGGAGGGGAGCAAAGATTTGATTGAAAAATATCAATCAAGCATTTTTGACAAAACAGAAACATCCAAAGCGGATGCTGGAGAAGGAGGAGATGGAGAAAAACAACCAGACAGCGAAAGAATAATGGGAGATTTGAGCGATCAAATTGGAAATAGCCCTATGATTGATAAAAGCAGGGTAGATAAGTAATGGATATTGCAAATGCAAAATTAAATATTTTTGATAATTTACCGCCGGTCATAAGAGACAAGGCGGTTTTTATATGTGCAGAGAAGCACGTTAAAAAACACAAGATAGCAGAGAAGCTAATAAACACAGAAAGAAACGAGGTAATCAAAATGGAAGAGATCACAGCAACAAAAACTGAACCTAATGTACAAAGCACAAATACCGAAACCCAACAACAAAGTAAGCCGGAGCAGCAGTCGGAAGACAAAACTCCTACTGTTGAAGAGCTTATGGCTCAACTTGCTACCGAAAAAGCGAATGCAGTCAAAAATAAGCAGGCATTAGATAAAGCTTTGAGGGAAAAGGGAGAAGTCACAAAGGCTTTGAGGGCAAAGCAGACGGCAGAGGAGCAGGAAGCAGAAGCAAAAGCGGAAGCAGAAAGACAGCAGAAGGAGCAGTATGAGGAAACATTAAAAGAACTTAATCATATTAAGGCGGTTTCTGCATACAAAAACATTTCTGAAAATGCTGTTGAAAGCTTAATTGAAGCCGTCGCTGATTGCGATCACGTTTCCATTGCACAGTTGATTGATAACGAAGTGAAGGCAGCGGTTGCTACCGCTAAAGCGGAGTGGCAGAAGTCACGACCAAGGGTAAACGCAGGAAGCTACAGCGGTCTTACAAAAGAGCAGATTATGGCAATCACAGACAGAAGTCAAAGAAGACAAGCGATTGCCGAGAATCCAGAACTTTTTAATATTTAAGGAGGACTAAAATGGCAGCAGAAGAGAATTTAATCAAAAAGGCAGATCTCGCAAGAGCGAGAGAAATTGAGTTTGTTGAGATGTTTGGATACTCAATTAAGAAACTCATGGAAGCGCTTGGAGTTACAAGAAAGATTCCAAAGACGGCAGGAACCGTGTTAAAGACATACAAGGCTACCGGAACACTTGAGAGCGGTACCGTTGCAGAAGGAGATCTGATTCCTCTTTCTAAGTATAAGGTAGATCCAGTGTCTTACAAGGAGATTGTCCTGAAAAAGTGGAGAAAAGCCACATCGGCAGAAGCAATTGTTGAAAGAGGATATGACCAGGCGGTTGAAATGACTACAGATGCAATGCTTCGTGATGCACAGAAAGATGTTCGTAAGGACTTCTTTGAATTTCTTAAAACGGGAACAGGCGTTGCAACCGGAGTAGGATTGCAGGCTACTCTCGCACAGGCGTGGGGACAGTTACAGGTGAAGTTTGAGGATGATGAAATTGATTCTGTTTATTTTGTTAATCCTCTTGACGCTGCAGATTATCTTTCTACAGCAGCGATTACCACGCAGACTGCATTTGGTATGCGTTATGTAGAAGATTTCCTCGGACTTGGAACTGTTATTTTCAACAGCTCTGTTCCTAAAGGAAAGATCTATGCGACTGCAAAGCAGAACATTGTGCTGTATTACATCCCTGTTAATGGTGCTGATCTTGACAATGCGTTTGATTTTATGTCTGACGCAACCGGTCTTATCGGCATTCATGAAGAGGCGGATTATAAGCATATGACGGCGGAGGATATCGTTATTTCTGGTCTTACTCTTTTTGCGGAGTATATTGATGGAGTTGTTGTCGGTACAATTTCAGCAACAGCAGAAGCAAGCACAGCGGGAACAGAGACTAAAAACACTGGAGCATAAGGAGTGATCTGATGTATCGAGTAATACATTTCTTCACTGACTTAAAAGATAATTCACATCCCTATAACGTGGGTGATGTTTACCCACGGGAAGGGGCTGAATTTCCGACAAAAAGATACGAAGAGCTTGGAAGTAAATATAATTTGCAAGGAAAGCCTTTGATTCAGTATGTGGATGATGAAGATTTTTCACAGTATATGAATCCACCGGAAAATGTCACTGGAGAAAAAAGCTATACAAAAACAGAAATCAAACGTATGAGTACGGCTGATTTGAAGAAACTGGCAAAAGAACTTGATATTGAAGAGGCTGACACCTACACGGGGGCAGACCTTAAAAAGCTTTTGATCGATAAGCTTGGTTTGTAGGAGGCATCCATATGACGAAATACAGCACGTTAGAGCAGGTGAAAATCCGATTAGAACAATTTCATATTGATACAGTTGATAACGGCGATGATACCACTTCTGACGTTGTTGTTTTTGACAAAAATGAGGAAAACCCTCTTATCGAACAGCTTATAGAGCAGGCAACGGAAGAAATAAGGACATTAAGAAATTATCCGGATAGTTATACCGATGAGCGAATAGACGAAGACATGAAGAAATATCAATCAATCATTGTCAACCTTGCTGTGTATGATTATTCGCAAGCCGGCGAATCATATATGTCTTCTTATTCCGAAAACGGCATTAGTCGTAATTGGAAGGACAGAAAAGAATTACTGGCAGGAGTTTTCCCGTTTGCTAAAGTCTTATAGAAGATTGTGCGTTGCGATTTTGTTTAGTCCAACAAAATGGTAGCAGGCGGCACGCTTTAAGGGTGGTGGGCGGCGTGCCATTTTTTATGAAAGGCGGTATATATGAATATCATACCAATTATTATAAGCGGCGTTTCGGTCGTTTTTTCCGTCTTTTTCGGCTTTTTTAGCTTGAGTTACAATGCAAAAAACAGTAAACATACAGACACTAAGGAAATCGAAGATAGAGTAAAAGAGAATACGAGAATCAATATGAAACTTGATACAATCTTAGACACTATCAAAGAAATGAAAAATGAGCGTTCTGAGATGAAAAATGAGCTTGATGATCACGATAAAAGAATTACGGTTGTCGAAGAAAGCACCAAGCAAGCTCATCATCGTATTAACGAAATTGCGGAACGTATCAATGGTAAGGGGGCATCGTAAATGAGAGATTGGAAAGACTGGGCGAAGAAAGCAGGAATCAGAGCGGTAAAGACAGTTGCACAAACGGCAATCGGTGTAATCGGTTCAAGTATGGTTCTTAGTGCGGTAGATTGGAAAGTAGTAGTATCGGCTTCTGTTCTTGCCGGACTGGTATCTTTGCTGACAAGCGTTGCCGGACTCCCGGAGGAAGATGCAAATGAGCTTAAAGGCTAACAAACAGAAAATGAAATATTCCCGTTCCGGTCAGAAAATAACCATTTATGAGACGGATGATGACGGAAATCGTAAATTTTACGAAACGTCAGACGGCGAAAAAATCTACTACACAAAAAAAGTGGATGGATTTTCAGATCCGGTATCGTTTATGGCGAATATTAGCAATAAGCTGTCAGAGGTTCTTGTCAAAGAGTTTGGAATTGATGATAGCACATCTTACTGCCAGATCACGACAGACAAGGGTTATTTGCCGATAAAGTCCGGCGATTATATTTGGAAAAAATCTGATGTGGAGCATACGAAAGAAGGTCTTGTTGATATCTTAACTGCTGACTACATCGTCAAAGGTGTGGCTGACGAAGGATTGACAGTAGACCTTTTTCTTTTGCAGAAAACAACAAAGTAGGCGGTTTTTATGAAGGTAAAAATGGGGTTGTCGCAGAAATCTATTCAAAAAGCGATAAAGCAGATTGAAAAATATAAATCTGATATCAATAGAAAATGCGAAGAGTATGTTGACCGGTTAGCAAAAATTGGAGAGCAAGTAGCGATACAAGCAATCAATGAAAGCCCCATCGGGAATCAAATAACTCTTAGCATAGACAGAGAACCGTCTAAAATGGGCTGTAAAGCCGTTTTGATTGCTACGGGTAAAGTACATGGGGTAAAAGACAGAGATCCGTTCTACACGGTTTTAGCGGTGGAATTTGGTGCCGGTATCCATTACAACCCGGAGCCTAACCCGAAAGCAAACGATATGGGATATGGTGTCGGAACATATCCGGGGCAAATACACGCCTTTGAAGATGGATGGTATTACCTCGGCGAGGATAATAAGTGGCACTACTCAAAAGGTATTAAATCAACAATGCCTATTTATAAGGCTAGTATGGAGATTATTTCGCAATATGAAAAGATTTTCAAGGAGGTGTTTAGCTGATGGTGGATAACAGTTGGGCGTTTGAACTTGGAAACACGATTTTTTATGTTGTGAAATCCAGAGCAGAGCCTATTTTGCAAAAGAAATTCCCGGATGTGTATATCACGGATGAAGGAGAAACGAATCAGAAACCTATTTTTCCAACGGTTTACATTCACGAACTGTCGGGATTGGAACAGGGACAAACGCTTGACGGTCAAACCGTTAATGCAGTTTTGGAAACTATACAAGTCGATATTTCTTCAAATACAAGCGGTTCAGATGTTCGATTGGTAACGGCAACCGTAGCGAATGTTTTTAAGGAATTGAGATTTGACGTTGTTGGTATGCCGATTTATGGAAAGTCTGACGGCATATATACATGCACGATGCGTTTCAGGCGTTTATATGGTGCAAACGACAAGATTTTGTAACTATGTACCGGGCATTTATTGAAATGTTCGCTGACCGCAATAATTAGCGGTAGAAAGAGAGGTAAATAATGGCAGATAATACATCTTATGTGGCTGGTGTTAGTACCAACGGCACCACTCTGTCTTATGGAATTGAAACGGTGGCTGGTCAAAAACCCACTAAATTTACGTTGCTTCACAGAATTAACTCCATTGACGAAGTGACGGTTGAGCCGGAAGCTATTGACTCTTCTGCACTGGAAGATAAGCAGACGAGAAATATTGCCGGTAGAGATACCGTAACGGAAAATTACGTTGTTACGGTAAACAAAACAGACCAAACGGTCAAAGAATGGACTGATCTGATCAGTGAAGCACAGACGGCTAAAGCAGCAGGTAAAAGAGTTTGGTTTCAAGAAATTACAGAGGGTCTTACAAATGCGGAGTTTATCGTTGCGTCTCCTCCTGCTAGAATCCCAAAGACTGCAAAAGAGCAGAACGGACTTCTTACAATGCAGATGAATTGTATCACAGACGAGCTTAAGGGAGAGGATGCGGCTGTAACTCCTACCGAGCACTCGGGGGAATAAATAGCCAGTCTGAAACAAGTAGTGAAAAGGCTGTGGCTGGCTATGACGAATCAGCCGTAGATGATACAGAGCTTAATAATTAGTTTATAAGGGGCGGTTTTCGGACTGCCCCTTTCCCTTATAAAAAGGGAGGGAAAGGATAGGTAAAATGTATAAGGTTTTAAATATTTCTGGAAAAGATTATAAGATTGAATTTTCTGTAGAAGCTTCGCTGTATGGTGAGTGTACAGAGAAAGTAATCAATCTTATGACGGCAGTTAATGAAGATGGCGATAATGCTGATAGCATTAAGGCAAAATTCAAAGGAATTTCTGACATTCCTCAAGTTGCTCTTTCTATGTTCTATGCAGGTCTTATGGAGCATCACGGAACGGAAGAGGGAGACGGCGAGGTGCCGGATAAGAAAACGGCTAAAATCCTTTTGAAAAGTTATATCAAGGAAAACAACGGAAATTTCTGGTCTGTTATGGAAATGTTGTTAGATCAGATGGGTGAAGATGGTTTTTTCAAACTGATCGGTCTGGAAGAGATGATGTCTCCGATGACCGAGGAGAAAGAGCCAAAGAAACCACAGGATCACAAGAAGAAGCAGCCAAAAGTTTCCGAGAGCGAGTAATTGAAGATTTGTTGCCGGCAGCATTGAAAATCGGATTGACAGAGTATGATTTTTTTCATATGACTCCGGCGGCGATAAATCGAAGAATTACAGCATATAACGACAAATTAAAAAGTGAAAACGATGATAAAGAGTTTTTAGCTTGGCTTATTGGTTTTTACACGCAATTTTCAATCGGAAGTGCATTTAATGGTGACAAGATAAAATATCCGGAGAAGCCTTTTTATTCAAACGTTGAAGCAGATAAAGATTCTGACAAAACCAAAAATAATGAAGAAGAAGCGGAAATGAGAAGGCTGGATGCACTTACAAGACGTGCAAATCATAAGCTTGAAATTCAGAGTAAAAAACTAATGGAAAGTAACGGCGAGGTGTAAAAGCCCCGCCGTCTTTTTTTGAATGGAGGAATAATAAAGATGGCAAAGATTACAGCGGTAACAGTACACGGTGGTCATAATCCGCAAGGAAAGATTGCCTGCGGTGCCAGTGATTACATTGACGAAAGTAAGGAAGACAGAGTCATTACAAAAAAGGTAGTAAAGCTTCTGAAAAAGAACGGAATTAAGGCTTACAACTGTACAGTGAATAACGGAACAAGTCAAAATGACGTTCTTCGTAAGATCTGTGCAAAGTGCAATTCAAAGAAAAGAGACGTTGATATTTCTATTCACTTCAACGCAGCTAATCATCAAAAAATGAGAGATAAGAAAAATGTTGGTACAGAGGTTTGGGTAAGAAATACAGACGGCGTTCGTGGCGATTTGGCTAAAAGAATTTGTAATAAGATTTCCAAAATTGGATTTACAAATCGTGGAGTTAAGGCTACGCAGAATCTTTGGTTCCTTAACCAGACAAACAGACCGGCATTGTTGATTGAAGTTTGTTTTGTGACTGATCCGGACGATTTCGACCTTTACAAAAAGTCAAAGGATAAGATTGCACAGGCAATCGTAGATTCTGTTTTGGCATACAACAAGGCACAGTAATGAAAGTGGGGTGCGGTAATGGCTACAGAGGAAAGCTTAGAGTTAGAAATTGAAGCGAGTGCGAAAAAGGCAAATGCCGCACTTGATAGCCTTATAAAAAAGCTTGGTGCGGTTTCTTCCGCGATCGGAGGAGTTAATACATCTGCACTTGGCAATTTTGCTAAAAATATCAATGGTATTGCTAAAAACGGCGGTCTGAAAGACACCAAAGCCGCTATCGATGGGATTGATAAGTCTGTAAAAAATCTCGGAAAGAGAAAGACAAAAGTCAGTGTAGACACAAAAACCGGCATGGCTGCCATTAGCGCATTACAAGAAAAGTTTTCCGAAATCGGAAAGGACACTAAATTTGAGGGTTCTACCGTACAATTACAGAAAGAGTATGACAAGCTTTCTGCGAAGCTGGATAATTTATCAGAAAAAGAGAAAAAGGCACTGGCTACCGGTAGTGCATCTACTGGTAAAAGCTCCTTTGTGAATATGCAGTACGATATTGCTGAAACCATTAACAAAATGGATGCTCTTTCAAAGAAAATGAAAGAAATGGCGACCTCGCAAAAGCAGATTCAGATTAACCGCAGTGATAATGGCAGTCTGAAAGATACCAAAGCCGCACAGCCAAAGACTTCCTATATTCCGAAATCAGCGGTTGGATATTCTGATTCTTTGATGCAGACCATTGAAGAAACTAAAAAAGCGGAAAAGAGTACAAATGAGTACGGCGACGCTCTTAATAATGCAAAGCAACGTCTCAAGGAATTATCAAGTCAAGGATATTCTGCCGGAGATAAAGAGTGGAACGATGCCTATTTAGCTGTTGAAAAGCTTGATAAAAAGGTAAGAGACTATAAGGAAGAGTTAAAATCCGGTCTTAATCCTAATTTGGATGGCATTTCGAGATATACCGCTATGGTGCAGGATGCTAAATCGTATTTGGCTAGTGTTGAGCAAAGCGGTCTCGGAATGGGTACATCTGAATGGGATACTGCATATATGGCTTTGGCAAAAGTTACGGACGAAGCAAAGAGGTATAAGGCGGCGCTTAATCAGAAAGCAAAAGGAATCACTACCGACATTACAGAAACAGACAGTTTAGATGCAAAAGTAAGCAAATTAAGGGCGAACCTTAAAAAGATGCAATCTGCAGGTATCGGCTTCGGAAACGAGGGCTTTGATAAATCATATCAAGAGCTTGTAAAAGCGGAATCAGAGCTTAAGACTTATAAAAAAACACTGAATGATACTGGAAAAGATGCCGGTTCTTTCCAAAAACGTATGATTGCGGCTTTTTCTAATATCGGGAAAAACATAAAAGCTTCCAGTGCTTCTATCGGCTCTTTCTTTTCCAGAATAAAAAACGGATTTTCTTCTCAAAGAAAATTAAGCAGTGGATTCGGCGGCATTGCATCCAAGCTTACAAAACTTGTTATCGGGGTAAATGCGGCAAAGGGAGCTTTCAACGGTCTAAAGTCTGCAATGGACTATTCCTCTAATTTGACAGAGGTTCAGAATGTCGTTGATGTTGGATTCGGAAAGTATAAAAGCAAGATTGAAGATTTGGCAAAAACGTCTATTCAAGACTACGGTATGTCTGAATTGACAGCAAAGCAGATCGCCGGACGTTTCCAAGCGATGGGAACAGCAGTCGGATTTTCACAAAAGAAAATGTCCGGAATGTCTGTAGAGTTGACAAAGCTGTCTGCGGATATGGCATCTTTTTACAATGAAGACCAAGAAAAGGTAGCCAAGTCTATGCAGTCCGTGTTTACCGGGACAACACAGCCGCTAAGAAAATACGGAATCGACCTTACGCAAGCAACTCTTCAAGAGTGGGCGCATAAGCAGGGCATAGATGCCAATATTAAATCTATGTCACAAGCGGAAAAGACAATGCTCCGCTATCAGTATGTGATTTCACAAACCGGTGCCGCACAGGGGGATTTTGCTAGGACATCTAATACCTGGGCGAACCAAACCCGTATGTTGCAGCAGAATTTTCAACAGTTAGGCTCTACGATTGGTCAAATTGCGATTAACGCTTTTAAGCCATTTGTAAAGGCTATGAACAGCACTTTGATTCAGCTGGATAAGTTTGCAAAGTCAGCCAGAGACGCACTTGGAAAGATTTTCGGATGGGAATACGAAGAGGGCGGCGGCGTTACCCAAAATTACAAGGATGATATGGAAGATGCCGCTGACGGAGCAAACGATACAGCTGATGCCACCAAAAAGGCTACAAAAGCACAGAAAGAGTTTAATAAGCAGTTGCAGGGTTTTGACCGTCTGAATAACCTTACATCCTCAAAAGACAAGGATAATGACGGTGCCGGAAAGGGTAGTGGCACTAGCGTTGGTGAACTATCCAACATTGGCTCTGGAAGTGGAGGAAAATGGAAGCAGAAAGACAGTATTTTCAAGAAATTTGAAAGTGATATTGATACACTTGAAAAGCTTGGTAAGAAGATTTCTACAACATTGTCAAAGGCTATGGAGGATATTGACTGGAAATCCATTTATCAAAAAGCGGCAGGATTTGGAACGGGGCTGGCATCGTTTCTTAACGGACTTTTTGCAGGAGGCGAGGGAGCAAGACTTTTTTCTGATTTAGGAAGCACTATTGCAAATTCTCTGAATACAGTCCTTACTGGCTTAAACAGCTTTGCGACAACTTTTAGTTGGGATGAATTTGGAAGAAACTTGGGAATTGGCATCAACGGATTTTTTACGACTTGGGATGCCGGTCTTACTGCTGATGCATTTAATAATATGGCAAATGGCGTTCTTACAGCAATGACATCAGCATTAAATCGCATTCACTGGGATTTGATTGCTAAACGCATAGGAGAGCTGATAAAGGGGATTGATACTAAAGGAATCGGGGAAAATTTCGGAAAACTTGTCAATTCTATGGTGAATGCTCTTTATACTTTGGTATCTAATAAGGAGACTTGGAAAGATTTAGGCACAAAGATAGGCGATGGAATAAACGGATTTTTTAAAGGGTTCGGAAAAAGCGGATGGAAAAAGCTCGGAAAAACGATAAGCAATACTTTCAGTGGATTTGTGACCACGATAACAACGGCTCTTAATACTGTTGATTGGGATTATGTCGGTCAATGCATCGGTGATTTTCTTTCCGGAATAGATTTCGGAAAGGTTGCTATCGACTTGGCGAAACTTGCACTTGCTATAGGAAAAGCTATTGCAAAAGCGATTAAAGGGTCTATGGAAACGGCTCCTATTGAAACATCAATTATTGGCGTTCTTGCAATACTTAAATTCACTGGACTTGGAAAAGAAATTTTTAAAACGCTTGCAACAAAAGTGATGACCAAAATAGCGGAAGCTATAGGCGTAGAAAGCGTAGGCGTTGGAACGATTGCAAAAGCGGCGGCAAAAGGAATAGGAAAAGCAATATTAAAAGTGCCATCAGTAATTGGTAGCTTTATTTCAAGCGGCGCAGCGGCTACAGCAGCAAGCATTTTTGCAAGTGTAGCAGCAGCTGTTGGTGCAGCGTTTTTAGGATGGAATCTAGGAAAATTAATCGGAGACGCTATTATGTCCGATGAGCAGAAAAAATATGCCTACAAGTTTAAATTCAAAGATTTATTTACATACGATCCGGAAGAGTGGAAACAAGGTCTTGCAGACTGGTGGGTTGACGTTGAAGATTACTGGGGCAATAAAACACTGAAAGTAAAAACAAAGTTTGAAGCAACAAAAGAAAAAGTTGCAGGATGGTGGAGTAACGTAAAAGACTGGTGGGGAGATAAGGCTGTATCGGTCAAGTCGAAACTTTCGACAAAAGCCAGCGAAATATCTAAATGGTGGAAAAATGTTAAGGATTGGTGGGGAGATAAGGCTTTAAAAATTAAAAGCATATTCTCTATGGACACTTTAAAAAGTGGAATTAACGCGCTGATACGATGGATCAACAGCAAAATCATTGATAACCTCAATAAGATTTCATTGAAATTGCCAAAGGCTTTAGGCGGTGGAACTCTTGGGTTTAACATCAATCACATTGCTACGTTTGAAACCGGTGGTACTCCAAAAATGGGTGAGCTTTTTTATGCGAGAGAAAACGGCAAACCGGAGCTTGTCGGTAGGCAAGGCAATAGAACAAAAGTAATCAACAATGACCAGATTATTGCATCGACATCTAAGGGCGTTGCGGATGCTGTTTACAATGTAATGACTCCGGTGCTTACAAGTCTGGTTGTTGCCATCAACAAAATGAACAGCGGAAACGGACAGGCTCTTTATGTCGAGGGCGTATCTGACGGTGACATTGTCAGAATTACGACCGATGCAAACGAAAGATTTAAGAAATCAAACGGCAGACCGCTTTATGCATAGACAATCTGTTGTTTGTAGTGTATAATAGGGTAAATTTTAAAAACAGGAAGGAGAAATACTATGATTATTAAATGTAAGGAGTGCGGCGGGGATGTATCAGATAAAGCGGCAACGTGTCCTCATTGTGGATATTCTATGAAAAGTAATCAGAAAACAGATGATGGGCTGAAAATTAATCCGAAAAGTGATTGGAAGCCATCGCCAACAAAACAAAATGTTGCACCGAAAATCAAAAAAGAGAAAAAGAAGCATGGTTGTCTTTGGAGCATCGTTTTAGTTATTTGTGTACTTGGATTTTTTTGTTGGATAACAGACGATAACGATAATGACGATGCAGGGAAAAACTATAATCAAGAGACAGTTTCCGATAATCAGCAAACAAAGAACGAAGAAAAGAAGAAAACAGAATATGATTTGAAAAAAATATACAGCGGTCACAAGTGCAATATAGCAATAACAAGTGGCGATGATGAAGGATTTTCTTTTGAAATAGAAAACAACAGCAAAAAAGACTTTTCTTTTGACATTCATTCTATGGCTATCAATGGAGTAATGACTAACTGTAATATATACAGTTTTTCTACAAGTGTTCCAAGCGGTAAAAAAGGGACAATGGATGTTGACTTTGAAGATGGATGGCTGTCTAAAGGTGATAAAGTACAGTATGTAGATTTGGTAATATGGGCGTACGATGATGCGAAAAATTACAGAGATTTTTACACTAAAAAGATAAGAATCAAAACGAATAATTTCAAAGGAGAAAATAAATTCTCTGGCGGTAAAGGATCCAAAAAGAAATCCGGATTTGTAATTTTGAAAGAAAAATTAGATTCTGATAAATTTGTTTTCTCGGTTATAAATAATAATAACTATTATGCGAATTTGGATTTTACAAACGCTTCCGTTGATGGATGGGCTTTGGAAACAGACTATTTATTCGACACACAAGATGTATGCGTATATCCTAAATCAGTAACAACTATAACAGCAGATATTTCGGATCTGACATCCAAGAAAGGCATTGAAAATCCGAAAAGCGTAGAGTTTTCTTTGAAATACAGAAAAAATGGAGATTATTTCAAGGAAAAAACAATAAAAAAATTAAAGTTTTAGAATTTGATTTCAAAAAAGCATTAAAAGAGTGGATAACAATATCCGCTCTTTTTTATTTCCGGCTATGTCTATTCAGAGCCGCTAACCTTTAATAATTGGAGGTAGAAAATGGCAGGATTTGAGAAAGCAAAAGGTCTTGTTTCGATAGCAACCGGTTATTCCGGCAGTGATTATCAGTACACAAAAATTGATAAGTACATTGCCGCCGACAATCTTAATATCACTCCCGGCAGAGCGCAGGACTTAGACAGCTATGTTAATGCAAACGGTCGCCTTAAAAGAAATGTGCTACAACACATGCGTGACGGAATTGCATTTTCGACCATTTACATGAAAAACACCACTATGCGTTCTTTTATGAATATACTTACCACCGGTATGAAACAAAAAGATTGTGCCGGATTGCCAGAAAAGAAAATAAGGATACGGTATTTCAACGAATGGACTAACGATTATGACCACGGATTTTTTTATGTTCCGGACGTTCAATTTCAGTACGGAGGTACTTATGAGGGCGTTCCAACATATATGCCTATTTCGTGGGAGTTTATTGAGTATTAAGGAGGTGCCGTATGCTTAATCTGACAGACGAACAAAAAGCTATGTTTTATTCTTCTGGATATTACAAGGGATACAGGATGGTTTTTGATGATATCAACTTGACGATTGATAACGAAATCATCCATCAAGAAAGTGTCACAATCACTCAATCTATCTGTAGCGATGAAGAGTTGTCTTTGGGCGGTTGCATCGCTTCTAGTATTGAATTTGAAGTATCAGAAGTAATGGACAAGGACGTAACCGGCTTGGAATTTAAGTGCTATATGGATGTGGAAGATTCAGAAGGGGAAACTGTTTTAACAATCCCTATGGGTGTATATCGTGTCGATAGCGCAAAGTGTGTAGATGATAAGGACTATAAGAAAATAATCGCATATGACGCGCTCTACGATGCGTCAGAAGATGTGTCGGAGTTTTATAACAACATTTTTGCGGAAAATGAAACGATTTCATATGCCGAGTTTCGATTGAAGATTTTAAATCATTTGGGGATTGATTTCGTGGGACGGAATTATATAAATGACGATGAAACAGCAAAAAAGACATTGTCTCCACAAGGGAATTTGACTGGAGTAATGATTTTGAAGAGCATTTGCGAAGCAAACGGAGCATTTGGTTACATTGATAGAAACGGTAAGTTTGCGGAAGCAATCGCAAGGGAAGCGGCAGGGTTATTCCCGGAAGAAGATTTATACCCGGCAGAGGATTTATACCCGGAAAGCGGAGCGAACGTTCAATATGTCGGCGCAGAAACAGACAAAGCGCAGTATATCAATACAAAATTTGAAGAATATGAAACGATGCCTATCACATGCGTGACGATTAAGTCGTCCGCCGATGACATCGGTGTTGCTTCTAGTGATGACGAAAGTAACCCGTATATCATTTCTTCAAATTTTTTATTTTACGGAAAAACTAAAGAAGAGCTTAAAAGTATCGGAAAAGGAATACAAAGCGTGTTAAGTGGCTTTGTTTATCGACCGAACGAAACTACGCTTGAGGGGTTGCCTTATATGGATGTTGGCGATTGGTATTCTCTTGTAAAAAATAGAGATGGAGTTGTCTCGCCTATTCTTTCAAGAACGCTTACGGGCGTTCAGGGATTAAGAGATACGTTTTATTCAAAGGGAAATAAGGTTAGAGCTAATGAGCAGACTACGAGGGATGAGCTTATTCAAAACATGGGTAAAAGCCTTGAAATCCAAAAATCAATAGACAGCCTGTCTGTCGATGTGATTGATCTAGGAAAAAAAGAGCAGAGCCATTTTGAGCAAACTTCTAGCGCGATTGTCCTTAAGGTTGATAAAAATGGTCGGATGGTCGAAGTCGGGCTTGGCGTAAATGCTGATGACGGAAAAAATTATTTTACCGTCACTTCTGACAACATAAGCTTGACAGCGGAAGAATTACTTGAGCTTGTAGGCGGTCAACTTCACCTTGAAAGCACGAAAAGTGCAGAAAGTTTAATAAAATTATCCAATTACAACGTAAGCGCAAAAATAAACGGAGAAGATTTAGCCATAAAATTCTTTGGCGAAGGAAGACCTAAAGATATTTCTGTCCCCGGTGGAACGGTAGAATTAGATTCTACTCCGCAAATAGGAGACTATTACTTCAATCTGTCTGCATCCGAAGTTTTTCAGTTTAAGCTTGGGAACGGGGCACATTGGGTTGACGTTACGGATGACTTAGATTCTGTTCCTGATGTCGAGTGGACTGACACGGAAATGAACACAGAAAACGGTTTTTCTACGACAAAGTATAAGACAGTTTACCTTGATGATAATTCAGGAACCGGAAGTAAAAGCGCATATCAAAACGGAGACGAAACAAAGGTGTCTTATGATGGCATAAGTTTGAAAAAGACTGTTTATACAACCAAAATGGGTACGCCGACACAGCAAGAAATAGAATCGAAAATTCACGTTGAAGAAAATGGGTATGATGCATCGCTAAACCCAATGTCTATAGTAAAAATTGATTCTGCCGTTTCTGCTGATGGTGATTTATCCGTAAATGGCTCGGTTAATGTAGATGGAGACGGGGTTTTTCAAGGAGATATGGCTTGCGGTGGTACGATGTCTGGAAATTCATTGGTAATCAACGGAAACCAACTCATATGCGGAAGCATAGTAAAAGAACTAAGCTCTAATAGCATGGTTTTAATTATTTCAGCACCCGGAGTGGATCAAACAATGCCTGCATCTATGTGCAATGGAGATTTGGAATCGGCAGATTTTGAAATAGGAACCGTTGCCATAGCACCTACGAACCAAACGATAAGCGCAGTTGTTAGCAGTAAAACATTGGCAACAATTAGAGTTAATTACTCATATTGGAAAAAACTTTAAAGGAGGTAAATAATGGACAGTAAATATTCGATAAGCGAACCTCAAGAAGTGCTTTCTTCTGATTATTTAGGGACTTTTCTTATAAGGCAGAATGCTAATCAGTATGCTTGTAAGAAAAAAACGGATACAGAAGAATGGTGGGCGATTGGAATGATTGCTAATGACGGAACGTATTGGCATCCTCTGATTGTTTCAAACACAGAAGCTTATTGCTATTCATATAGCGATAATTACAATAACGGAAATCCGCTTTCTAATAAAACGGCGAGCTTTGATTATAACGGGACAATGTATTATGCTTCATTTGGCGCATATGGTTCTGTTGGCGGCAGTGTGTCGACAAATGTTTCGATACCAGTTTATTCAGAAACAAAATCTTCTGACATTTCGCATATGGCACAAATCCTTTTAGGACTGCATTTGCAGGATGGTGGTACGTTGCCTAGCGGGGACGATTCTTCTGGAAACTATCAAAAAGTCGATTATTTGAGAATCAACTGGGAAAACAAGTCTGAAAGCTTGAAAACTCCAATTGATAAGGGCAATCTCAATAAAATGGATAAAGCTATTGCTGATTTGTGTGCCAATCTCGATATTGCTCATACAGAATCGGAGGTTAAAAAGCTTGATAAATCTTCAGCAAATAAGCTTCTTTCCGAAACGCCAACATGGGATGCAGAAACAGGAATTTTGACATTTAAGTTTTTTGACGGAACAAGCTTCAGCGTTGATTTTAATGTCGAAAAAATCCCTGTTTCTTTTTCAATGGATAGTAATGGCGTTATCACAATGACTACCGATGATGGAACGGAGTGGACTGCAGATGTTAGTAAACTCATTCAAGATTACAACTTTAATAACGGTCTTAGAATTTCTTTTACAAAAACGAAAAATGAGGATGGTTATGAGGTTAGCGCAGATCTTGTAAAGGGGAGTATAACGGAAGAGTATCTTGAGGAGAATTATCTTGCAAATATAATTAGTAATGTAAATGCTTCTAACACCAATGCTTCCAACGCCGCTACAAGTGCTACAAACGCCGCTAACGATGCTAAATTGGCTCAAAGCTATGCGATAGGCAGTAGCGGTATTCGTGATGGAGAGGATACCGATAACGCAAAATACTATTCACAGCAAGCGAGTAAGGCGAAGCAGGAGATTTTAGATTCTATGAATATTGCTGGTCGTGGGCTTACTGTAGAATACGATGCAGATTCGAAAAGAAATGTTTTTGCGTTGGCGAGAGAATGTGTTCAGATTACAGATTGGAATACACAGTTTTACACAGGATTTTATGGAAGTAGCGTTTCGGCAAATGGTGTTCCTAGCGATGCCGCAAATTATGGGACTGCATTTTTTGGGATTGTATTGCAAGCTACGGACAGCGCAAATCGTTCTTCGGTTGTTTATCAAACCGGAATTGTTTATAAGAACAGCAGAACAGATTTTTCCGGAATTAAGAAGTATGAAAGAGTTTATGCGCAGGGTCAGTGGTCGTCGTGGGAGGATACAAACTCTTTTCGCGATGAAGATAAAACCAATCTTGACAATCTTGTTTTGCAAATTGGAAATCATTATGTGAAAAAAGATGTACCAGAAAATGCAGTATTTACTGATACAGTATATGATGATACAGAAGTAAAAGAAAGCATTTCATCACAATCCACAGAAATAACGGAAATTAAAATGCTGGGGTGGAGTGTACCTAAAGAATGCCCTGTACAGAATGAAGTGAATGGTAATAAGTTTGTACAGAAGGTTGGTAGGGTTGATTTAGGAAGTTTAGATTGGCGTTATGATGCTACAAGCGATCACGAACGATTTAGGAGTTCTGCTTTATCTCTTATTAAGTCACCAGAATTAAATAGTGTACTAGCAAATATTTATACCAACGGATATATTACTAATTCAGCAAATGGCACATATTTACACGCCAACGATAAGAGTATAGCTGTTGATACTGATAGTACTGTATATGTGTATGATTCTGCCTATACAGATGCATCTGCTTTTAAATCAGCAATGCAAGGTCAATATCTCTACTATGAGTTTGCAACACCTATCACTACCACGATTGATGGAAATGAGATTGGAGAAACAGTTAGTGATGTAAGAAAAGAAACCACTGTAAACTTATTAAAGCCTACTTTGGAAACTACTACTAAAAATGGAGTTACTTGCACCAATAACGGGGATGGTACTTATACTTTAAAAGGTACTGCTAGTGCAGGTGCAAACTTTTTTTTACAAGGTAGTTATGGAGGTCATACGCCTATTATAAATAAAGTAGGACGCTTTAAATTAACGCCCCTTACCGGAACTTATGTTAACCTACGCGTACAACTATACCACAATGTAACCGCTTTAACTGTAACAGATAATATAGTTACAGTTACGCAAGACACATTGATTACTCTATTTAATGTACGAACTGTAGAGGGCGTCACATATAATAATGCAATTATTAAACCAATGATTACAACAAACTTTTCAGCTACCTATGATGACTTTGTCCCATATACAGGTGATACAGGTAGCCTTAATGGAGATGTGGCTGAGTTGAGAGAAAATGTAGACAATTTAGTAGAACTTGGAGAAGATATTACAGATTAGGAGGTAAACAACTATGGCTTATAAAACAGGATGGATGAAGAAAATCATTAACGGAGTTTCAACAAAGGTATTTGCCTTTGCTCATGCAAAGACGGTTTATTCGGATTTTACGAACAAATTGACATTAGAAGATAAGGTAAAAACAAAAAAGATTCAAATTTTCGCAGACGCTACCATCGATTACTACAGAGAAATAGAACCAATAGCAGGAGACGTTTCGATTCTTACCCCTCCGATTGTCGTGAACGGTTCTGAAAGCTCATATGATCCTAACGGTGGAGAATCAATTAGCGGCGAAAATTACACATATAGCCAAAAAAATGAAACAAACTTAAATATTCTTGATTCGCTTATTTCATCCGCTCAAACAACATCGGGGATTAAAGTGACGCCCAGAAATTCAACTGGCTTTGGTGGTAATTACTATCGAGTTAGCGGGACGGCTACGGAAGACGTTACCATTCCGCTTTACTCCGTATCAAACCCGTTGAGTGACGCACTTTGGTTTGCTGGGAATATCAGTTCATCAATGTCAGCAAATACATTTTATTACTTGATTTCTGACACGGCAGGTAATAGCGTAGAAATCGGAACGGATGAAGCTAAAACGCAAAGCGTAAAGCTGGGAACTCACAGCGGAACAGTGACCGTATCGCTGGTTGTTAAGAGCGGAACCAAAGTAACTCTTAACGCAGTCGTTAGGGGAGGATACAAAAAGCAATATACCTTTTACGATGTTGGAAGTAAAAAATATTCGGACAAGATCGACAATGTTGTAGATGCAGTGCTTGACGTGAAAAATACAGCTAATTTTTCACATAACATTCCGAGAATTGTTCAAAAAGACATTACATCGTATATTACAGACGGTACTTTTTATAAGCGTTTGAACGGAACGGATGGTTTTGATCTTTTTGAAGATATTTACGTTGGAGATTATATTAAAATGTCCCGTGCAATTACTTGTCCAGATTCGACTAATGGAACTGTTGGTAGCCAGTATGTCACAATCGCTGGTTTGGATACTATGATGTATAATGGTGAAGATGGTAAATATGTAAATTATCACCATGCAGTTATGGTTCCTGGTCAAGGCTTTGAAGGAATACAGCATTTCGGTAGACACGCTATGAACGCAACAAACACAACGGAGGGTGGATATGTTGCGTCAGTGATGGATCAATCGGTTTTAGGGGCAGTTGCAACAGAAGGTTCTACTGCTAGTGGAGCAACAATCAATCAGCAATTATATGCCGAGTTTGGAAGTCATCTGAAAACAACAGATGAATTACTATCGAGTAGCATCAACGCAACCGGCATAAATCGTTTTGGAATGGCTAGTGGGTGCAGTGATAATTGGGGTTGGGCTATGAGACAGGCTGTGCTTATGAGTGAAGTTGAGGTTTACGGTTCCCCTATTTGGTCATCCAGCGGATATGATACGGGTATTGCGAAAGTGCAGTTGCCGCTTTTTGTTAATAGTAGAAGAGCAATGAATAGTCGGACATCATGGTACTGTCTTAAAGATGTAGCGTCTTCTTCTCGTTTCTGCGTTTGCAACGACACTGGCAGTGCGTACTACAGTGGTGCAGGCAATACATGGAATGGTGTGCGTCCTCGGTTTATACTCTCATAGTAGCCGCTCACCACTTTGTATAAGGAATTTAATGAAATGTTTGGAGGTAACTATTATGGAAAAAGAATTTGAAGAAATGATGAAGAAACAGGCAAAAAGACAGGAGTTAGAAGCGGAGCTTCGATGCTTGCAGTCTGATTTACAGCATAACACATCCAATTGCGGTGATTGGCGAATGGCAAAGGCTATGGAAAAACTTATTGTTGGCTTGCAGGATTGCGAAGCGGATAATGTTGGTAAATTTGTAAAGGACTGGGCTTCGGACACATACACTTCCATCTGTGATGAGATTCAGAACCGTGTAGAAAAGAGGAAACGTGTAAATGAAATCGAAGAAGCACTGAATGAAATTTAATTAAGAGGGGGCATCTGCCCCCTCTTTTTTATTGCCAAAATTCAATTACCGAACGCCCCATTTTCCGTTGCTGTCGATAAATCCGACCACATAGCCTATCTTATCGTCAATTTTGCTGTCTGGGATAATGTCAGAATCGCCAAAAAGCGATATGTAATGTTTTTCTTTCCTGCCGTTCCGGACGCTGATTTCTTTCTTGACAATGTAGATACCGCCACCACTGGTAATAATGCAATGCTCACCTTTGACAGCTTCACGGTCGCAGGCAACCAGTACAATCTCATTTTCCATATAGTATGGCATATAACTGTCATTAGGAATTTTAATTCCCGTATAAGCCTTGGATTTCACATTTGACGGAAAATTCTCTAAATTGACCATTTCAGATACGTTTGTAGTTGCTAGGATTCCATTTTCATACTTCGGAACGAATACAGAGATATAATTAGATTTATTACTTACTTTTGAGTATAGCATTTTCTGATGGCGTATAAAGTATCGAACTAACAGCAGTGCATTTTCGGGTAGTCCACGGCAGATTTCCACGCTTTCCCGCATTTCCTTTGTCATAGTCTGACAGCCGACCAATTCATCAATGCTGACTTGTAATGCCCTTGCCAGTGCTATGACGGTAGACAGCCGTATTCCCTGCTTGTCTTTGTATAGCAGATTGTTTATCGTTGGTATCGGTACTCCCGACTGTTCCGAAATATCCCGTATCGTAATATCAGGGTCCTGAACGTACATTTCCACGTTACGGCGTAGCGTGGCGATATCGTCCACTTTGTCAGAGCGAATCAACTTTGTCGAAATTTGTTTCAATTTTTCATCCCTTATCATACTTTCTCCTCCTATTAAGCGTGCTATGATATATGTACCCCCCTACAAAGAGGGGGACTTCAAGTTTTGGCATAGGGGCGGTAGTTATTGGCGTTTCTGCCGTCCCGAAATTTTAAGCACATAAAAATTTTACGATGATTTACGAATGAAGTCAAGTATTGACATACAAGAACATACGTTCTATAATGGGGTAAATCGTCACTGGGAGATTGGCTATGGAGGTATTTTATGGAAAAGGATGAATTGAAACAGGAAATTGAAACGGAAGAAAAGAAAAAGGAACATATCGACAAGATAAATAATATCCTCGATATGCTCCCTTGTAATGAATGTGAAAGAATGTTACACTATATGTTAGTGTTATTCTTTTCTTGAGCAGATAACAAATCGTCAATCAGATGTAGTACAGCTTTCTTATGAGCATTTGAAAGGTTTCTGTACTTAGATACCAAATGAGCATCGCCACCGCCTACGGACGTGTGGCGATTTGCTTCTTCATATTCGCTTTCCCACCCAACTAATACTTCGCTTTTAACTGAAAGTGCATTTGCTATTATTTCAATAGTCTTTACATCTAATTTCTTAATGTTGCCAGCTTCGTATTTTTGAATGGTAGCTTCTGTTAAGCCAACTTTATCGGCTAACTCTTTTAATGTCAAAGCCCGTTCTTTTCGGTATTTCTTAATTCTGTTACCTACTTCTACACAAAAGTCGGATGCCATAAAATCACCTCCTTCCTGTTGTGATGTTATAATTCTATCGTATTATGATAAAAATGTAAATAAAGAATATAAAAAACTTTCATAACACGATTGACAAATATATCATCGTATGATAGTATAATATCACGATATGAAAGAAAAGAGGTGATTGTATGAATTTACCAAAACTCAAAGGTGTTATTCGTGAGAAAGGTCAGAATTATATTGCTTGCTCTAACGCTATTGGTAAAAGCGTTGCTTCATTTAATTCCAAAATGAACGGAAAGGTTTCTTTTACTATTGAGGAGCTAGAAGACCTTGGCAACTTTCTTGGAATGACAGACGGAGAGAAAGTAGAAATTTTTTTGCACTAAAACTATCATAATGTGATAGTTTCTGAAAGGGGGTGCGAAAGTGAATGGGAATTTATAGTCTTAAGAATTTTTCAAAGGATGAAATCCTTGATATCTACTGGAATCTGAAATACGGGATTTGGGATAGGCGTATCGGAAAGATGCCAGCAGGATATAACAAGGTGTATCGTCACAGAGACTTCTCTAAAAAGTACATTGAGTACATAGAGAAGAAAACAACTCCTAAAGAACGAAAGAGGTATCAAATGGTAGTTATTCATAAGGATTGTACCGAATCGGAGTTTGAGAAATACTGGGAGAATCTAAAAGCTAATTAAGACTGACAACCAGTGCGATTACGGAAATTATAAGGGCTATGAAGTCGATCAATTTGTCGAAAATGTATTTTCGGATGCAATGCCATTGATATTCTCTGTAATACAACCCTTTTCCTTCTAATAGGAATGCTGTTTTTTCTTTGTTCCCAAAGGAAATTGCACCATTTTCTTCGAGATTTCTCAAAGAAATCATATATTTTTCTGGTGGCATTTTGCATTCTTGGAATATGTCTCTGTAATCATAAAAGTTGTTTGGGAGTTGCGGCTTTTGATTCTTTATTATATTGAGTATTTTTATATCATTTCTAAAAAGCATATGAAATCCTCCTAAATTTTTTAGGACATTATATCACAGAAAGGAGATTAGATGGAAGATTTACAGATTTTTCAAAACAGTGAGTTTGGAAATGTACGCACACTTCAAATCGAAGGAAAGCCGTATTTTGTAGCAACGGATGTGGCTACAGCACTTGGATATTCCAATCCTAGAAAGGCTATAAAAGACCATTGCAAGGGAGTAACGAAACGTGACACCCCTACATCTAGTGGTACACAATCAATGTCATACATAAATGAGGGAGATTTGTACCGATTGATTATGAAGTCGAAATTGCCGTCAGCAGAGCGATTTGAAAGTTGGGTTATGGACGAGGTATTGCCGTCAATCAGAAAGAACGGCGGTTACATTGACGGGCAGGAGCATCTATCTGATGAAGAACTGATGGCAAAGGCGTTGGTCGTTGCCAATAACAAAATCGCAGAGAGGGACAGGATTATTCAGCGTATGAAACCAAAAGAGGTTTTTGCTGATGCGGTTGCAACCAGTAAGACGTCAATCCTTGTTGGCGATTTGGCAAAACTGATTTGTCAGAATGGCTACCAGATAGGGCAGAAACGATTGTTTGAGTGGTTACGGAGCAACGGCTACTTAATCAAAAGTGGTTCGTCAAGGAATATGCCGCAACAGCGGTATGTCGAGCAGGGGCTTTTCGAGGTGAAAGAAAGCAATTTTCAGAATCCCGATGGCAGTGTGAGAATTACCCGAACCACAAAGGTTAGCGGTAAAGGTCAGATTTACTTTATCAATAAGTTTAAGCAGATGGAAATTTAAGAAAGGAGACGTTTATGTCAGTTAAAGGTTACAAAGCTTACGAAAAAGGAATGATTTGCAAAGGAAAGCAGTATGAGGAAAATACTACTTACGAGGAAAGCGGAAACGAAATTTGTGAATCTGGTGTTATGCATTTTTGCAAGGAGCCGTTCGACGTGCTTAATTATTATCCATTAGTAGATGAAAATGGCAATATTTCTGAATTTTCAGAGGTGGAAGCTGTCGGAGATGTATACGAAAAAGAGGATAAATGTGCCACGAACAAATTACACGTCGGTTTAAAGCTTGGTCTTAAAGGATTTATTAAAGCGTGTGTTGACTTTACAATCGAAAAGACAGGATTTACCTGTGATGATTCAGGCGAAAACGACAGCAAAGGAGGAAACGCAAAGATTGGTAGCTCTGGAGATTACGCACAGATTGGTAGCTCTGGACATTACGCACAGATTGGTAGCTCTGGAGATTACGCAAAGATTGGTAGCTCTGGATATTACGCACAGATTGGTAGCTCTGGAGATTCCGCAAAGATTGGTAGCTCTGGAGATTCAGCACAGATTGGTAGCTCTGGAGATTCCGCAAAGATTGGTAGCTCTGGAGATTCCGCAAAGATTGAATCGGAAGGAAAACACTCCGTAATAATGGCGGCTGGAATGGACTCTGTTGCAAAAGCAAAAATTGGCAGTTGGATTACATTGGCTGAATGGGAAAGAAAAAATGAAAACGATAATTCTTATTGGATTCCGGTATGCGTCAAAACAGAATGTGTTGACGGAGAAAAAATTAAAGAAGATACGTTTTACCGATTAAAAAACGGAGAATTTGTGGAGCTTGAATAGAAATTATTTTGGAGAAAGAATATGGACGAGAACAAAATAATTGATCGTTTGATAGAGATTTTATTTCTATTTGCGATAACGTCGGCACTGGCTAGGCTTTTATGAAAGGAGAAAAAGATGGAAGTTAAAGAGCTGTTGGAGCTTTATATGTACGATGATGACGAAGTTTTTGTTTTTGAAACAGGGGAGGAGAAGCAGATATTCAAAGGCACGATAACAGACGTTCCGGAGGATATCGAAAGTAGATTTGTTTCGGGCTTTGGTTTCAACGAATTTAATGAGTTTGTTATCAATGTTTAGAAAGGAAGAAAAATGAAAAGAAAGAAAATAGCACTGTTTGTGTTTGCGGTAGTCGTACCGCTGTTGATGGTAGCGGATATCGGATGCCAGTTTGACGGGCTTCTTAATAATAGGGAGGTAATCGTGCAGGCAAAACCGAAAAAGAAAGCTTCTATCGTTTGGAAGAAGTATAAAGTTACAGCATATTGCCCTTGTCGGAAATGCTCCGGCAGATGGGGAAGATTGACTGCGACAGGAGCGAAAGCAAAGCAGGGACGTACCATTGCAGTTGACCCGAAGGTGATTTCTTATGGAACGAAGTTACACCTAAATGGAATCGGAAAATTTACCGCCGAGGATTGCGGGGCAAAAATCAAAGGGAACAAGTTGGACATTTACTTTGACAGTCATAAGGATGCAGAAGAGTTTGGCGTTCAGACGGTCAAAGTTAGGATTTTGAAGAAAGGAGAATAGGATATGTGGATAAATCCGTTTTGGGCTGGAGTTTTAACCGTTGTCGGAATTGAACTGCTGGCATTTGTGGCAATCATTCTGTACATAGGATTCAAGCACGATGACAAGGAGTGATTTGTGGGATGGCACAGTTAAAGAGACCAAAGAAATTGAGCCGACGTCAGCGTGAGTTGTGCAGTTTTAACTTTATGAACGCCGATGACTGGCTGTTGTTGGAGGAAATGGAGTTTTATATTCGATTTATCAACAAGACCACAGGAAAGGTTAGATATGTCGATAAGCTCCGGTTTGAAATAGAAAGGATGTAGGAAAATGGTAAATGTAGATTTTAATGATTTATCCATCGTTGACTTGGAAGTTATCAGTGCTTTTACCGGCATTGGTTTTGTGATCAACAACGGAAAGGTTACAAAGATTGTCTTTCCGGGAAAGGAGAAGTAAATGTTAGAAGTTACAGGAGTTGAAGAAAAGGTTTGTGAGTGCAAGAAGAATGTAATTGAGATTGGCAGAAAGCGATACGAGGAGCTTTTAGGTCTTGAGAGCCGTATTGGTGTACTGGTTGAGCTTATCAGACTTGACGGTTACGTGAATGTCACTCAAATGCTGACAATTATCGGAACGATTGACGCACAGGAAGTAATCGAAGTTTTACAGGAGAAAGAAAGAAAAAGAGAAGAAGAAAGGAGAGCGGCGGCAAATGAAAGAAATCAAAATCCTTAACATTGAAATGACAAATTTTATGGCATATGGCTACGAAAAGGTCAGTTTCAACGATTTGACCAGAATCATCGGTCGCAACGGAGTTGGAAAAAGCACTATTGCGAATGCTTATATGTGGCTCCTGTTTGATTGTGACTACGATTTGACACCGAAGCCGGTTGTGAGACGGGAAGAAAGTGGAGTGCCGGTTGATGGAGATGTTATTGTATCGGCTACGTTTGATGTTAACGGTAAAACCTTCACAATGAAAAAGGTTCAGAAGCGGACATTTAGCAAAGACGGCAGCAGTTACAAGGACGATAACAAGTATTTTATTAACGACGTTCCAAAAACTGCCAAGGACTTTAAGGGTTACATTGGCATTGATATGGACATTGTCAAGATGTGCTGTAACATCAACGCTTTTACCGCACAGAAGCCGGTCGAAATGAGAAAATACCTTTTTGCTCATACGGACAGTATTAGCGATTATGATATCGCCGCAGGAAACGAAGATTTGAAAGACCTTTTGCCGTTGTTGTCTGATTACACAGCAGAAGAGATAACGGCAATGAACAAATCCATTGTAAGCGATATGAAAAAGGAATTATCAACATATTCCGGTCGTATCGCAGAGAAAGAGCTGGAGATCAAGCAGAAGCAGGAAACGGACGTATCGGCATTGGAATTGCAGAAAAATCTATTGCTGGAACGTCTGAAAGAAAACAAAGACAAGCAGGCTTCTAATAAAAAGTTGATGGATTCTTATGATAAGGAGACCAACGATATCCTTGATATGAAATTCCGGCTTAATGATATGGTTCGTGAGGCAAACGAAGAAACAGAAAAAGAATTGAGTGACATTAAAAAACAGATTGGAAGAAAAGAAGAGATTTTTACCAAGCTTAATGTAAAAATACATAAGAATACTTTTGATCTTTCTGGTTACAAAAAAGAAAACATTAAGCTAAACGAGGAAAGAGAAAGACTTTCTAATGTTTGGCAGTCTGTGAAATCAGAGCAATTCGACGAGAAATCGACTGTATGTCCGACGTGTCACCGGGAGTTCCCGGATGAAGAAATCGAAACTCTGAAATCTGATTTTGAGAAGTCAAAGAATGATCGGATCGAAAAAATCGAGAGTGACGGTTTGAAAATTAAGAAAGAAATCGAGGAAAACAACAAAGAAATATCTAAATTAGAGGAACTAAACAAAAATAACGAAGCTGATAAGAAAATTTTGGCAGAAGAGATTGAGCAGCTTGAAAACAATCTGTCCAAAGAAAGAAGCGACATTACCGGCACCGATGATTACAAGAAGTTGGAAAGTGAGATTTCCGAAAAGGAGAAATTCCTTGAGAAATACAATGACATTTCCGCTTTGAAAACTATTCTAGCCGGAGAAGAGACAGAAATACGTTCGGAATTGGCAGAATGTGAAAAGCTTCTGATGCAGGCAGATACTTCCGATTGCGAGGATAGATTAGAGACTCTGCGAAAAGAGCAACGTGAAAAATCACAGAAGCAGGCAGACGCAGAGAAGGTTCTTCATTTGATTGAGGAGTTAGAGAAAGCAAAAAACTCAAAATTGGCTGATGCCGTAAACGCTAATTTTGGAATCGTCAAATGGAAACTGTTTGAGATTGGAAAATCCGGCGGTTGTAAATCGGATTGCATTCCTATGGTGGATGGAAAGTCAATTCTAACCACTATGAGCAACAAGGGTAACCGCATCATTGGCAGGATTGACATTTGTAATTCGATCCAGAAAATGAGCGGGATCCGTTGCCCTATTTGGATCGATGATGTTGAGAGCTTGGATGAAGCGAACCGGGCGAAAGTAATTGATATGATCGAAAGTCAGAAGATTCTTCTGATTGTTGATAACAAAGATATGGAAATTATGGAGGGATAAAGAATGAGTAGTAAAACATTGGAAATGGCAAGGGAACTGGTAAAAAGACTTGAAGAAGAGGAGAAAAAAAGCAAAGTCAAACTTTGTGAATTGCATCCGGGCGATACATTCAAAATTGGAGATCATGATTTTATCGTCCTCTTTCAAGATGATTTCACGGAAACAACAAGAGTAATCTCAAAAGGATTCATGGCAGAAAATATCGTATTTGATGATGATACGAGAGACTACAGCAAATCTAATCTTAGAAAGGTCATCGAGGGAGATATTCAGCCTATTATCGAAGCGGAGGTTGGTGAAGAAAATATTGCTGAATATTCTGTTGACTTGACAACGGTTGATATGCAGGAAGAATTTTCTCATTTTAAATGCAAGGTCAGACCTATTACATTTGATGAAGCAAGAAAGTACAATGATCTTCTTGTGAATAACGAGTTAAATGATTGGTGGTGGACTTGCACACCGTGGTCTACAGCTGAAAGAGGATGGGAGTATTCAATCGCCGTTGTTGCTTCGTCCGGCAATTTCAACTACTGGGGCTGCAATGGCAACTGCGGTGTTCGCCCATTTTGTATCTTGAAATCTAATATCTTTGTATCGAAGGGAGAATAATTATGGCTAATTTAACAATGAAAATTTTACAGGAGCAGATCAACGACCTTAGAAATGAGGTTGCCATTTTGAAAGCAGAAAAAAGTTTTTCTAAAATCCATACCGGTCTTAAAATCGGAGACACTTTTAAAATCGCAGGTCTTGACTGGAAGATTATTGACATTACAGACAAGGGTTATTCTTGCCTTTGTGAAATTTTGGAAGAAGAGATGAAGTTTGACGATTCTTCTAACGACTGGAGATCGAGCGTTTTAAGAGAATATTTGAATGGGGATTTTCTCAAAAAGATATCCGATGAAGTTGGAAAAGAAAATATCGTTAAGTTCGAAAGAGATCTGTTATCTCTGGACGGTCAGACGGAATATGAAAAGTACGAGGATTTTATTTCTCTTCTTACTGTAGATGAATACAGGAAATATCGAAGTCTTATTCCAAATGAGGGAAATTGGTGGTGGCTTATTACTCCTTGGAGTACACCTTGCAACGATTATGAATATTCGGTTACCGTTGTTGCTTCGTCCGGCAGTATCGACAGCGGGAACTACAATGGCGACTTCGGTGTTCGCCCATTTTGTATCTTTTCTTCTTCAATCTTTGAATCAGAGGAGTAATTAAATGGCTGGAACGGAATTAAAGGTAATCTTGAAAGCAAAAGACCTTGCTGAACATACACTGCGGATAACTTCAAACTGCAATAGATATCCGAAGAAATACAGATTTTCTCTTGTGGATAAAATGCAAAATAAAGCACTTGAAATCTATGAGTATCTGTATGAATCTAATCGAACGGATTTGAAGTTGTATCGCAGGGAGCGGTCGGAGCTTCAAACCAAAGCAATAACGCATTGTGACGAACTTTTGTTTTACATTGAATTATCAACGAAACTAAACATCATAAATGCAAAAAGCACGGAATATTGGTCGAAGATGGTTTCTGACATTAAGCATATGGCGATTGCTTGGAGAACTAAGGACAAAGAAAGATAAATTTATTAGGTTGCGCACTGCATAAACCGTTGTTGCTTCGTCCGGCAATATCAACAACAGGAACTACAATAACAACAACGGTGTTCGCCCATTCTGTATCACACAGACAGTTATAGTAGGTAGTAAGCCGAAATCGGAAAAAGATACAAAAAAGTGCACGACCTTTCCTAAAAGGATAAATACAAAGGAATTTTTACTATGGATAAAGATATTATTTGTGATTATGAAAATCTGTATAAGGCTTATAAGAAAGCTAAATACGGTAAAAAATTCAATGGCAGCAGTGCAAAATTTCAGACAATGAGCCTTGAAGGACTGCATCTTTTAAAAGAACAGCTTGAAAATCAGACATACCGGATGAATCCGTACAATGAATTTAAGGTCTATGAACCTAAGGAGAGAGTGATTAAATCGTGTTCTTTTAAGGATAAAGTTGTTCAACATTGTCTGTGCGATAACATATTGTATCCGAGATTGGAAAGCGAGTTCATCAAAACCAATTATGCAGGGCAGAAAGGAAAAGGAACTCATTTCGGAATGGATTGTCTAAGAGATCAAATGCTTGAGTTTTACGTAAAGCACGGTCTTGATGGCTGGATTCTTAAATGTGATATTAAGAAGTTTTTCTACCAGATAGATCACGAAATCTTAAAAGATATTGTTGACTATCATTTTCCAGACGAATATGTGAAGTGGTTAAATCATTTGTTTATAGACAGCACAGATGGTTTGGGACTTCCGCTTGGAAACCAAGTTGCACAGGTTTATGCTTTGTTGATGCTTAACGGGTTAGATCGTTTTATTACCGGAGAATTAGGTATAAAACTATACGGACGATATATGGACGATTTCTACTTAATCCACCAAGATAAAGGTTATTTGATGTGGTACCTTGACTGCATAAGGGAATTTGTTGCCAGTCTCAGATTGTCGCTGAATGGGAAAACGCAAATATTGCCGTTTAAAAACGGGATACTGTTTACCGGTTTTCATCATTACATTGCGAAAGACGGAAAATACATAAGAAAACTTACAGGATCGAATAAACGTAAAATCCGCAAGAAGATTAGAACATGGGTAAAGCTTGTGAAATCTGGAAGAATGACAGAAAAGAAGTTTTATGAAAAGTACAATGCCTGGAAAAATCATGCATTACACGGAAATTGCGTAAAACTTTGTTATTCAATGGATTTATATGTAAAAGAATTATTTGAAAGCGAGGAATGAATATGGAGACAGAAATTAAAGAAGCAGAAAGCAAAGAACTGGTTGCAAAAGATTTTACAGAGGGAATGGTCGTAAAGATCAAGCAGAAAGAGCAATTCGGCTTGACGTTTCCTAAAGATTACAACTATACCAATGAGTTTATGTCGGCAATGCTTATTTTACAGGAGACTACTGACAGAAATAAAAAGCCTGTTTTGCAAAGTTGCAGCAGAGCAAGTATCGAAAATGCCCTTATTGAAATGGTCACTGACGGTTTGTCCATGAGAAAGAAGCAGTGTTATCCGGTCGCATACGGTGGTAAATTACAATGTCAGCGTTCCGTTTATGGAAACACCTGCATTGCGAGACGTTTTGGTCTGAAAGATATCAATGCTTCTGTTATTTATAAAGGCGATATCTTCAAATTTCATAAGGAAAACGCAAAGACTGTGATTGATTCTCACGAGCAGTCTTTTGAGAATATCAACAACGATAACATTATTGGTGCATATGCCGTTGCTGTTATGGATGACGGGGAAATTATTTCGGAAGTAATGACGATGGATCAGATTAAGCAGGCTTGGCAGCAGGGGTACGGATACAAAGAGAATGGTAATGGCACTCACCAGAAGTTTCCGGATCAGATGGCAATGAAAACAGTGAAAAACCGGCTTCTGAAATATATCAATAATTCACATACCGGCACGGAAAACGACATTGACGATTTGAATGTTGTCAGTGAGCAGGAAATGATTGAGAAAGATGTAGAGTACGATATCGAGCAGAACGCCAACAGCGTTGATTTTGACGAATCAGACATTATCGACAGCGTTGCGACCGATGTTGACGATGGAGAGGCAGAGAAAAACGATGATTTGCCGGAATTTATGAAAGTGGAGGAAGCGTAGTATGAGAATTATATCACAGGATGGGAAATGCGATTATCCATACGAAAATAGAACTTTGTTTATTGATTATATGGATGGACGTGCAATAAGGATTTTACCGTCTGCAACATGTGAACTGAGTGCAGAGATAGCCGTTTATTCAACGGAGGAAAAAGCAAAAATGGCTATGGAGATGTTTAGAGAAGCATACGAAAACAACGAGTATTATCATCATATAGCAAATTCAGAATCATTTGCGGAAACAAAATTGCTTATGAGTAAAGAACAATTTCATAAGGCTACGACAGAATATTTTCAATTTCCGCAGGATGAGGAGGTTGGATTGTGAAGAATGTCGAATTTATAAGCTATACGGGAAAATTTCCAGATTTGTGTTGCGGAGTTTTGACATTGAAGATTAACGGAGAAGTCGTTAAATTTGGACATGAAATTGAAGATTTCGACTTGAAAACAGGAAAGTACAACGATTCTAATTTTGACGAATGTTGGCTTGGGAATAAATCCGATTCTGTTTGTTGCTCGTATGCTGGGTATTGGAAAGTTACTCCGGAATCGTTGCCAGAAAAATATCGAATTTATTCTAAGGAAATCGAAGATTTATTTAACAAATTCGTTCCGGAGAGTAATTGCGGAGGTTGCGAATAATGATTTTACGAACGATAGCAACAGGATCAACCGGAAACTGCCATGCACTAATCAGCAATTCAGGAGAAATTCTTCTGTTAGATTTGGGAGTTTCCATAAACGAAATTAAGAAAGGCATTGATTTCAAGATTTCTGATGTATGCGGAGCAGTTGTTACACATTGCCATAAAGATCATAGCAAATCCGTAACTAATTTTGAACGCATGGGAATACCGGTATTTACCCCATACATAAGCCGTGAACCTATGGAAATAGGCAAGGAATTTGCGATCAAGGCATTTGACCTTACGACAGCAGACGGAAGATTTACACACACAAATTCAGACGGTAGTGAATGTCCTTGTTATGGATTCCTGATAGCTCACCCAGAGATGGGAAGATTGCTTTACATAACCGATTGCGAAGTTATCAAATGGAGATTTAAGGATATTGACCATATTCTTCTTGGTGTCAATTACGACAAGGATATGGTTGACTGGAGCAACCCTGCTAAAAACAATCATGTTTTCCGTGGTCACTTGGAAATCGGTACAGCTTGTGATTTTGTAAAGGCGAATTATTCAGACCGCCTGCAGAACGTCATAATGTGCCATTTGTCGGAAGGAGGTGCGGATTCTGATAGTTTTATCGGTCGGATGAAAAAATCGGCTCCTGCGGCAAATGTGAACGTTGCAAAACCTAACAAGGAATGGATTTTAATGAGAGGAGATGAACCACCATTTTGAAAGATGAAATGAAGTATTACGGAGAAAAAGATGCTATATCGTATTTTGAATCAGCAAAAGTAGTTTACAAAAATGAAGCAAGCAATTATTTACGTCATTTTTGTAACAAGATTTTGGAACTTAGGGCAACGATTGGGACGGAGGAGAAAAATGACAGAATTTCAAAGAATTAAGGGAATGTCGGTAGAAGAGCTGGCAGAATTTCTTTACGGTGTATCAGAGGGAACAGCTAAATTTGTTTCCTGTGATGATGAGTGCGACAGTTGCAGCGGTACAGAGGAAATTTGCGTACCGAGAATTATTGAGTTTTTGAAAAGCGAGGTAGACGATGGCTGATAAGCACACAAGAAATGACCTGCTTCAAATGCAGTCTTTACCGTTGTCGGCAAAAATTCAAATGACAAAACGCCGTATATCCGAATGGGTTGAATATTTCGGAGAAGATGGGGTTTATGTCAGTTTTAGCGGTGGGAAAGACAGCACGGTGCTTTTCGACTTAGTCAGAAAGAGTTATCCTGATGCTCCGGCTGTATTTGTTGATACCGGTCTGGAATATCCGGAAATAAGAGAATTTGTTAGGACTTTTGAAAATGTTGTGTGGTTAAAGCCGAAAATGAATTTTCGACAAGTCATAGAAAAATATGGCTATCCGTTTTTTTCGAAAGAAATTTCGGAATGTATTGCAGAAAGCAGGAAATACATTAAAATCCTCACAGACAGACAGACAGACAGACAGACAGACAGACAGACAGACAAAGGTTCATTACGCATATCGCATAGCGGATATGATCGGAGTAGACAGGAGAAAGAACAAAGGCAACAAATCATATCAAATGCTAAAAGAGGGAAATATCCCTAGCGAAATCCTTGAAGCTCCTGTTCGTATTAAGCAGCTTTTCGGAGTGAAATGCGACCAATATGGGGATATGTACGACAGATCAAGATACCTTTTTATGCTTGAAGCCCCGTTTGAAGTATCGAATATGTGTTGCAAAGTAATGAAGAAAGCTCCGGTACACGCTTATGGAAAAGAAACCGGCAGAAAACCAATTACAGCACAGATGGCAGATGAAAGCAGATTAAGGACAAGTAAATGGCTACAGAATGGATGCAATGCTTTTGAAGCAAAGAATCCTATCAGCAATCCGATGTCGTTTTGGACGGAACAGGATGTACTGCTTTATGTAAAAGAAAATGATATTCCATTGGCAAGTGTTTACGGAGATATTGTTGTTGATTATTTCGCTATGAATCAGTGCGACAATCAGATGTCTCTTTCAGATTATGGGGTTTCAGAGAAAGAAACGCCTATTCTAAAAACTACAGGTTGTGAAAGAACCGGATGTATGTTTTGCGGATATGGATGCCACCTTGAGAAATCACCTAACAGGTTTGAACGAATGAAGCAGACTCATCCGAAAATATATGACTACATTATGAGAAGTAATTCGGACGGTGGCTTGGGGTACAAAGAAATTATTGAATGGATCAATGAACACGGAAATATGAATATTAAATTTTAGGAGGTAAAAAATTATGATTAAATCAAATATGGGAGAAGTTGAAATCAGCGGGACAACTACAATTATTTTGGCAGAATTTTCAGCACTTACAAAAGGTATGGTTGAAAGTCTGACTGAAAATTACGGAAAAGACGAGGCGAAAGAAATGGTGGAAGAATCTTACAAAAGAGGTCTTATGAGCGAAAAGGAAATCAGAAAAGAATCGCTTGACATTCTTTCCGACATTCTTGAAAACCTCAAAAATCACATTAAGGAGGATTGATTTTATGCGAGAATGTAAAAGCTGCGTCCATTATGTAAATAGCAAATGCAGTAGTTGGGATTGCTTGCACGAAACTTTGCAGGACTTTGAAAACCGCTGTTATGACAAATTTTCGGAGGAGCTTATGGAAGTTCTCGAAAAAGGTGATTGTATCGAAGAAAATACAATCAAAGAAATTTCGGATAAGCTGAAAGGAGCCGTGGAATGAGCCAGCATAAAAACATAGCACAGATTAAGGCTATCGAGAAGAAAAACCGAGAGCGGCTTCTGAAAGTGAATCCTAATCTGAATGACCGTAGCGGCATTTACTTTCTTACCCGTACAGACGAAAACGATATTTCGTATTTTTATATCGGGCAGGCAGTGAACATTATTCAGAGAATGTGCGGACACTTAACAGGGTATCAGCATATTGATCTTTCCGTCAAAAAAAGGGGATTTTTCAGTGAGGAAAACCCTTATGGATGGAAACTGAATTTTATCAATTATCCGAAATCAGAGCTTGACAAAATGGAACAGTATTGGATTTTGGAGTACACAAAAAGAGGTTATCAATGCCGGTATAACAAAACAGCAGGCGGTCAAGGAGAAGGCAAGGAAAAGATAAATGAGTTTAAGCCCTCCAGAGGATACAGAGACGGTCTAAAACAGGGCGAAAAGAACCTAGCAAGGGAATTATCCTCTATTGCAGAAAAACACCTTAAAATCGAAATTAGAGAGGACAAGAAGAACAACAAAATTTCTCAAAGGCAGTATGAGAAGTTTATGGATTTATTGAAAGTAGGTGAGGAATAATGAGCGGTGGAAGTTGGAGCTATCTGTATTCCAGAGAAGCTGATGAACTTATACAGTCTGGAAATATTGAATTGTTGGAAGAAATGGCTGATTATCTCAACCAAAACGGATATGAAGATGTGGCGAAAGATACAAGGCGGTTAGTTGAATATATCAAATCAGCTAAAATAAGAGTGGAAACACTCTTTGAAATGTTAAGTCCTGTTTTTAAAGCTGTTGAATGGTACTATAGTGCAGATTGGGGCAAAGACAAAGTTGACGAGGCAATAGAAGAATATAGGAACGGAAAGGGTGATTCAAAATGAAGATTTTAAGTAAGAATAAATATAATAAACTCATTGAAGATTTAGAGGAATTACAGGAAAATCTAGAGAAACTCAAAAGGACAAACGAGAGTATCGGGAAAAAGCTGGAAGATAAAAAGACAAGTTGCAAGCTGAATAGTGGCAGTGATTTCTGCTTTAACTGCAAAAACTCTTACAGATATAAGACATATTATGCAATGGGAGAAAGCGAACAATGCGGTTGCTTGCTTAATGTATCTTGCGAGGATTTTGAAAGAAAAGAAGATAACTAACTAAAAATCAAAGAAAGGAATAGGTTGTCCGGACATAAAACCGAGGTTTCCTTTTTGTAAGAGAAAATGAATTTTGAAAATTATTCTTGTGATAATCAGATGTCTATATTTGACTTCACAAGAGAACCAATTAGCATAACAAAGCCTATCCGATTGATAGAATTATTTGCCGGATATGGTTCGCAGGCTATGGCGTTAAAGAGAATAGGTGCTAAGTTTGAACATTACAGAGTTGTGGAGTTTGATAAGTATGCTATTGCAAGTTATAACGCAGTACACGGAACGAATTTTCCTACAATGGATATAACAAAGGTCCACGCAGAAGATTTAAACATTTGTGACACAGCAGCATTCACTTACTTACTTACTTACTTACTCATTTCCTTGTACGGATTTATCAGTTGCTGGAAAATAAGCCGGAATGTCTAAGGGCAGTGGCACAAGAAGCGGTCTGTTGTGGGAAGTCGAGAGAATACTAACAGAAATCAGAGATAGTGACGGAGAATTACCACAGATTTTATTTATGGAAAATGTACCACAGGTACACGGAAAGAAAAATATTGATGATTTTAAAAAGTGGTTGGAGTTCTTGGAGAGTTTAGGGTACAAAAATTATTGGCAAGATTTGAATGCTAAAAATTATGGAGTGGCGCAGAACAGAAACAGATGTTTTATGTTTTCGTTCCTTGGTAATTACTCATATGATTTTCCGAACCATATACCACTCAAAAAGAAGTTGAAAGACTATCTTGAGGATAATGTGGATGAAAGGTATTACATCCACAACGAAAAGGCTGACAAGCTGATAAAACAGCTTATTGACAACGGCACATTACCACAACACAATATTGACAGACAGACAGACAGACAGACAGACAGACAGACAGACAGACAGACAGACTTGGGTTGTCGAGAATGAATGCAATTCTTAATTATAATCATGTAAATAAAATTGATAATGGTGTAGCCAAAACATTGTGTGCTAGAGATTATAAAGGCTTTGGAACAGGCTTTGATACAATGAATGGAGTAATTGAATGGAAAAATTAACAGACGCTATCGGAATAGTGCTTTTTGAAAGTGAAAAATTCGGTGGCGAAAAGGTACTTAGGGGGGGATTTGCCCTACCCTAAGATCCAATAAAACAAGTAGTGGAGTGATTGAAGTAATGGCAGATGTAAAGGTAATAGGACAAATGGATAACACGATAGACAACACTTTTGAAAGTGCTAATCGTGTTTATGGCATAGAGGGTGTGGCACCAACCATGAATACTTGTGGAGGTGGTGGATTGCATCCTAAAATTTTGGAAAACAAGATAGTTGCTATGCGTGGCAGAAATCCTGATAATCCGTCAGACAGAACCGCGGGAAACCCAACGGAGCAGAGATTAGAGGTAAATATGCAAGGTACAAGTAATTGCTTAACAAGTGTGCAGAAAGATAATTTTGTGCTTGAAAAACCTTTATTGCTAGGAGGTGTCGGAAAAGAAAACGAGTTTGGCACACAATACAGGCAAGGAAACAGAGTGTATAGTTCCAATGCTTGCGCTATGGCATTAAATTCTCAGCCGGTTGGAAATGCTGGAGGAAATTCATACTTATACAATGTTGACTATCGTATCAGAAAGCTAACGCCGAGAGAATACGGACGGCTGATGGGTGTATCCGATGAAGACATATCTAAAATGGCAGCAGTAAACAGCAATACGCAGTTGTATAAGCAATTCGGAAACAGCATTGTTGTGGATGTTATGTGTGCTATGTTTGAAAATTTGAATATCGAACAGAAATGAGGTGGAAAAATGGAGTATAAGAAAATGTCATTATCAGAAGTTTTGCAAGACTTAAAAAAGAGCTTGCAGAAACCGGAATTACAGATGAATCGTATCGTGCTTATGATGATTTTGTTTCCGGGGAATTTTTCGGAATCGACTATGCAATACGGCTCATAGAGGAAAATCTTATGCCGGAAAACAAAAATAGGTGTATTGACGTTAAATGTCCTAATTGCGGTACTGTATCTAAGGTGGTGTTGTTATGAATATTCACGGAGTGAACGAAAGACAGATGCGGATTGTTGAAATATTGAAACGTGAAAAATTTTGCACGGCAACGGACTTGCAAGAAGTTTTCGGTGTTACTACACGCACGATCCGTTACGATATGGCGTATTTAAAGAAGGTTTACAAAGATAATATTGTTTGTCACCGTGGTGGTCACGGTGGTGGTATTGAATGGGTAGACAGATAAAGGTGGTGTGAATTGTGGACGGATGGATAAAGCTTTACAGGAAAATGGTTGACTGCTGTATTTGGCAATCTAACGAACCGTTTGACAAAAGAAGTGCTTGGGTGGATTTGCTTCTTCTTATGCAACACAAAGAAAAGAAGATGATGGTTGATGGAGTTGTTAAGTCTGTGAAGCGTGGCTCATATATGTTCAGCATTGACAAATTGGCGTCACGTTGGCGTTGGTCTCGTAACAAGGTTAAGCGTTACTTGAGTGAACTGGAAAGTGAACAAATGTTGTACACAGAACGAACCAACAAAGGAACGCTCATAACCGTAGTAAATTACGGGGTTTATCAAGGGTGTGAAAAATTTGGTGAACCAACAGACGAACCAACAGACGAACCATCAGACGAACCATCAGACGAACCATCAGACGAACCATCAGACGAACCACAAAACAAGAATATAAAGAATGTAAGAAGTAAAGAAAGAAAGAAATATATATGTGCATTTGAGGAATTTTGGAAAATTTACCCACGGAAAATCAACAAGGGTAAGGCGTATGAGTGTTACTGTGCCAGAGTAAACAGCGGTTATTCCGAGGCGGAGCTTTTAGAAGCCGTCAGAAATTATGCGGATGAATGCAAAAAGAAAGGCACGCCTACGGAGTACATAAAGCATGGAACGACATTTCTTAGTGCCGCCACACCGTTTGTTGATTATTTAGACAAGAATTACAAGGGAGGCAATGATGGATGTAATAGACAGGACAATAGACAAAGTGATGGCGGATATTCAGATTATGAGAAATTCTTCCGAGAGGCACATTGATGAAGAACCAAAGCATTCCTGCCCGGTATGTCACGATACTGGGTGGGAAGAATATGAAAAAGACGGTTACACATTCTGCAGGGAGTGTAAGTGTGGTATCCGCAGGAGGCAGATTGAAGAAAATCGGATGCGATTTGCTAATTTGCCATCGAATTTTAGTAAATTACGCATCAGCAGTTTTGATATTACCGCCTACAATAGCCCTAATTGCCAAAATGCGGCACGAAATGCCGTTAAAGGCATAAACTATTACCTAAACAATTTTAACGCCTTAAAAGGGCAAGGAAAAGGACTGTACATTTATTCGCAAACTAAAGGGAGCGGGAAAACAAGAATGGCGGTTAGTCTTGCTAATGAATTGATGGACAAGGGGGTACAGGTTAAATTTGCTACTTCCCTGCAAATTCTGGCAGAAATCAAGAAAAGCTGGGATAAAAATTCAGAGTATCAGAGTGAAAGCGAGCTAATTAACCAGTTATCCACAACGGAAGTGCTGATTATTGACGATTTTGACGTGGAACAGGGTAGCAAGGCTTGGATAAGCGAAAGATTTTATCAAGTGATCAATTCACGCTATATGGATAAAAAGGTGACGATTTACACCAGCAATTCCGGAATAGAAAGTCTTGGATACGATGATCGTATTGTGAACCGTATCAAGGAGAGGTCTTTTGTATTGCCGTTCCCGGAAGAAAGCGTGAGAGATAGGATTGCTAAAGAAAATATGTATGAGTTGATAAACGCTATTAGGAGACAGGAGGGATAATATGTCGACGAAGCATTGTGAAGCTGTGAAATCGCTTTACAAAAGAAGAGTTGAACAGGGTCTTTGCGGAAAATGCGGAAAGCCATTGGACAGAAATGGATCGGTTTGCGTTTCATGCAATGAAAAACATAAGAAATACGAAAATGAATCACGAAAATGGTATAAAGAACACGGTATATGCCCTACTTGTGGTAAAAATCAGCTTTTCGGAGACGAAAAGAACTGCCCGGAGTGCAGAGCCAAAAAAGCGGAATGGATGCAAGAGGCAAGAGGAAGGAATGGAGAAAAAATTGCCGAGCAGCATAAAATTTCTCAAAACAGAAGATATCACGAGCTGATAGATGCCGGTATTTGCCCTAACTGCAAAAAAAGACATGCCGAAAATGGAATGAGGTTTTGCAGTATATGTCGTGCTAAACGAATTGAACAGCGTAGGATTAAAAGCGGATTTTATGCAAAGCCGAGAAAATCGGAGCGTTACACTTTTGGACTTTGCGCTTTTTGCAGCAATCCGATAAAGCCCGGATACAAGATTTGCGAAACGCATTATCAAAAATGCTTAGAAACTGCAAATTCCGAAAATACTAAAAAAGCAAGAGAAAAATTAAAACAGCAAGGAGTATTTATGATATGGGGGCTAAAAGATCATGATAAAGTATGAAGATGAATGCTTGCATTGTGATACGGTTTGTATCGGTGATGGTTGTTCTAACCGCATGGTTCCGCATTGCTACTGCGATAGGTGCGGAGACGAAGAAAAGCTGTACGAATTTGACGGCAGGCAGTTGTGTAAAGATTGTGTTATTGATTTGTTGGACGAAGTGGAGGTGGATTGAAAATGAATGATAAGCAGACCAATGCCGACAGGATAAGGAATATGTCGGATGAAGAACTAGCAGAGTTTCTTTGCAAAGTAAAATCAGATTATCAGTGGATGGAACATGAATTTCCGAGCGAAGAAGAACACGGAGAGTGGGAAGAATGGCTTCAATCAGAAGCAGAATAGGAGGACGCTTATGAGCAAATTAACTTTTTTCATAATTTTTATTGGAATTGTTATCATTGGAATTAGTACGACAGATTAGGAAATATGAAAGAAGTGATGAAGAAAGGAGATAAAGGAAATGGAATATAGATATTTATTCAAGGCAAAGAGGATTGACAATGGAGAATGGGTTTTGGCTATATTATAAGATATGGACATACAGGGAAAGAAAAATACTATATAATTCCAAGCTATGCATCTGATTTATATTCTTTTTTAATAGACAAAAATACAATTTGCCAATGTACAGGCTTGAAAGACAAGAATGGCAGAAGAAGAAAGAAGGTAGTGATAAATCAGAGAAATTAAAAAAATAATAGGAGATTGGCTTATGAAGTTATCAAAACTGACTAAGCCAGAGCTTGAAGAGATACTTGAAAACGCCAATTTAACAGAAGATGAACAGATTGTTTTCGACCTTTTGTCTAAAGGGAAAACAATAACTGAAATATCGTTGGAAATTTCCGTTTGTGAAAGAACGGTAAATAGAAGGATATCAAAAATAAAAAATAAAATAAACAGGCTGGAGGGAATCGGATGGTTAAAGTGACTATAGACGGAGAAGAGGTAGATATTTCCAAAATAGAATTACCGGAAGGCACTGTTAAGCTTATTGCAGAGGTAATTGACAATCAGAACTAAGGCTAGTAGAATGTGCTGTATGTGATAAATACGGCGCATTCTAATTTTTTGGAGGGATAATTATGAAATGCGTAGCGTATATAAGAGTATCAACAGAAAAGCAAGCAGAGGAGGGAAACGGATTAGATAGTCAGATAAGAGACATTAAGAATCATTGCAGAAAAAATGGAATGATTATTGAGGACTGGTATGTAGATGACGGATATACCGGATCAAATATGGATAGGCCGGAATTGCAAAGGTTGGTAAACGATTGCACAAGAAAAAGAGTTAAATGTGTAGTTTCTTTTAAGTTAGACCGCTTGTCAAGGAGTATGATTGATGGATTGTATTTGATTGAGAGAGTCTTTCAGCCGAACAATGTGAGATTTGAATGCGTTCATGACTCGGTAAGTTATGACAGCCCTATGGAGCAGGCATATACGCAGATGATGGCAGTATTCGCTCAGCTTGATAAAAACACCATGATGCTTAGAATGCGTGGAGGTATGTTGGAGCGAGTGAAGCAAGGATATTGGATGGGAGGAGGAAATTTGCCATACTGCTATTCGTATGATAAAAATAGCGGAATTTTGGTTCCCATTCCCGAAAAAGCTGATAAGGCACAAAAAGCTCTGGATTTATTCTTGGACGGTTACTCTGATGTTAAAATAAAAAATATGTTAGGGTTTAAGTCGGAGCCGGTAGTAAAAAGCATACTAACTAGCGTAGTAAACATTGGAAAAATACCATACAAGGGTAATATCTATCAAGGTAGACATACTCCGATTTTTGACCAAGAAAAATTTGAATTAGCGCAAGAAATGAGGAAGACACGAAGTAAGTCAAAAATTTGTTGTCAAACGGAGCCAAATCTTTTGACAGGTCTTTGTTATTGCGGTGTTTGTGGATGCAAAATGAGATATCAAAAATGGACGCACGGAAAGCATAAGATATACTGTTGTTCAAGGAGTAAAGATTTGTCGTACATACCTAATTATGATGAAAATTGCGATAATTCAATAGAGTGGTCGGACGAAATTGAGGAGCAAGTCGAGAAAGAAATAATACGCATATCGCTTGACCTTTCTTCGTATAAGCCAAAAGAAAAAGAAACCAAACTTGATATTATGAGATTTCAATTAAAAAAAGATAAAAAAAGGTTAAAAAGACTTTACGCTCTATATGCCGATGGTAATGATACTGTAATCGAAATGATCAAAGATTTAGAGTCTCAAATAGAAAAAACGAAAAAAAATATATCTGACGAAGAAAAAAACAATGCCAATAGTCAGAAAAAAGAATTTGTTTACGAAAATATAAAAAAAATTGCCGATGTATGGAAGTACACCGACAAAAAACATAAAAATATGATATTAAAGACTATAATAGATAAAATCGTAATAGTCAATGGAAATATCGAAATTCAGTTAAAAAAATTTTAGCATAAACATAATGCCATGCCTACGGCATTAAGTTAGTGCTAACGCCGTATTTATCACTATTTCAAAATACT